>Ga0163110_10000901_pt1 | contig 14628 bp, 27 predicted proteins | sample CRUFie1St17metaG_FD_108703 | JGI IMG/M metagenome (GOLD analysis project Ga0163110, IMG submission 108703) | Marine microbial communities from the Costa Rica Dome - CRUD Field 142mm St17 metaG | ecosystem: Environmental > Aquatic > Marine > Oceanic > Photic zone | place: Costa Rica: the Eastern...
CAAACTCTTGAAATTGATTGAATAGAGATTTATCATTAATTTTTTTAAGAATAAATAACGTTCCTTTATCACCACAGCATATTCTAATATTTTTACTTAAGTAAGTAATATCTAACCATCCCTTTTGTTCTTTTTTTATTTCTGTTAAAGCTTGAATTTTCCTCCCTCCAAAATTGGGTCCTATTAATCCTGCATATATGAATTTAACACCTATTCTGATCTCGCTAATAGGACTTAATTTAGCGACAATGCCTGTGCCTATTATTGATTTTATCCCTATAGGCTTTAGTAAGTTTAGTCCTAAAGAATTTATTGGATCAAGTATTTGTAGATTATTTATAAAAGGAGAATAACTTAAAAATGGAGCACTAGAACTACTCCATCTTAATTCCCAAATTCCAGTTAATGTTTTTAAATCTTTCTTAATATTAAAATTTGATTCCTTTTCAAGTTCTTTAGCTAAGTTACAAATTTGTTCTGATTTAGGTGATTCTAAAAGTAAATTAATTAGTTTTTTTTCTAGATTCATTATCAAATAAATAATTTATTAGTTTTGATATAAATAATTAATATTAAAAAAATTACCTTTTGTAAAGCCTTTCTAAACTTTCAATTTTTTCTTTAAAATTGACTGTGTTTTTATTTATTTGCCTATTCTTTTTAAGAATAGGATAAATCCACCAGGCTTGTAATCCTAGGAATATTAATAAGAGAATCAATAAATCTATTAAACCTAAAGGCATTTATTTAAGAATTTAGATTTATCATAATTTAATTGGAGGTTTATTGACTTGGTATTAGTTCAAATGATTTATAAATAAGCTCTGTAATTAAATTTATGAAAAATCAATATTCTTGTTTAAAACCATTTTTGGTTTGTGTAAGTCTTGCACAAATATAAGTTAGTAAAATGCTCCAAAATAAAATTTCTAATACTAGATTAACCATTTGATATTGCTCAATTCATAATATAAATTTTCTAATAAATCCTAGATATTAACAAGCGTACTAATACTTAATTGTTTTAATGCCTAAATAAGAACAAATTAATTAAATTTGTATAAAGTACTCATTTTTTGCTAAAAATTTTTAGATATTAATTAACTAGATTAAATTTATTTCATGTCTTTGGATTTTTTTCTCATCCCATTAGGTATTATAATGATTTTTGTTTTTCTCTCTTTAGGTACAAAGAATGAAATTAAGCGCACAAAATTAAAGAAAAAATATATAAGACAATAACTATATTTAATTTTGAAAGCTTTTATTATATGATTCTAAAAAATTAGAATTTTTTTTAACTTATATAATGCATTTCAAACATGAATATTTTTTATTTAACTTTACTAATAATATTTTTTGTCTTTTTTTAAACCTCACAAACTAATTTATTTAATATGTGATAAGTAATAAGCTTATTTTGTAGATAATTAAATCTTCAACTTTTTTCTTTAATTTTTGTATTATTCAAGGTTAAATTGATAAATATTTTATTAGATATTTTTTATCTATTGATATTACTTAAACCAACCTTTTTTCTTTTGCTTTACTTCAGAAACAGAATTTAATGTTTTCTTTTCATCAGACCGACCTTTAAAAATCATTAAAGGAACTATTCCCCATAAACCTAAAAACAAGATCCAAAATACTACTATATTCATAGTTTAAAATTAAAAGTTTATCATAGTACTATATTATTTAAAGTTGTGGATTTCTTTTTGAACTAAAAGTAAAGAGGAACAATAATACTTCTCTACCATTTTGGGTTTGTAATTTGCCAACCCTCAGTTATGAGTTTTTGCCATATTTTTCTGGCCTCTTCAATTTTTACTTCTTTCCTACTTTTCATTAGTGGAGGTTTATCTCCGTGAACACCCATTACAATTCCAGTATCAATAAATATGGAATCTATTAATGCATTATTCTTTTTTATGTTTTTAGTAAAACATCTTACTTCTATCCAATTAGGACAAATCAACCAATTTGAACCTGCCATTGCCTTCTCGTAAATCAATATATTTGTAATTTTAGTAGCCTTAAATTTGGAATTGTTATTTCTTAAGGTTTAAATGAAGTTAATTTTAAAAAAGATTTTAAGGGTATATTTCTACTTTTATTTAATATACTTTATGTATCCTAAGTTCAAATTAAAATAAAAATTCTTGCTCCTTTTACTAGACATTTAAACTAAATATTAATTTTAATATTAAAAATGATCTATGGTATTGCATATTTATTTATAATATTTTTTATTGCATTTATATGGTTATTCCTCGCGATTATAAAAAAATCTGAGTTTATAAATAAACTTATATTAATTTCCACTAATCAATTTTAGAGATTAATTTAATTTAAAAAAGAATAATATAAATTATTTTCGATAATTTTTAAATAAATTTTTTATATTATTAAAAAATAATATCCTTTTATTGTTCAGTATAAAAACTTATTAGTAATAATTTATTTTTTACTTTTATAAAAGTTAGCTTTTAAATATCTATAACCTTCAGAAGCAGATAATGGTATTTCACATTTTGATATGCAATTCTCAACTCCTTGTTCTGTTGATTTATTGATTTCACAACTCCTAATGCATTCATAATAAGCAGCTTTAGGATCCAATTTATTCTTAAAATACTTATCTCTAAAAGTAGTCATTTATTTCTCCATTTAGTTAGGTTAATTTAGATTAATTTGAGAGAAGTTGGTAGAGCAAAAATACTCTTTTTTATAATTTTTTATTAGTAATGATAAAATATAATTGTTAACAATATAAAAATCTCAAATGAATAATACAAGAATCGATATATTAAAGTTAGAAAAAAGGATAAAATTACTAGAAGAAGAATTAAATTGTAAAAGTTTAGAAGAAAGAATCGAAATATTAGAAAAACAATTTAATTGCAAAAATTTAGAAAAGAGGGTAAAAATCATAGAAAATGAGTTAAGGCATATAAAATTAGCAATCCAATATCAAATTAAAAAGAAGAATACTTTATAGTCTCTAATCTTTAACAATATTTTATTAATAGCGAAGTATTTTATTTTTTTTTAAGAACATCATTTTTTTTTATTAATGTAAAATTAATACATATTCATATGTAGCTTTTTAAAAAATTTTGGCATTTTTTATGAGAAAATTAACTTTTGAATATTATAAGTAATGTCTTTAGTCGTATTTACATGTTTAGCTAATATACTTCTTTTTACTTTATTAACTATTTATTCTTTAACGTACATAAATAATAGGAAAAGTAAAAGAATAAATATTTTTAATAAAGATATTATTTATTTAGAAAAAATATATAAATTAAACAGTTACCAAGATTCTTTTCATAATTGAAAAATTTGCAATAAAGCAATTTAATAAAATCTTTCAAAAGAATCTACTCCGTGCTGTTTTAATATCCATATCAAATTAGATCTCTAACTTATTAAAATTACGTTAGAATAATAATAAATTCATGGCAAAAGGTTTCGCTAACAATAAAGAATACCTAAATCAACAAAATCAGTTTAAAAAGAAAGAACTTGGTTCAGAAAGAATGATTTCATGGAGTCCATGGCCCCCAGCAAATTTTCAAACAAAGTATCCAGGATTTCCACTAGTTATGACGATAATTATTTTATTTATTGGACAAATATATCTTTCGGTAGGAAATTGATTATTTATCAATTGATCCATAGGTTATTGTGATTTAATTAGCTATAATTGAAATTAATTTTGGTTTTAGTTAGCTGAATGAAGTTTATTTTACTTATCTTATTTTCCTTAATCCCTCTAACTTTTCCAGCATTAAGTCATGGATCAAAAGAAGATTGTTCAACAGAATGTAATGATTATTATTGCCCTCAAGAAATGAAAAAAAATAATGAGAAGAAATTTTCAGGACGTAAGCAATAAAATTAGAAATTTATTTATTTAAATTTAATTACATAAAATTTGCTTTAAGATGTTGATGTAAGCATCTTATTTCGCAATTTTCCTCAAGTCCTACCCATGAACCACTACTGGGATTTATTTTGCAATTAAGCAAACATTGATAATAAGCATCAATTGGAAGAAGTTCTTCATTAGGATTTAAATTAGTTTGATTTTTCATAATTAATTCTTTTTTTCAATTACTTTATGTATGTATTAATTTATTTATTAGATCATCAAGCCATTCAGTATTATTGTCTTCACTAATTTCAAAATAATATTTGTTTATACTCATCTTGATAAACTCCAATTAAGTTTTTTAAATTTATAAGATATTAATAATTTTTTCAATAAGCAATATTTCTTATATTAAAGCCTTGAATATTTGTTCTTTTGGAATATAGAATTTATAATTTTAAAAGTATTTTTTGATTTTTATTTAGTTGATATTTAAATTAAATGATATAAGTTTATATAAGATAAGTTTTATTTAATCAATTTAGTAAAGGTAAAATTGTATGAAAGATGAATTGAAAGATGAAATCCAAAAAGAAGAAAAAACATTTAATATCCTTCTAATTGCAGTATTAAGTCCAATACTTCTTGGTGCAATTGTTATTACAATTTATTTGTTAAATTAATGATTGTCTTTTTTTCTTCATTATTGACTATTTACTCTCAAATATCAATCTTAATACTAGGTTTTATTATATTAATAATATCTATTTATTTGATAAAGATAAACCTCATAGAGGGTGGGCAAGCAATAGTCGAGATGAGAAATAAGGAAAAATAAAATACCCTTTTATTATCTTAAATTAATAATAATAGAGAATTATTTGATTTCTTTTAATATAGTCTTTAGTTTAGATACTTATAGTATTAAATAAAAATCAGTTCCTTTAATAAAGAGTATTGATCTTTAGTAGTTTTTACTCTCATATATTACTTTTATTAATGTTATCGTTTAAGTACGTTCATCCTAGTTTTAACTGGACGCATGACTTGGAAATAGGGAACGGGATTTCCACAATTAAAATAATGTCATGAACAATCTTGTAAAAATCAGAGAAAAAATCAAAAGATCTGAAAGGCTACATCAAGCACAACTTCTTGCAACTAAAAATGGAGAAGTAACTCCTTATAGAAATTCAGTATTTAAGAGAAGACAGCAAGAAGCAATTGAGGACCTAAAAAATTAGCTTTGAAAATGAACGAAACAAATTTGTTTATTGATATTTTTCAGACCTTCTTAATGCTTTAATTGCACCCTTAAAGTCACCACTTAAATACTTTTCTTTACTTTTATTTTCTAGTGAATTGATGATTTGATTTCTTTTTCGGTCATCAATTCTTTTTTTGTGATCATAAATTAAGTCGAATTTAGAAGTATAGAGACGTGTTAATTCATTCTTTAAAGCTTCTTTAGTTTTTTTATCACATAAAGCTGATTCTAATAATGACTTTACTTCTAATTTATCTTCTAAGGAACCTTTGAAATTTCCCTCTTTATATTTCTGATCACTTGATATGGTTAGTCTAATAATCTTGTCTTCTAATTTTTTCTTTGTATTTTTCATGATTTAATAATGCTTGGACTTTAGATTGATAATTAAATAAGAAATTAAGAATAAAATAAAATATTACTAATTTAGGTTTCTCTTGCAGGCTTATTTAAAGTATCCTTTATCTAATATAGAAAATTTTTCTTTAGAAAATAATTCTTAATATTTCAACCTCTCTCAGCTTCCTCTTCCCTTAGTTGTTTAACGAGTATTTTATAGTCCTCAACAATGTTTTCAAGGAATTCAATTATAAATTCGTTCCCACATTTGGTTTCAATATCTAAATCATCGCAAATGGACATAATATCTTCATAAGCTGGGTTAAAGATTTTTTCCATTTCATCATCTGTTGGTTTAAATTTCATAGAGAAAAATTGCTTATATATTGATTATTCACTATTACCTATCACCTTTTCTCTTACTATGTACAAAATTTACTTAATTCAATTACATAATACTCACCCCATTATTAAATCCTTACGACTATGAGGTATTTAGGCATCTTTATTAAAGCAACTATTATCAAGAAATGCATAAATAGCCTTTTAATGATTTAGGACAATAAAATTATTAAAAGAGAAGAATATTTAATTATTACTATTTTTCTTTACCAAGATAAATAAGTAATGTAAAAGAAATTAAAGTCACTAATGCGATCAAATACCAGCCAGAGGATGATGTACTTACAATATCATTCATTATAAATTTGGTTCTATTTCTATTTGCCTCTTAAAAATACCGTCATTATTTCTATAACTTTTAATAATATTCTCTAGAAAATCTATGATGTAATCATTTCCACATTGAATTTGAAAATTCATTTCATCGCAAATTGATGTTATATCCTCAAAGGCAGGTTTACAGATTTTCTCTATTTGATCATCTGTGGGAGTAAATTTCATTTTAAAAATTGATACTACAATTTTATCTTAGTGCCTTTCTCAAATTGTTATGTATTCTAAATTTGATACCTTTCTAATTTTTAAATAATTTAAATTTTTAAAAATATTCCTACAATTTAGATTTTATTATCTAATCTTGGATTCCTATTTTTTTAGAAAAAAGTATTTATTTACGTAAAATAATTTAATGATAATATAAATTGTTAAAAAGTTTTTGGACCTTTTGGTTGTTCTTTACCTGTTGAAATCCCAAAGTCATTTGAACCGATTTTCATAAAAGTTAGAAAAGCTGCAAAAAAGCCTAAAACTGCTAAAAGATACATTTTAAAAATAAAAGATTGTTGTGAGAATAATGTTGAATTTATAAAAAATCTAGTACAAAAATCACCTTGTTAATATTAGAAATTACATTAATAAGTTTATTTACATTATTTATGAAGCTTTTTAATATATTCTTATGAAATTCAATTCTAATTACTTGAGCTGGAATAAAATGTCTATGAATTTTATTAATCTTGTTTTATTAAAGATAAAATTTATTAAAAGCATTTTATCTTAATGAAGATAAAATTTAAATTTTAATTTAATTTTTTTAAAGCTAAAAAATATTTAAACGAAATATTTAGAGCATTAATTCATAATATATAAAACTTATTTCATTATTTATTAAGCAAGTTTTTCTAGTATAGTTATTTTTAATAAATAAGATTATATGAAGATAAGTTAAAGTAATGAACCAAGAATTTGTTATAAACTTTTTTAAGAAAAATAAGATTTCTTTCAAAATTAAAAAACACAATTTTTAAAAATTTTTCTTAATATAAGTATTATAAATAGTGGACAAAATTATGACAGAAGAAAAAAAAGTATCAAAATCCTGTAACGGAAAAAATAAGGCTATGTTTGCTTATGGAATTATCCAAATTGGATCAACATTCGTATCCGCCTTAGCATTAGCTGCCATTGCATTTGGATTCTGTTCATTAAAAAAAGAATCTAGGTTTTTTAATGATTGTGTTGAAGAAATGGTTTCGACAGGATCAGGTAAAGCAGATGCCGTTCGCTTTTGCAATGGTGGATAAATAAATTCACTTTATTCCATATTTTAATGTTCCTTATATACTGATAGATTAATAAACAAATATAGTTTTAGAAACTAAGCGACGTAATAAAATTGCACATATCTGGAATATTATTTTAATAATTCCAATAATTGTAATTCATACTTGAAATAAAAAATATCATCTTGTTAATTCCTTGGCTAAGTGAAAAACTATTCACTTCGTAAATTGTTAAGTAAATTTAATTATTTACATAATATTAAATAAATTAGTTTAAGTTTTCTAACTCGATTTTAATATTCTGCTGATAATATTTGTTTATGGATATCAAAAAAGAGAAAGTTTTAGTTACTGGTGCATCTGGTTTTATAGCACTTCATTGCATTAATGAGCTAATAAAACAAGGATATAAGGTTAAAGGCTCATTAAGAGATATGTCTAAAGAAAACATAATAAGAAATTATTTTGTTCGTGATAATGAAGAATTAAATCTTGAATTCTGTAAATTGGATCTTTTGAATGATGAGGGATGGGATGAAGCTGCTTCTGATTGTGAATACATAATGCATATTGCTTCTCCATTTGTGATTGAAGAACCAAAAAATGAGAAAGATCTAATTCAGCCAGCTCTTCAAGGAACTTTGAGAGCATTAAATGCTGCCAATAGGAATGATATAAAAAAATTTATACTTACATCTTCAATGGCTTCAGTGGCATATGGTCATAAATCTAAAATTTGTAATAAAGATAATTGGACAGATACTTCAAAGAATGTTGGTGCTTATGTTAGGAGTAAAACTATATCAGAAAGAGCTGCATGGGACTTTATAAAGGATAATAATGTTGCATTCCCTCTAACAACGATACATCCAGGCATGGTTTTTGGTCCACTAATAAGCGATGAAATTAGAGGAGCATCTGTGAGCTTAATAGCAAATATGATAAGTGGAAAATTTCCAGCTTTACCAGAAATATTTTTTACCATAGTAGATGTAAGAGATATAGCAAAATTGCATGTAGACTCTCTCAGAAATCAAAAAAGTGATAATAAAAGAATATTGGCAACCTCTACAAATGGAATTGCGTTTTTAGATATTGCACGAATACTGAGAAAACTTGGATTTGAAAAATCACCTGAAAATATAATTCCCAATCAAGTTATTAATTCCTTAGCAACATTTAATAAAGATATGAGAATAACTTCTTCTATGATTAAAAGAGGATTTTATAAAGTTGATCTTTCAGAGACAATTTCTATATATAATTGGCAGCCATTTCCTCTTGAAGAAACCTTACATGATATGACTAAGTCAATGCAAAAAATATTAAATAAATAATATTTAAATGGAAATTAATATTAATTTATTAAGACTAAATCCTTGTTAGTAATTTGAAAAATTATAACTAAAAATTAACACATTACTAATGTTTAATATCCTTGGAAACTAAACTTTTGTCCTCCAATACTTGCTTCATACATTAAACCTCCTTTGGAGAAAGTAAGGACTGCTACCCCATCGCTATAATCAGCTGAAGCGTTAGCACCTTCGGTAATTAATGCTGCACTAGCTGATGCTCCGAATTCAAAATTTCCTTGTGTAAATCTTTCTAGGTCTTTCTTGTCTTTAAAAAAGATAATTTGACTAAAAGCTTGACCTCCTAATTGTAGACCAATAGATAATTGAGTAACTTTAGTAGATCCAATCACTTTATCTTTTTCGAAAACCTCACCTTTTCCTATAGCCCCTCCTATTCCAATTCCTGCTTTCCCAATATTGGGGAAGACAGCATATCCATTTGCTTGTTTAAAATATGGTTTTAATTCTGGTATTTTTTTAAATTTATCTAGAGTCTCTATTGTTTTTATATTTGGTTTAATAGCTTTTTTATTTAAAATATTTCTAGGCTTCCATCCTGATAAAAGAAGATCTTTGGTATTTGAGTTTAGGGAGTTTATATTTGATTCTGCTTTTGATGTCTGAATAAAATTATATTGCGATATTAATAAATACAATATTATTAATAGTTTAATTCTCATTGTTTTCATAGAAAATCTCATTATTAAATATTTTAGAATACTTAAAATTACATCATAAATATTTGTTAAAAAGTAGTAAATGTTAAATATTTAAATTAAATAGTCTTCCTTTTTATACATAAAGCCAATCTTATATATTATAAAAATTTAAATAAAAATTTTTATATGAAGACTGATCTAATTTATATAAATTTTAATCTTGATTTTTTTCAACTTTTAAAAAAAATTTCTTTATGCTATATCCAAAAAGAATAAGAGATAATATAAAACCAATAACGGGAATGATTTCTTTAAACTTTTCCATAATAAAAATCTACATATTTTATTTTTAAGATTTTTTAAGATTAAATCTATTAATTTTTATCATTTATTTTACTTTATAGTTAAATATGAAATTTTTTATTAATGAAATTATATTTATAAATAGTAAATTATTTATTTAAAAAAATTATTTGAAATTTATTTATATGTCCAAATAGCATCAAGAATTATGGAATTAGGATTACTTATTTTTGCGATCCTTTTTGCATCAATTTTATTATCAGCAATGATAATTTCCTCATACATATTATCTTTGATTTTCATAGAAACTATAAATCTCATCTGAAAATAAATTTTATGGGTTATTTCTAACTTAATTGAAAAAATTATTATGACAATCATTTTATAAAAAAATTTTATAATGACTAAATAACTATTTAAATTTTGATATTTCTTCTTTTTTCTTTAAATTAACTGAATTTAATTTTTTAAAAACTATACAATAATCTCTATTAATGTAGATATGTATTAACTATTTTTACAAAATAATTTTTTTTCTATTTGATATGGTTATTTATTATTTCTAGTAATTTTTGCGTAATGCCTTCTTCACTCATTGAATGACCTGCATTATTAATAATAAAAAGTTCAGAATTTTTGAGTTTACTATTTAGATCCCAGGCACTTCTTACAGGACATACAATGTCATATCTACCTTGAACAATTTTTATAGGAATTTTATTAATAGTTTCAATATTTTTTAGGATGAAATTTTCCTCCAAAAATATATTATTAATAAAATAATGACATTCAATTCTTGCAAATGCATCACAAAATGAATTTTTTTTATTAACATCAATTTCAAATTCCTTTTTTATTAGATGACTTGTTGATAACTCCCATTTTGTCCAAGCAAGAGCAGCCTCTCTTCTAATATTTTTATCCTTAGATGTTAAATATTTATAAAATGATTGAATTAGGTCACTCCTTTCATTTTTTGGAATTATTGATATGTAATTTTCATATTCATCTGGAAATATTTCACTAGCACCATATTGATAGAACCATTTAAGCTCGAATGATCTACATAAAAAGATACCCCTTAATATAAGACTGTTTACTCTGGAGGGATGTTTGATTGAATAAATTAGTGCCAATGTTGAACCCCATGAACCACCCAATAAAGTCCAATTATTGATACAAAAATAATTCCTTAATTTTTCTATGTCTTCAACTAGATGTATGGTTGTATTTTCCCTTAATTCAGAAAATGGAACTGATTTACCACAACCTCTTTGATCAAATTGTATGATATCAAATTTTTCAGGATCAAAATATCTTCTGTATCTAGGATGACTGCCACCTCCAGGGCCTCCATGAATAATTAATATTTTTTCTCCGCTAGGATTACCAGACCTCTCCCAATATATTTTATGTATATTAGAGACATTTAAAAATCCCCTCTCTCTTGGCTCAATTGGTGGAAATAAAGTTTTTTTTCGCATTATGAAATTCTTATATTTTAATTACGCTTGAAACATTTAAATTGTTACACCCTTTATTTTATCTACATGATATGTCTATGAGTCTAACGAATAATAAAATTTATCTTTTTATATTATTGCTAATTATTTTATTTTAAATGATTAAAAATCTATAGTCTATTTTAATAGTAAATATTTATTTAGCTATTGATATATTTATAAAAAATGTTTTATTTTAAATATATCGATTTTTATTATGTCTATTAACTTAAAGAAAACTTTTAATTTGAATTCCTATGAATGGTGGAGAAATCATAGAAGATTTGTTACTTTTGGAATCTTTTTAGCTGCTTTTGCACTTTATGTTAGAACTCCATCCGCTAATGATTTTAAAGTAAGGGATATTTGTGGAAAACTAAATTCTAGTTATCAGATTACTGGCGAGGAAGCGATGGAAAAATTAAAACTTAATCAATTAAAAGATTTTGATAACAGAACAACTGCTAATTTTTACTGTGAAAGGTACTTAGGAATTAGATAACTTTCAATAGTTGTTCTAAAATATAATCCAAACAATTATTTTGATTATGTTTGACAGTGATAAAGCTTTATCTCTCACTAGATGGATAAATGAATGGAAACATACATATGGTGAAACTCCTTCAATGGAAGAATGTATAACTTGGATAGAATGGAAATTCGAGGATAATAGAATTTCTAATGAAGAAAAAATTAAAATAAAAAAAATTTTAGATTTTTGTAAAGACTAGATTTTAATTTTCAATGAAAAACCTAAAAATTTTTACAAACAAAAAATTTTTTTTAAGATTATTTTTCTAAATTATGTAAGATGCAAAATCATTCAAAAAAAGTTTTAGTAACTGGAGCATCTGGGTATATTGCCTCTCATTGTATAAAAGTTTTATTAGAAAAGGGATTTAAAGTTAAAGGTTCAGTTAGAGATGCTAAAAAAATGTATATTGCCAAAAAACCCTTCGATAATTATTTATATAAAGATAATCTTGAATTTTGCGAATTGAATTTGCTAAGTGATAAAGGTTGGGATTCAGCTGTAAAAGATTGTGATTTTCTTATGCATATAGCTTCACCTTGCATAATAAAAGAACCTAAAAACGAAAGTGATATTATAAATCCAGCAGTTCAGGGAACCCTAAGAGCACTTAATTTTGCAAATGATTCAAATATTAAAAAAGTTATATTAACCTCTTCTATTGGAGCAATGTTATACGGCAATCAAAAAAGATATTGTAAATCATCAGACTGGACTAATATCTCAGAATATGTAGGTTCTTATATAAAAAGTAAAACTATGGCTGAAAAGGCCGCCTGGAATTATTTCAATGATTTATCGGAACCTTCTTTTTCTTTTACAACAATCAATCCTGGAATGGTTTTTGGACCAGTTATTAATGGAAATTTGGAGGGTGCTTCCCAAAATATGGTATTAGATTTAATTAAAGGTGAATACCCCGTTTTACCAGATATTTATTTTACATTTGTGGATGTTCGTGATTTGGCAAATATTCAAGTAGAAGCATTATTTAAAATAGAAAGTGATAATTCAAGAATAATAGTAACTTCTGAAAAAAGTATATCTTTTCTTGATATTTCAAGAATTTTAAAAAAGATTGGTTTTACTAAATGCCCTACAAAATTAATACCAAGTTTTCTAATAAGATTTTTAGCATTGTTTAATAAAAATATGAAGGTTACCTCTATGATGATTAAGAAAGGTTGTTATGAAGTAGACATTTCAAAAACCATATCTATTTTTAATTGGGATCCTACTCCTTTAGAAAAAACTTTGTTAGATATGGCTAAATCTTTAAATTGATTAGATCTAGTTTTTAATAAAATTTTTAATTTTAATGATAGATTTTTCTAATTTAAAAAATTTATATAACTTGACTTTTAAATTATTTATAAAAAAAGATTTAATATCAACAAGTCCAGAATAAATTAAAATAAAGATGTTGAATTCTCCATAAATTTAATAAACAAAATTTACTAAAAATGAAAGATAAAAATTCACTACAAGAAAATTTAAAAATAAATACCTTTGAAAAATTTATAAATAAAGTTGATTATTCTTTTATGGATAATCTAAAAGTAGATCCCCAATCAACTCTGGATGGGAATGATTATTTTCCAAGACAAGTATTTTCTGGTCATTATATTCCAGTCAAACCAACCCCTTTATCATCTCCAGAATATGTTGCTCATAGTAAAAAACTTTTTAATGAATTGGGTTTAAGTAATTCTCTAATTTACGATAAAGATTTTCAAAAATTATTTTCTGGGAATTTGTCTAAAGTAAAAAAACCAATGCGAAATTTTGGCTGGGCAACTGGATATGCTTTATCAATTTACGGGGAAGAATATAAAAATCAATGCCCATTTAAGACTGGAAATGGTTACGGTGATGGAAGAGCCATTTCTGTTTTTGAAGGGATTTTTAGAGGTAAAAGGTTTGAAATGCAATTGAAGGGTTCAGGACCAACACCTTATTGCAGAGGTGGAGATGGAAGAGCAGTTTTACGCTCAAGTGTAAGAGAATTCCTAGCGCAAGAATTAATGAATTCTCTAGGAATCCCAACCACAAGATCTTTGACTATATATTCTTCTAAAACTGATAGAGTTATTAGACCATGGTATAAAGAGGAATCCAACGCGATAGAACCCGAAGTACTTGTAGAGAATTCAGCTGCTATAACAACAAGAGTTGCTCCCTCATTTTTAAGAATCGGCCAAATTGAACTTTTTGCTAGAAGAGTAAGAAATAATTCTCATAATAAAGCACTCAATGAACTTAAGATGATAATTAGCCGACTAATAATTGTTAATTATAAAAATGATATTGATACCAATTCACCTTTCAAAGAACAAATCATAAAACTCGCCTTTTTATATCGAGAGAGATTGATTTCATTAGTAGTTAATTGGATTAGAGTTGGATATTGTCAAGGTAATTTTAATAGCGATAACTGTGCTCTTGGAGGATATACATTAGATTATGGACCTTTTGGTTTCTGCGAATTATTTGATCCTAATTTTCAACCATGGACTGGGGGCGGCAATCACTTTTCATTTTTTAATCAACCAGCCGCCGCAGAAATTAATTTTCATATGTTTATAAATTCATTAAAACTAGCTGTCGAAAAAGAAGAAGATTTATTTGAGAGATTAGATAATATTCAAAAAGGTTTTAATCATTCTATGCAAGATAAAATTAAAATAATGTGGACTAAAAAACTAGGTCTAAAGGAATACGATGAGACTTTAATAAATAATCTTTTTCAACTAATGATTACTACAAAAGTAGACTATACAAAATTCTTTAGATTACTTTCAGATATCCCAAAAGAAATAAGTAG
>Ga0163110_10000903_pt1 | contig 14608 bp, 8 predicted proteins | sample CRUFie1St17metaG_FD_108703 | JGI IMG/M metagenome (GOLD analysis project Ga0163110, IMG submission 108703) | Marine microbial communities from the Costa Rica Dome - CRUD Field 142mm St17 metaG | ecosystem: Environmental > Aquatic > Marine > Oceanic > Photic zone | place: Costa Rica: the Eastern...
ACCGGACGGACGCGCCGAGCAGCGGTGCCGCGTTTGGCTGGGTGACCACGGGCGCTTCTGCCGACAAGTTTGGGCCGCGGGTGCCGGTGCTGGCGGTGGGAAACGCAAAGACTGTGGACATTTACGCTACCGACAATGCAATTGCGGCCACCCGGGGCGGGTTCCATCCCGAGGCGGTCAACGCCTTCCATGGGATTTCCGGCGCCGTCGACGCGGTCGCCGTCTGTCAACTTCAGGGCACGACAAGTCTGACCTATCTGCCCACATCATGTCAGGGCGTCGAATCGGTACAACTCGATAGGCGGTGCTATATAAACGGAGGAACAATCCCGGATGAGGCTCTGCTTCCGGTTGGCACAGATCCCACTACTGGCATTCTCAGACTAAGAGACAAGACTACGTGCAGAGACGCGGCCGAAGGAAACACGGATCCGTTCCTCGTCCTGGTCGATTACGATTTTGATTTTGACAGAGGCAACGACGACGACGACGATTCAGAAGAAACAGAATGTGACCTGTACTACCGACTCAATGATGGCGAGGTTACCGACGCTTCCGTCGTGGAATACGGCGGCGACACCGACGACGACGACGACGACAGAGACCGATGTTATCGGCTCAAGACTTTAGGGTGCACTTCCGCTGTGAATGCGCGCAACCCGCAGGTGGTCACCGCGGGCACGGCCGAGCCCATCCGCGTCTACAACCTCAAGGAACTCGAGGACGAGACCACCGAAATCGACGACGAGCTCATCCGCGGCGGCATCACGCGATGGGAGGTGTTTGAAGTGGCGCACCCGTGGCCGGGCGAGACGGACTCGGACGCGCGGCGCGCCCGCATCGGCGCCCTCGCGTGCAGCGACCTCGACGGCGACGGCGTCGACGAGCTCATCGTCCACCGCGTCGCCGCGAGCGCCGGCTCCTGCGTGATGCGCTGCGCCGACTACGGCCGCTTTGCGCTCGACGAGATGACGCCCGCCGACGCCACCAAGTGCCTCTGCGGCCCGGCGTTTGACGCCATGGAGCGGCCCAACTCGCCGCCCGCGCCGCCGTACGTCGACCCGCCGCCGCCGTCGCCGCGGCCCCGCCCGCCGCCGTCGCCGGCGCCGTCGCTGCCGCCGCCGTCGCCGGCGCCGGCGCCGCCGATGGTGCGGCCGGGCCTCTGCCTGCAGTTTGCCGCCGCCGAGTACACCGATCTGCAGCTGCCGCGGCCGCCGCCGGCGCCGCCGCCGACGCCGCCCTTGGCTCCTCCCGCGCCGCCGCGCTCGCCGCCGCACGCGCCGGGCTACGACGTGCCGCTCGCGCCGCCGCCGCCGCCGCCGTCGCCGCCGCCGCCGCCGCCGTCGCCGCTGCCGGCGCTGCCGCCGCCGCTGCCGCCGACGCCGCCGCCGGCAGCGCCCTCGTCGCCGCCGCCGTTTTTCGTCGACCTCAAGGCGTCGCCGCCGCCGGCGATGCCGCCGCTCCTCGGCACCGAGCACTCGCGGCTCATCTTCCACGACCTCGCGCCGTTTTCGGCAGCGCTCGAGGCGGCGGAGGCGGACACGCCGCACACGGGCTGGATTGCGCTCACCGCCGACATTCTCAACAGCGTCCACGAGTTTCCGGACGCCGCGCTTCTGGAGGTTTTTGCCGCAATACTCTGCAATTCTTAGATCTCCCCGGAGCTTACCCCCTCCCGCCCCTTGCTCGCAGGGCGGCTGGCTGCAGGCCGAGCCCTGCGACGACCACTCCAAGGTGCTCTACGGCGAGCTCGGCGACGAGACCACCCCCGCCGACTGCGTCGCCGCCGACCCCGAAACGACGGTGCAACTCTTCTACCGCAACGACAAGTGTGACAACAACACCGTCTCCACCGGCGAGCCGATCCAACGCCAAAAGTTTCGCGCGCAGTGCCTCGTCCTCCTCGTCGAGGCCGCCTCGCACCGGGCGCTGTGCGAGGAGATGATTGCCAACGGCCGCATCCCGACCGACAACCTGCGCCTGCAGCTCACGCTTGCGACGACGACCGCCGCCGAGCCCGACTACGACGTCGCCTCGACGCACGCCGTCATCTCCTACATTCTGCAAGAGGCGCACGCCGCCGACATGGTGGGCCGCGCCGACCTCTTGGCGCTGCGCGCCGCCGAAGAAAACGTCACCAAGCTCATCGCACAGTACGACTTTGTCGACACGACGATCAAGGGGCTCAACTACTACGCGCCGTCCGCGCCGCCGGCGACCCTGGGGACGCTGACGCACGAGGAGACGCGCGACAACCTGGAGCAGGCGCGCGAGGCCGCCGAGGCGCACCTCGCGACGCTGCGCACCACGACCGCCGCCGAGTGCGTGGCCACGCCGACGCTCGCCATGGAGCCCGACGCCGAGCACACGTGCGGGCGCAGCGAGCTCGCGGCGCCCGACCCGTGGGTGGCCGCCGACGGCACGCTCTGCCGCGGGCACGCCACCAAGGAGGTGATGTTTGAAGACTTTTGCGCGCGCTGGTCGTCGGACGTGAACACGCGCGCCGCCGACGCCGAGCTGACCGAGGAGCTGCTGACGACCAACCCGCCGTACTGCGTCGGCGTCGACGAGCGCGTCCACGCGTGCAGCGTCTACGCGGACCGCACGAGCCGCGCCGGCGTCGACGAGCTCTTTGAGCTCTCCCGGCCCGACCGGCGCTTCTACTGCGCCAACCCCTACTTTCGCGAAAAGTTTGTGGAGCGCGAAAACATGTCCGAGGAGGAGTGCCGCAACGAGCTGCTGGGCCGGCGGACGACGTGCGAGATCAAGCTGTGCCCCGAGTGCCGCACGCAGTGCCCGGAGCCGATCCTGCGCCTGCTGGCCGCCATGTTCAAGTGCACGCTGGCGCGCGACCAGGCGGCGATCACCTTTGGCGTCGAGGTGAGCGACCAGGGCCAGCTGGCGAAGGCGTCGCACGGCGCCATCCGCGGCGAGCGCTACATTGCGGTGCCGGCCTACCTCGGCCGCGACGTCTTTCACCGCTTCCACGACAATGCGGAGGGGCTGCTGCAGCGCGACGGCATCTCGTGCCGCAAGGAGCACCCCACATCGGAAACGGGCGAATTCGCAAAGGGCTTTGACGAGAAGACGGGCAACCCCATTGCGCGCACGGGCTACATGGTCGAGTGCCTGACCAACGCCGACTGCCACCGCCTGTGCCCGCGGCACCCGCTCACGTCGTCGCACTACACCTGCCAGAAGCGCTTCAAGATGTTTGACTACACGAAGTTCACGTCAGACAAGATGTTGTACCTCAACTCGACGCGCGGCGCGGGCGACGTCGGCGACCCGCGCGACGGCATGGGCGTGTGCGTCGACTCGAACGCGCTCCTGTACCAGTCGTGTCCCAGCGAGGGCCTGGCCAACGTGGTGGACACGGTTGTGGGATGTGCGGACAGGAGCATCGGGCGCTTCCTCTGCGGTCTCGAGGTGCACACCAAGGGCGGCGACCCGGCGACGACGACCATCCACGGCAACCTCGGCTACCCGCGCGTGCTCATCGCCGGGTCGGAGGACGAGGACGGCGACGGCCTTTCCGCGCCGCGCCTGGAGTGCGCCGACTCCGACGAGTGCGTCGCCCGCTGCAAGTACCTCTCCATGACCTCGTCGAATGGCGCCGGCACCCCGCCGACGTGCGCGATGTGGTGCGTGCTGCCGTGCATTTTCTCCTGCCGCCACTCCCCTGCTCACACCCTTGTCCGCACTTCGCAGCGACCAATACTGCCCGAACAACATCCTCTCGACCATCGACCAGATTGTGCAGGGCCTCGTCGACGACATCACCACCGCCATCCGCATCACCTTCAAGTGCATGGGCGCCAGCAACGACCAGATCCAAAACAACAAGAACCTCCTCATCCGGCCGGGCATTTGCGTGTGCCAGCTCGTCAAGATCCTCGCGCCCGAGTGGCGCAAGCAGGCGAAAAAGGATCCGAACGCCAACAAGGAGCTGCTCTGCACCGGCGGCGACCCCCTCGGCACCATCACCAACAAGGTCTTTGGCGCCATCGGCGACGAGCTGCAAAAGGCCGCCGAAGAGGTGGGCAACACGATCATCGACGCGACCGAAGACTTCTTCAGCTCCATTGTCAACTTCTTCTCGCCGGGCTCTCCTCCGGTGAAGCTGGCGCCCAACGAGTGCATCACCACGCTGCAAAACGTCATCGAGCCGCAAAACCGCCGAAAGCACTGCGGGAGCAGCTTCGCCGCCGCCTACGAAAAGGCGATCCAGTTCCAGTGCGAAAAGGACTTTCCAAAGTGGAAGCGGTGCTACTACGAGCGGGTGCGCGAAATCTGCCAGAAGGACGACTACATCAAGCGGTACTACGCGCTCTTCGACGGCGGGTTCCAGAGCGTGAGCGCCTTCCAGGCCGACCTGTCCGACATCTTTGGCGAGGCGTGGGAGGACGACCCGTCGCTCGGCAGCATCGTCAGCGCGGCGGTGCGGGACATTGAGACGCCGCGCAACCTCGACGGCCGCAAGAACATTTGCTCCGGCGACACGCTCCTCAAGTCGCTGCCGCTCGACCAGATGATCATCAGTTGCCTCTTTGCCTTCTTCGACGACCTGTGCACCATCGACAACGACTTTGAGTTTGAGCTGCGCACCCTCACCTGGGATCTTCCTAAGGTGAGGTTCGAGTACGACGTGTCTCCGCCGCCGCCGCCGCCGGCGGGCCTGTCCGTGAAGCAGCAGCTGCTCGAGCTCGACCCGCACGGCTTCGAGCTCGCGCGCAAGAAGCTCGAGGAGGTGTACCCCACCCTCGAGTACGTGGCCACCAGCAGCGCGGGCGCGGCCGTCGGCGACTTCAAGCCGCCGTACGAGGTCTCGCCGCAGCAGCTGACTCGCGCGCTGCTGGCGAGCCGCAACGCCGACGGCGACGGCGACGACAACGAGCTCGGCAACATCAACTCCCTCGCCGCGCGCATCATCCAGTCGCAGCACACGGGGATCTGGCGCCTCGCGTGCCGCACACTCGTCGACTTTTTCAACGACCCAAAGAATGCGGGCCGCGGCAGTCTGGCGCCCGAGGGCGGCGACCCCTCGTGGAGCGCGCCGGAGCACGACTCGCCCTACGACCGCAACCTGCTCCTGTACGTGACCGTTGAAGTCGCCGTCGCCCTCAGGATTCCCGACAAGGACTTTGAGGTCAGCAGCGTGTGGCGGCGGATGTGCGACCACGGCGGCTACCTCGTACCCACCTATGGCGACTACAAGCAGTCGTACCAGACGCAAGACGGCGCGCTCGTGACCAACTTTTTGCCCATCGTCGCCTACGGCTCGCTGGAGCTCCTGCGGTCGGCGGCGTGGGCGAGCGGAGATCGCAGCGCCGTGCCGTTTTGGATGTTCCGCGAGGATGTGGTGCGACACCTGCGGCTCTCGCGGAGGCGGAGTATCGGGCGGTGGCTGCAGCACGAGGAGACCTCGCGCTTCAAGTACGCGCCCGCCGCGATGCAGGCCCGGTACTGCGACTCGGAGCTCGACATGACCGTCGACGACGCCCTCGGCAACCCGCGCAAGGCGCCGTCCTTCCTGTACGACATTTACAAGGACGAGCGGATCACCCAGGGCAGCACGGGCGCGGAGCTCTCGGCCGGCAGCGCAAGAACGGTGGAAAAGGGAGGAGTGTGGATGTACGCCACCGTCGACCAGCTCGAGGCCGAGACGGTCACCGACAAGTACCGGCAGCTGAACCTGAATTCGCACGTCTACGTCACGTCGTCGCACGACCCCAACATTCCACCCGGCATTCACCGGCTCCTCGACCTCGCGGTTTTTGCCGACGAGGACAGCTGCCGCACCACCGCCTACGCAAAGTGCCGGAGCCCCCGGTACGGCTTCTTTGGGGACTGGTGGACCACGCTCAAGCCTCCGGAGGATTACGCGCCGCGCGGCTTTGTCACCGGCGCGGAGCTCTTTGTGCGGTCGCGGTACCACGAAGAGTCGCAGAGCTTCCTCGGGGCCCCGGATCCGAACACCGACGTGTTTGCGGGCCTCCCCGGCTGCGCGAGCTTCCAGAGCACCTACATGGTGTATGGCAGTGCGCAGGGCGACACAAAGGTCTCGGTGCCGGAGCTGGTCAATCGCCTGCGCCACCCGACCCCGCCGCCGCCGCAGCCGCCGGCGCCGCCGTCGCCGCCGCCGTCGACGCCGCCGCCGTCGCCGCCGCCGCCCGACGCGCCGCTGGCCTACCTGCGCTCGGAGCTGCGCGAGCGCGTCTTCGAGGCGGAAAAGGCGTTTTGCACGCAAGTCTACTGGCGCACGGTGGACGAGCGCTGCGACGAGCTGTCCATCGCGCTCACGACGCGCTACCACGTCGACGAGCTGCCGCCGCCGTCGCCGCCGCCCGAGCCGGTGGCGGGGTCGCCGCCGCCGCTCCCGCCGCCGTCGCCGCCGCTCGACGACGGCCTCGCCGACGTGGCCATTGCCGGGGCGACGCTCACCACAATCCGCCGCCCCAACGCTTACGATCCCACCACCACGCAAGCCGACTGGGTCTACGACGGCCTCGCCTTCGGGGCCTCCGAGGTGTTTGTGCCGGCGGCTGTGGCCACCCTCGACGCGGACCAGCGCGTGCGGTGCGTCGGCGGCGACCACGATCCGGCCGCGCTGCCGTGCGTCTCCGCCGTCCGCGAGGACAATTGTCTCGACGGGACGAGGGCGTGCGACCGGCGCATCGGCGGCACCGACGACGCCGAGCGGCGAAACTCCAAGGACCCCGTGCTCGAGCTGCGCCTGGAGGCGCAGCCCCGCTTCCGAGGCGCCTTTCTGCACAGCGTCAAGTTGCACCTTCCGCAAGCGTACGAGCTGGCCAGTCTCTTCTTCACATCCAACGAGCGGATCGGGGGCAGCGGATACCGCATCGAGGCGCTGCGCGGCGACGGCTCGGTGGCGGCGACCGCGACCGACATTGTCGACGGCGTGCCCGACAGCCGCGAGCTCGAGGTCTTGTTCGCGCCGACGGACGACGACGACGCGACGCTGCGCGCGCTCTCCGACGTGGGCTACGTGCGCATCACGCTGCCGGGCGACTTCCGCCAGATCTGGCTCCAGCGGGCGCAGGTGGTCGAAAAGAAGCTTGATTTGGCGTCGCTCTCGCCCGCGCCGCCGTCGCCGCCGCCGCGGCCGCACTCGCCGCCGGCGCCGCCCGAGTCGACGGCGTCGTGTCTGTTCGCCGTCGGCACCGCCCTCGACGACCGCTTTGTTGTGCGGCAAGACTTTGACCGCTGCGACATCTCCGAGGCCGAGTGCTGCAAGGCGGCGGCGACGAGCTACTCCGCGGCCGAGGTGGGGCAGAACGCCGTCGGCTACATTTACAGCGATCACGGCTGCTGCTCGACGATGATCACCACCGCCGACGCCGCAAACAACGTCGTCGTGGTGCCCTTCTTGAATTTCCAGGCCACGGGGGGAGTCGGATTTGTGAATTAGAATTTTAAAAAATCATTACAGATCTTGCAATGACTGATTCAACTCCTTCGCCAAACGCAATGAACGCAGGTACTTTTTGTCTACCTGATACTTGTTCTGTGGCTTGAGGCTGGCGTCGTAGAGAGCTTCCGCAATCTCAAAGTGGCGGGCCTCGAGCGCGTACTTTACATCGTCAGAGTACACCTTGGCGTCGTGGAAGAGCAGGAGTTTTACCAGGCGCTCATCTTGCTCTAGCACCGCAACATTCAAGATCCGGTTGCTAGCGTCACCTCTGCAGAAAACTTCCGTGTCTGCGCCGTACTGGAGAAGCAGCCCGCAGGGCTCCAGCCCACCAATTTTAGATCCCGCGTACTCCGAGACAAGCCAAGCGAGCAAGGGTTCTTCGATGTGTTCCGTCTCCCTTTTGCCCTGATTTTGCCTCGTAATTTTTCGAGTGCACCGCGAGTTCGGGTCGGCCCCGGCCTCGAGCAGCATCGTGACCGTAACCAGCGCTTCGGTATAGAAGGCTGTAACTTCCCAGTCAAATCGCGTCACTGCCGACGCCAGCATCGACATTGGCAAAGACTTGCTCTTGTTGTTTTGCATTGTATGAATGCTGTATTTGCCCCGTTTGTAATTGACATCGATGGCGCTGTGTTTGAGCAGCTCCTCAACCGCCAAATAGAAGCGCGCGACTCTCATGGGTGGTGCTACTCTGTCTGGGAGGTTGTCCCTTGTATAGTTCTGGCCAACGAGGAAATCCCATAGCCCACGAGGGTCGAAGCCAATCTCCAAGTAGCGCTTCAACGCACGCCGCATATCCTCGTCGGTGTTTGCTCCGGTTGCGCACACATTAATAAGCCTTCTTTTCTGCTCCCACTCCGTCTGACCTATGTCATGATCTTCATACAACCGAAAACCCCAGCGGGCATCCACTGGGTCAGCGTAATTCTGAATCATGTTGTACAAGACTTTCCCAGTTTCGCGATCGTCCCGTGGCCAAGAAGGGCCTGACTCTCCATCGCGTCCGTAAACTTTCACCAGCCCCTTCTGTACTCTTCCAGCACACACTTTGAACCACCCGGTGATCGGACCTCCTTGCGTCTGGATTTTTTTCCGTTCCTTGAGCCAGAGGATGTAGTACGTCCAGATGTGGTTGTTGCGAACGCTCTGCAGCACCCAGACCGCCGTGCAAAGCTTGTTAAAGTACTTTTTCCACGTGATGACAGTGGGCCACTGCACATACTGCGGGGGCGTGGCCAACGTGTTGCCAAGCAGGTCGCAAGCCTCCTTCCAGTCGGCATGGTTCTCGTCGGCGCACAGGCCGTCCTCCTTCAGCTTCAGGTCGCACCACTGCGACCAGTGGCGGCACACGGTCTCTGGCTCGCCACTCTCGACGAGCACCTTCCAAATCGCTTCCAGCGAGTCGCCGTCGAGGTCCTCAAATCTGGCGCCGGTCGACGCTGGCGCCGGCGCCGCCGACAGGTTGTGCAGCGACGGCAGCAGGGGCCGTTCGCTCATGAGAGGAATGCTCTTGTTTTTTAAAACGCGTATCGTGTCTTATCCGCCGTCCACTACTTCTTCAACACCTCCCGTCACGCGTGAGCCGTCAGCCCATTCTTCTTCTTCGCGCCACCGGCCGACTTGGCGTTCTTCTGGAACGTGTGCACGGCGTCGCTGCCCTCGCGCGCCGCCAACTCCGTCAGCGCGCGCGGCAGCCGCGTCGCGAGCGCCACCTGCACCGACACGGGGAGAATGCTCTTCTTCTGCTGGAACTCGGCGATGCGCTTCGCGTCCGACGTCAGGACGTCCTCCAAGGAGCCCAGGAGCGCCGAGAGCGAGCGGCACGTCTTGCCCGACATCGTCACCCCAGAATCGCTTTGGAAGACAGCGTTGCAGAGCTTCGGGAGGTACGACGCAAAGAGCGTGGTGTCGTCCACCACCTTCTTCTTCTTCTTGATGCCGCGACTCTTCTCCCCGTTCGCCGGCTGCAGATCGGACGCCTGGACCTTGCGAGGCATGGTAAAATCAACTTCGGTATAACACCTCCCCGACACACTCGATCTTTAGCGCGGGCCGCGGCTCCGACCTCGCCGCCCCCCGCCCGGCGCCTCAAAGCGGCTGCCAGAGCAACGCAAAGGGCACCTGATAGACGACACACGAGTGGCGCACCCGCCGGCCGGCGTCGTCGACCACCCACGGGCGGCTCTTCGTGAGCCGGCCCGCGGCGACCAGCCGGTCGAGCAGCGGCCGCAGCCCCGAGTGACCCGCCGCCGCCGCGCGCGTGGAAATCCACATCGAGTTTTGCGCGACCGCAAAGCGGTGCTTCCCCACCGTGTTGACGAGATCGAAGAGCGCCGTCGTCGGCTGCACCGGGCTCACGCCGCAGGCCTGGCGCTCGTTGAAAAGGAGCGGCAGTCCGTAGACGAGTCCGTCGCGCGCAAATCCTCTGTACACGACACCGTAGTGGTCCCGAGGCAGCGGCACCGTCATCAGGGCCGAGGTCATCGTCTGGAACTCGGATTCCATCTGCAAATACAGCGGACTCTGAATGTGGAACACGTCGAAAATCTCCTGGATTGAAAATCCCGACAGCGAGCACATAGACTTCAGCACGTCCGAATAGTTGAACGAGGTGCGGTCCAAGACCTGCTGCAAGAACTCGCGCAGAGGAAGGCCGATCCGCAAATGCTCCGTGCGCGCGCTCATCTGGCCGAGCGCCGCAGCGGATTCCTGAACCGCCTCGGTGTACGCCTCGTAGGTTGCGCGCCGCGACACGACGCCGCGCTCAAACGCGCCCGGCGTGTACAGCAGCTGCGCCGCGACCAACGTCAACACGCGCGCATTCGGCACGTCGCCGATGCGCCCACGGTCAAAGACAAAGGTCTCGAGCGGCGCGCAAAAATTCGGCGGTGGCAACAGCAGCGGCGGCGCCGCCTCCGCCTCCGCCTCCGCCTCCGCCTCCGCCTCCGCCTCACCGCCCTCGCGAGGCTGCGCAAGTCGAAGCACTTGTCGGTGTTCCGCCAGCTGGTCGCCGTTGGTCAAGCAGAAGAGCACGTCCAAGAACGCCAAATACGCATACGCACCGGCCGCGTCTTGCCACACGTCGAGGGCCGCCCACATTCGCTCGGGGTCCCGGTGCTGCACAGCGTCGTAGAGCTGCTCCAAGTCGGCACGGTCCGCATTCATGCCGACAAAACCCACCTGCGGCGCCATGGACAACACGACCTTGTCGACGCACCGCCGCACCGCCGCCGCGTCGGCCACGCGGTCAAAGACGCGGGTGCCCGCCTTGGCCAGGTCGATTGCCACGCCGAGACAGTCGACGCAACGGCGGTCTGGCACTTCGCCCTCGAGCTCCGCAAAGTCGCGCAACGCCGCAGCCCGCAGCTCCGGCGTGTCGGGCGCCGCCGGCGTGTCCGCCAGCGTGATGCGGCGCGCCACCTTGTTCGCAATCACACAGATCACGCGCTGGAGCTCCGCCGGCTCCGAAGCCGCAACGTCGCTGCGGGCGAGCCGGTCGGCAACCAGCTCAAGCCATTCCTCGACCTCGCTCTGCACGTGCTCGACGAGTCGGTGGCGCATTCCTCCAATCGAGGCGGGCTCTTGGCTCTCCCCTCGCGGCAATTGAAAGGAGCAGTGGAAGGCATTCCATTTCACAAACGGCGCCAGCAGCACGAGCCGGCCGTCTGCAGTCGTGGTCGTCGTCATGCGAAACTCCATTCGTCGTGTCGACCGCACATTGTCCATGAGCTGTTGCGTCTCGCGCTCGTCCTGCAACGACTGCATCGTAGGCATGTAGCCGCCGCGGTCGAGGAACATTTTCGCCAAACTCGGCCGCCGCGCGAGCTCGCGTCCCGAGAGCGTCGGCTCAACGACGTTGATCGGCTCGCCACTCTCCCGGTCGCGGCTCTTGCGCACACCGGCGTCCTTCAGCGACATGACGCCTGCCAGAAAATGTGCCATTCCACGCTTCAACGCCGCAAAGCGCTCGGGCTGCTGCAGCAAACGCGCCAGGCGCGCGTCGCGGCCTGCAAGGTCGAGATTCATCGCGGCGCAGCGCGCTGTCCCGCTCGACGCCATGGCGCGACCACGGCACCTCAAAGCGTCCGTCGCAAAAAAATCTCGCGCGAGGTATGAACCTCGCTTTGAGGCGCCACCCGCTAACCCGACCGCAAACCTTGGGAAGGCGCACGGCAACCATGCCGCCGAATCTACAGTCGACCCTCGACACACTGCGCACGCTCGCGTCGGAGTCGGCCGACCCGAACGCAAAGACGCGCTTCCGCGCCGTGGAACGCGGCGTGCTCAGCCTTGCCCGCAAGCTCGACCACGAAAAGAAGCGGAGCGCCGTGGAGGTGCGCGCGCTTCGGGCAGAGCTGCAGGACGAGCTCATTGCGCGCGAGGCCACCGCTGCGCGCAACAGCGAGCGCCAGCGTGCCGCCTTTGAGCTCCCATCGGCATTGCCAAATGCGCTGCAGGCCATCGACAAAGCAGCCGTCAGCACTGCCTTGATCGAGGTGGCCGTGCGAAGCCTCGATACACATGCCCTGAAAAACATTGGAGAGACGGAGGCGTTAGTGGCCGACGTGAACGCTCGCTTGTAAAAAATATTTTTCGTCCCACATCCCGCGCGCGCACCCCTCACGCGCAGCTCTCCTCCATCTTGCCCGCCGTGAGCAGGGCGCGGTTGTTGGCGGCCGCCAACGCCTTCTTGATCGTCGCGGCGAGGTCCGTCGAGGCCTTCGCAGCGTCCGCCGCAACCTTCTCCACCGCGGCGAGCTCCACAATCGTCTGCCGTTGGTTCTGCACCGCCGCCTCGCCCGCCGCCATCCGCTCCTCGACGAACGCAACGTCGTCGTGGAGCGAGCGCGTCTCGCGCTTGCGCTTGCGCGTCAGCTTGAGCACCTTCGCCACCTGCTTGAAGAGGCCGTACTCCTGCGGGCGCTTTCCGTCGTCGACGTACATCTGCGCGAGCTTCTTCATCTTTTCCTCCTCCGCCTCCAGGTCCTCCTCCTCCTCCTCGTCGGCGTCGTCGTCGGCGTCGTTGTCGGCGCAAAGCAGGCTCTTGATGTTCTCCCGCTCGTCCTTGGGCGACAGCCGGCCCTTCTTCGCCGTGCCTTTCGCCATCTTCTTCTGCGGCGCTGCGCCGTCGCCGCCGTCGCCGCCGTCGCCGCCGTCGCCGCCGTCGCCGTCGTCGTCGTCGTCGTCGTCGTCACCACCGCTCTCTTCGTCGTCGGGAATCTTCGTCCGCCCGCCCTTGGTAAGCTTGCGCTGGCGCGACGGAACTTTGACAGTGTCGTCGTCGTCCGAGTCGCTGTCGTCGCTGTCGACCTCCATCTCTTCTTCGGGCCCGCCGTCGTCGGTATCGCTGCTCGACCCGCTCTCGTCGCCTTCGTCGTCGGAGTCGTCGTCCGACCGCGCGGTGCGCGTCTCGCGCGTCGCCCCGCGCCCCTCGCCCTCCTCGCCCTGCTCGCCCTCCTCGCCAGCGTCTTCGTCGTCCTCTCCGCCACTCTCGTCCTCGTCCTCGTCCTCGTCCTCGTCCTCGTCCTCGTCGCTGTCGTCGCTGTCGTCGTCGTCCTCGCCACCGCTCTCGTCGTCGTCGTCGTCGTTGCCCATCGAGCCAATCTTCGGCAGTCGATCGAGCAAGTTGGTCGCCGCGGCGCGCGAGCGCCGCGGCGGCACCGGCTCGCTCGAAGGGCCAACTTCCTCGTCACTCGGGGCATCGTCGCTCTCGGACGTGTGGTCGTTCTCGGAAAACATGTTGTCGCGCGCATTCTCCTCGAGCGCGAGCCGATCCTGCTCCGACTCGTTGCGGCGCTCCTTGCGCAACTTCTTCTTCGTCAGCGGCTTGCGCGTCTCCGCCTCACCCTCGACAAAGCACGCCGCAGACATGACGCGCTGCTGCGAAGCCCGAAAGGACTTCTCTTCCTCGTCCAGCTTTTGCTGCAGCTCGTCGGTGAGGCCCTCCCAGTCCTTCTCGGGGAAGAGCTCGACGGCTTTGAGGAACGCGAAGGTGTCGTCCTCGCACCGCCGCAGCGAGCTCATTTTCCCGTCGGTGCGAACGTGCGCCATGTAGAGATTTTGCATCGCCAACGCCATCCGCAGCTTCGTCAGCGGACCACGCGACATCGATTCTTTTTCAAACTTTTGCGCGAACGCCACCAGTTTCTTGAGGGCCGCCGGGTACTTCTCCTCGTCGGCCGGAAGCACGTGGGCAATCCGCAGTTTTGCGAGGAGCGCGAGGCCTTCGTTGCGCGGAAAGTGCCAGGGTCCGAACTTCACGGCGTGCGTTTTTCCGGTCGCACCGTACTTCGCCAAGAACGCCGGGCCGTCCTCGGCGCCGGTGAGCAGCAACATCGCCGGCTTGCGGCTGAACGAGCCCACGATCGCGACGTACGGGCGCCGCTCGAAGGACGTATTCACGAGCGGAATTTTGAGGAACGAGACACTTTCCCACTTCGCGGCGCTCAGGATGTTTTTCGGCACGGGCGCGCCCTTGGAGGGGAGTTCGTAGTCGTGCGTGAGCGGGTTGTCGAGAAAGGCGTTTAGCTTCTCTTCCTCGCCATCCCCGAGGTCCTTCAGTACCCAGGCGTAGGCGCCCTCCTTCTCTGTGTTCAAGATGGGGTGTCGCTTGATCTGCGATTTGAACTTTTTCGTCGGCCTGTCGTATCCGACGACGTACGCATTCGAAGGGTCATACGTGGGGGGTGGATCGGACGACATGAGTTGGCGAGCGCGCGCGTGTGCGGCCGGCGGTCGTCGAGCGCGGTTGCTCAAAGCAGCCCGGCGTTCTGCGCAACCCTGGCGCGAGGGGAGTTTAGCGAGGAAACCCATGGTTTCGCAACTCCGGCGCCTCAAAGCACGATTTTAATTTTTTTAAATTTGCACACGCGTGCTTGCAAATGCAAACACTAGATCACTTGTTCGCAGTCCCTCCCCCCTCCCTCTCTCTCCCCACCCTTCCCCGCTCACGCTCCGGTATAGTGCGGGTAGGCTGCCGCGATTCCCTCCGTGGACGACTGCAAGTCGGCCGCCATGTCCATCGAGCCACCCTTCTCGGGCGGGATGGAAAGCTTCGACACCTTCAACCACCAGAAAGTCGTCAGCGATTTCATCCAGAAGCGCTGCTTGTAGCGGCCCCACGGCCCCGACATCTGGTTCTTGCACATTCGCTCGTAGACGAGGAAAGCGCGA
>Ga0163110_10000905_pt1 | contig 14605 bp, 20 predicted proteins | sample CRUFie1St17metaG_FD_108703 | JGI IMG/M metagenome (GOLD analysis project Ga0163110, IMG submission 108703) | Marine microbial communities from the Costa Rica Dome - CRUD Field 142mm St17 metaG | ecosystem: Environmental > Aquatic > Marine > Oceanic > Photic zone | place: Costa Rica: the Eastern...
CCCTGTAGCACCTGCGTCTTTAGTCATAATCTCCATTGCTTTACTAAGCATAATTTTAAGATCATTGCTTTGTTTACGGAAGTCTTTGAATTCATCACTCTGTAGTGCATCTTTGCCCGATAGGCCTTTCTCTGCTGTAGCATTTTGATAGTCTGTACGTAAGTCATCTATCTTATCATATACCATAGTTTTCATTTTTTCATAGTTAGCATTGCTTACGCCGCCTAGTTTATCATACATAGCTTTAGCATCTTTGACACTAGTATCTTGTACTTTAAATACTTTGTTTACATCGCCTTTGTAGTTTCTATCGTAATTAACATCATCTAAATCAAAACCACCTTTGTCTGCTGTACTAGGAGCATCTGCAGTCGCACTCATTGTTGTCATATTATTCAACTTATCTAGTTGAACATCTGCTTTTGCCATGTCACCTGCGGCAACAGCATTTACCATTACACCTAGTAGTGTTGCTATAAGAACAAGACTTTTACCTGTTTTAGGGATTTTCTTAAGAATAGGCTGTACTTTTGCTAACATATTCTTTGGAAGTTTTGCTAATTGATCTTTTATACCTTCTTCTAGTTGTTGTGGAGAACTTTCAATTAACCTTATATAGTCAGTATCTTTAATTTCTACAAATCTCATTTTTTACGTCCTGATTTCATATTAGCACACCAGTGATACATTTTAGCACGTTCGCCACTTGCGTTTTTTGCCTTCTTACGCAATTCAGTTACACTTCCTCCGCAACTTGCACCAGCACGTTTTACTCTACCTGGTCTACTTTTTCCACTCTTTTTGCCATCTGCAAAGTTTTCTAATAATTCTAATACCCTATCTGTGGTGTAAAGTCCACTTGCAAGTGCTTCTTTTGCCATCTTAGTTGCTGTTGCATACATAACAGCATCAGCATCTTTGCCATAACGGTCTTTGAAATCACCTTTTTTCTTTTTCATACCTTTAACGTATTTTTCTTTTTTCTTTTCTTCGCCTTTTGTAAGACTACGTTCTTTTACTGGCTCTTTGAATTGTTGTTGAATTGCTTTTGCTGTTCTTTCGAATTTATGATCTTTGTGTTTGAAACCTTCACCACCTGCGGCTTCCCAACTTGCAATGTTTTGACCGAAGTCATCTATTAAAATGTTAGGTGTGCCGTCTGGGTTAGTTGCAAATTTTGCTTTGTCTTTTGTAATGATAACATTTTCGGGTGGAAAGAAGTCTAAGTTCTTTTTAATCCATTCACGCTTATGTGGTTCTGAATTAGGATCATTTGGAAGTGGGCTACTTAGAATAGTGTAGCTACCTTTTACTTTTTTAATAATACCTAACAAGTTTTTTGCTTGTGGAAGTAAAGGCAAGTTTAACCAAAAATTATCTGTATCTCTAATCTTTTGTAGTGCAGGTTCTATGTCTTTTACTTTACGCCAATCTTTGCCAATTAATTTTTGCCATTCTCCAAAGAAGTCCGCTAGTACTCCGTCCATATCTACGTATACTTTACTTGTACTTGCTAATTCTCCTAAAGTTTCTGCCATCTTAGCATAGTATAACATATTTTCATTGGACTTGTCAACCGATTCTGACATACCTAGATTAAACAATACGTTGGTTTTGGAGCCTTTTACCTTCTTTGATAGTGTAGGTGGGCGTCCATCTTTGTCTACTTTGTTGCCAAACTTGGCGGCCTGCTTTTTAATAGCGTCTACACCAACATCAGCAGTAGTATTAACGCCTTTTACTACACGGCCACCATTTTCATGCATACGTAGAAAGTGTTTGAAACTCCCTGGCTTAGGAACTTTGTTTTCAATATCTTTTATTTTTTGATATTTCATTTTTTGCGTCCTCTAAATCCACCACCTGTCATATGTGGTAAACTAAACCAAAGTTTGAACCAGTCATTGTCTCCTGGCTTTATTCCTTTTTTCTTTTCTATCTTACGTTTTTCGCTTGCAGTCTTACTAATATTTTCTAAAGTGTATGGTGTATATCCTTTGTATTCATTGACACCTGCAAGTTCTTTCAAACGTTCGATGTCCATTATCGCTCCATGTCTAATTTATATTTTAATCCTAAAAGGTCAAATAGTTTTGCTGTTGTAGATGCACTTTGAAGTGCTTTTAACATTGCTTCTTGTTTATCTTCGTTCCTATCAAAGAAACTTACAAATTTTTTAGCATTACTAGAATCTACAAATACTTTCCCGCCAACACTTATTTCACCTTTTCCTGCATTCCAACTTAGCGGAAATGGTTTGTTGTCACTTCTCATAGCAATGTTATTGAGAACATCTATCTTTGGCTTTTGTTGTTGTACAACAAGTTCTTTCTTTTTAATAAATTCTTCTAAATCTTCTTCAACTGCATCTACACCCATGATACCTTGAAGTTTTTTAAACATCTCGTCTGCATGTGGTAATGCTTGTTTAGTTACACCGCGTTTAAAAGAATCTATATTATTATCTAAAACTGTTTGTCTAAGTTTGCTTGCACTCATTCCTGTAGCATCGCCAGCCTCAGGATCTCTTTTTAATTGAACATAATTAATTTTTGTAAAATTGTAATTATGCATTTCTTTTTCTACACCATCGTATTGTTGTAGTATTTTTAAAAGTTTTGGTTCGCCCTCTAAAAATGTTACTTCTTTATATCCCATTTTGTATAATCTATCTGCGGCAGTGAGTACAGTCTTAGCAAGTCCAATACTAATACCATTAAAGCTCTTACGAGCCCAGTCTAATTTTTCTTGTGAAGTTAATGGATCTGTAGGTAATTTAGGAGCTCTATCAGTTAAAAAAAGAAAAGAATCACCTGGAGCATTTTTAATTGCATCTACAAGAAGTTCATGTCCTGAAGTTGCAGGATTTAATCTGCCAAGTGCAAAGGAAGCAACTTTACCTTCAGCTTCATATAGTTGTCTTAGTCGCATCTGGTAATTCTTCCTTTGGATTTCTTTCGTGATCTAAAACTTTATGAGCTAGGTCTGCTTTTTCTTGAGGATTCATAAGTTCCTCTGGAGTTTTGTTTATGTTATACTTTATACAATAATGGTTTAGGCATTTATTAATCATAGGCATAACATGACCTTGAATTACTTTTTCATTATGTTCGCTACGTATTTTGTCCATACAAGGCATATAGTGTTTACGATAAAAACCTTCATCATTTAACATGTGAAAATGCACATCATCTATAACATTGTATGGCATAGAATCGTTTAATGGGTTACTGAATATTTCTTTAAGTAACATTCTACCACTTCCTACATGACCAGTATCTAGCTTTTGTTCTAGGTCCTGGATTATCACAATTATGTCTTGCTCTAAAACTTCTTCTTCTTGCAGGATTTGACTTTTTAATTTTCATGTTAGGATCTCCAAAGTTTACTTTCTTTGTGTTTCCAGTTTTTGGGTCTCTCACATATACTTTGAATTTTTTGACATCACCTTGCATAGGTTTACCAAGTTTTACTTTACGTCCTTGATATTCTGCTTCGTCTACAATATCATCATCGTTGTACCACATATCACCGTATGCTTCATCAAAGTCATCACCATCATATGTTTCATCAATACTAGCATTAGCAAGTTCTTTTATCCTGTCAAGTTCAAAATCTTCTTTTGTCTTTTCAGCTTTACTATATTTGTCTTTTAAGCGTCCTAATTCTTCTTGACTTGCACCTTCGCGTCCTGCTTTAGCGGCTTTTTTCATGTATTCTTTACCATGCTTTTTAACGCCTGTATAATATTGCAAGCCTGATTCGCTTGTTTCTGCTTCTTTTAGGTAATCTTTAAATGTCTTAGTCATGTGTCAACACCCTTTATATTATAATATAAAGTATTTATCAATATTAGTCAAGCTCAGTAGGTCCAGTTGACTAAATAGAAACCAAAAGGATACGGCTATGTTGAAGCACAAGCATATGATAGTAAGAGCTGAAGTTAGCAACCCTCCTCAATACGAGCAAAATATAGTCGATTGGGTGAGTAATTTAATTAGAGATATAGATATGAAAATAATGATGGGACCATATGCAAAATATTGCGAAATGCCAGGCAATAGAGGGTTTACATGTGTTACTATTATTGAAACAAGTCATATAGCTGTACACATTTGGGATGAGGTCAAGCCTGCATTAGTTCAATTAGATGTATATACTTGCGGTGATCTTGATAAAGGTAAAGTATTTGATGCACTAGAACGTTGGGATCCAACAAAAGTTGAATTCAAATATCTTGATAGGGAAAACGAACTTATTGAAATTTAAGTTTTAGGCAATCTAAAAGCAAATCTACTCTTAATATCAGTGCCATAATAAGGACTATTTTCTATAGTCGCTTTGTCTTGGAAGTTAGGTGGATAAACAACGCCTATACTTCTTACTACTGCATCTTCTCCTTGGCCACCTAATATACTTGTCGCTTGGATCATTGCTGAAGCATTTAAGAATTTACGAATGGCTTCCCCAAAGTCTATTAAATTTCCATCATGTGTTGCCTGCGGATTGTTTATATACTGTGCAACATCTTTAGCAATACTACTTAATACTACTAAACCAAAATAACTTCCTTTTTTGTAAGCAATTTTATCAAACAAAGGTAATAATTCTTGTGGACCTTTTTGTCTATCAGTATCTCTGTCTCCAGTAAGTTTTTGATCTTCTGTATAACGATTAGCTTTCTTTTCAACTATCTTGAAAACTGCATTTGCTACATCATTAGTAATTAATCCATATCTTAATGCTAAGGTCAGTGGCTGTTTAGCCGCAGATTCGTTGGCACAAATATCAAGTATCTGTACTGCTTCTGCATATTTTTCAATATATGATTGGCCCGTCTTTGTTTTCTTAGCAGATTCTTTTGCCTTCCATATATTTGAAATACTTGCATTAGCACCTGTTTTACCTTTGTGACTAACACCCATTTGTATGCCATCTTTACTAATATAACAATCAACAAGTGGATTATTTTGTCCTTCAGGAAACATAATTGTTGCACCATCTAGATCAAAGCCCGCAGACCAAATATCATCAACTGCTACATTAATAGGACCTTTTACTGCATTATGTTTTTTAATAATTGCTATGGGAGCAACAACTTCCATAAAGTCATCTTGTAATGCACCTAATATTGGTTTTCCTTTTTCAAATATAATTTGTTCATTACTGCTTGCTTCTGTAGCCGCTTTTTGTAACATAGGACCATTGTTTTTATCTTTACCTACAGTACCTATAACTACTTCAACAGCTCTTGCTTTGTTATCGCCTAAACCTAAATCTCCAGGTTGTAGTCTGCTATCCATTTTACCTTTAACACTACTTGTGCTTGATGCTGAACCTGCTGATAATCCAACTAGTCTTGCTTCTTTATCTAATATTGTATTACCTGCACTTTTTCTTGAATAAAATCCTGTAAGCCATAGATCACTTTTTGGAATTTTGTTTCCTTGGTCATCCATACGTGCAAATTTAGCAAAAGCAAAAGACTTCATTCTTGGAGTCATTTGTTTTACAAGTCTAAATGTTACATCTGGATTTTCTTTTTGTAGTATTTCTAAACCAGCATTAAGTTCCTCCATAGAAGGAAACATATCTGCGTCATTAGGATAATTCCAATCCCATTCTATAAAAGTATATTCGTCTCCGTTAGTATCAGTATAAATTTCTCCTGGCGTACCTGCTCGTAGACCGCTACCTTCCATTAGATTTTTAATCTGATAAAAACGCATTAAACACTCACTTCGATGTCAAAGTTATTATATCCTAAATCAAATAATTTATTAGCTACATTATTTGCAACCTTATCTGATTCTGCTTCATCTAATTGAACGTGTGTTTCAACAGTAAGTATAGTTTGACCTTGTTCAGACTCAGTTAAGGTATAGTTTGTTTCACTTTCCATAAGTGCATTTGAAGCACTTGTTGCAACTTCTGATACTACAATATCATCTAGTTCTTCTTTATTATCAAAAATAACATTAATAAAATTTTCCATATTTCTTCCTAGTGATTTAATCTAATACTATTTACAGTACCATCTGTATATACTAGTTTTGCTCTAATATAAACAAAGTTACCTGTAAAGTTTACATATTTAACTTCTGTCTGATTAGCAACTGTTACAGTATCTACATCAAACCAGTCAGCGTCTGCTGGTGTAGTGGCTAGTGTTGCTTGTATAGTGATTGTTCCTGTAAGACCTGTGTAATCATACTGTACAGTATGAACACCATCTGATCGTCCATAGTATCCATCACCTTTAAAGTTTGATCCAGTAACAGTTTCAGTCGTACTGTCTCCTGGATGTGTGTTTGCTGATAAAATTATTTCGCTTGTACTGGGCATACTACTATTTATGCAAATCCTGTTGTGAAACATATTTGATTACACGTCGGATTTGACCTCCTAAAGCTATCTTTGCTAACATTAAATAACGCTCATTCTTTGCAAAAAAATAAAATCCTTCTGCAAAATGATTATTTTTTACAACACGTTTAGCTACTTTACCTATTCTAAATCCGTCTGGATTATTTTCACAATATTCTGCAAAATTAGGATCTACATTCCTTCCTAAAAATGCCTTATATTCCCATTCTACTTTACCATCAACTATCTTTGTATTAGCATTGTCAATAAGATAGTCAAATATTTCATCATTTTCAGGCTCGTGCCATTGAAGAACATCTATCTGTGTCATAAGTCCTTGCAACCAATCAGGTTCGTTTGAATAGATATCTAAATTAAAACCTTCGCATCTTACCATTGTATTACTTTTATTTTTTTCTAGTGCATTGTACACTACACAGGCATCCATAAATGTCTCAAGACTAATAGTCTTTTCTTTTCTACGTGCCATTGAAAAATTAAAAGGACTTGTGATAGGTAAATCTGCTTCTGCGTCTCTTTGCATGACATCTAATTTAGTTTTTACATAACCTAAATTTAAGCCACGGAACAAGGGTGCGAGATTGCTTTTTACTCTTAGTTTGTATAGATACTTGTTATAGAATAACTTAGTTGTGTAGAACTTCTGTAACATCTTTTACCTTTTTTGTGATAGGTTTTAGATGCAGTTTATTATCAGCGACATCAATTTTTAAAGTACCACCATCTTTGAGATCACCAAATAATAGCATCTTACTTAGAGGTCGTTTAATTTCTTTGTCAATATATCTGTGCATAGGTCTAGCACCCATCTTATCATCAAAACCATTTTCTACAAGATGATCTAGTGCATCGTCACTAATTTCACAAACAACATTTTTATCATCTAGCATGTTTTTAAGTTCTAGCAAGAACTTACCAACAATTTTTAACATGATAGGTTTTTCTAGTTTACCAAATGTAACAACACCATCTAATCTATTTCTAAACTCTGGTGCAAAGAAACGTTTAAATTCTTCGTCACCATAATCGCCAGCTAAATCTTGGCTAAATCCAATCGTGTTTTTCTCTGCTTGTTCAGCACCTAAGTTAGTTGTAAGGATTAGGATACAATTCCTTGCATCTGCTTCTTTACCATCACTGCCAGTAATTTTTCCGTTATCCATAATCTGTAAAAGTATTTGGGAAATATCTGGGTGTGCTTTTTCAATCTCATCAAGCAGAAGAACACAGTTAGGATGTTCTTGTAGTTGATTAATTAGTTGTCCTGAATGTTCATCGTGTCCAACGTAACCTGGAGGAGAACCAATAAGTTTGCTTACACTATGTTTTTCTTGGTATTCTGACATATCAAAACGTGCAAGATGTATGCTTAAATTTTTAGCAAGTTGTTTAGCAAGTTCAGTCTTACCAACACCTGTTGGACCCATGAATACAAACGATCCAATTGGTTTTTCTTCTGACTTCAACCCTGCTTGTGCAACAAGAATCTTGTCAACAATTTCCTCAATAGCATTGTCTTGTCCATATACATTAAGTTTTAAATTTTTATCTAATGTTGCAAGATTATTAGTTTCTTTTTGTTGAATCTGTTCTGGAGGAAGATTAACAAATTTTGCTAGTTCGTATTTCACTTCTTCCGGACCAACAATACGTTCACCTTCTACGTTATTAACTTTAAATCTTGAACAAGCAAGGTCTAATAAGTCAATTGCTTTGTCTGGTAACTTTTTATCAGTAATATATTTTATAGATAGTTTTACTGATTCATCAATTGCTTCTTGTGTAATAGTTGTAGCATGAAATTCTTCGTAGTATTTTTTAATACCTTGTAGGATATCTGTTGTTGTTTTCTTGTCAGGCTCGTCTACACTTACACGTTGGAATCTACGCATCAATGCACGATCCTTTTCAAAGTACTTACGATACTCATCCCAAGTTGTTGAAGCAACTACTTTGATATCACCTTTACCTAAAGCAGGTTTAAGCATATTTGCTAAATCATTTGAACTATTACCACCACCGGCTCCTGCACCATTCATCATGTGTGCTTCGTCAATGAATACAATAGTTTTACCTTGGCGTTTGATTGCCGCCATAACTAGTTTAAAGCGTTCTTCGAAATCTCCGCGGTATTTACTACCTGCTAACATAGCACCAATGTCTAGATTATATACACTATATTCTTCAAGAAATTTAGGAACTTCTTTATTAACAATCCTATATGCTAATCCTTCTGCAATAGCAGTTTTACCAACACCTGGATCACCAACAAGTAAAACATTATTTTTCTGTCTACGTCCTAATGAAAGACAGATACTTTCTAATTCTTCTGTTCGTCCAATTACAGGATCAATTTTACCATCTTCAACTTGTTTGTTAAGATTTGAAGTAAATGCTTTCAATGCTCTTTGTGCATGTCCTTGAAGCTCTTCATCTTCAACATTAGATACAAACTCATTGTTTATATAATTGTTAAATGCTTCTTTGTCTACGCCTGCTTTTGTAACCAAATAAGTTGAAAAAGATTTCTTTTCGTTTAGAAGGGATAAAAATACATCACATATATCAATATGCTGACGTCCACTGAATAGCACTTGTGTAAATGCCCTGTTCATTACACGTTCTACTGTTTGTGTTTTTTTAGGCTTGTACTTTGTATCAGCAGGAAGTTTAATATCATCTAATTTTGTTTGTAAATACTGCAATAACTCGTTCTGTAAAGGTTGTACTTCAACACCAAAACCGGACAAGATATTAGTAAAATTTTCTGTGCATACCATAGCAAACAGAAGATGCTCTAAAGTCACATATTCGTGATTCAGTTTTTTGGCATCTTTAATTGCTTTATCAAATACAACTTGTAGTTCTTCTGATGGTTCAACCATTCGTTTTTAATCCTTTTCTATAACTTTATTTACATTATACGATATCATATACCTAAAGTCAACTATATTTTTCGCCAATTTGCTCAATAAGTCGTTTATCAGCTTGATTGATGCCTGACGGTGTTTGTCCAATAATTTTGACTAATATATTGCCTGGATTGCCTGATCTATTTGGTAAGCCTTTGCCTGTTATTTTTAAAACTGTGTTTGGCTGTGTGCCTCCTGGAATATTTAAATTAACTTTAGCACCTCCAGGTACACTCACTGTTGTATACAAGCCAGTGATTAGTTTCAAAACATTAATTCTCTTACTAGTAATTAAATCTAATCCATTCACTTCGAAGTCATTTGTGGATTGTATTACTATTTGAACAAACAAATCTCCTGGTGGTATTTGCTTTATATCATGTTGGCCCATACCAGCATATCTTACTTTGTCACCATTGCGTATACCTACAGGTATTTTGATATCTACAGTTTGTTCTCTACCATTGTTTAGCCTATATGTAGCAAGTACATTTTTACCTGTATAAACATCTGCTATTGAAATGTTACAACCTATAGTGATATCCGAATTACGCATTTGTTGTCTTGCGCCAAATCCGAATTGACTCATAAGATCATTTATATCAAATGCTCCATTAAATCCTCCACCATTAAAATGTTGTGATCTGAAACCTGCCTGCTGAGGATCAGTGGTTCCAAACTGATCATACATCTGCCTTTTTTCAGGATCTTTTAATGCAGAGTATGCTTCGTTTATTTGCTTGAATTTTTCATCACTCCCACCATTACGGTCAGGATGGTGTTGCATACTTGCTTTTTTGTATGCCTTTTTTAATTGTTCTTCTGAAGCGTTACGGTCCACACCTAGTATGTTATAGTAGTCCATACTAGTACTTATTGGATTTATTTACGGTTCTTGCTTGATCCGGTATATAGTCCAAACCATGCCGCACCAGCACCTACAACAATACTAATCAAACCTGATTGTTCTAGTGTTGGGTTTGGTAGTTCCATGTACCATATAACACATTTGTAAAGCAATATGATATATGTTGTAATAAAGATACGTGGAAAAATTCTCCAGCTGTCTACGGCCCTAGCTAAATGTATTAATCTAGCATATGGGTTAGGTCCTAAGTCTTTAACGCTTGTATCTACTTCCAAATCTAACTTGACTTTACGAGTCGTATTATCTTCAGTTGCAACTACTACTGCGTCAGGCTTTTTTGCCGGTGCAGGTTTAGCATCTAGCTCGTCAGGATTTTTTCTTGGCATTACTTACTCCCTCTTTTTAGTTTGTTAATCTCTTCTCTATTTGTATCGATGCCATTTGTATTCTTTTGAATATTTGCATCTTGTGATTTATCGATAAGTTCCTGAATACGTCTACCCTTTTCATAATCAGTATCTAAATGTAAATCCTTATTAATTATTTTCTCTAATTTCATTGCGGGTATTCTATCGTTAGGTACATATCTCCATGTATATCCTTTTTCACCATAACATCCAAACACTGTTTCACGTACACCTATTTTTACAATTACAGCATCATTACCGTCGATAATAACACTATCGCCCTCGTTAAAGGCAGGATTAAATCTAAACTTTAATCCTTGCATCAAGTTTGTAGCAAAATCTTTAAACCAAAAAGCGGCAGAAATACTGACAAGTATTGCAATCCATGGCACAAGCATTTCTGCGACACTAAGGCCCATACTGTCAAATACGTCCATTTACTTTTTCTCCAACTTCTTAATTCTTTTTTCGAGTTCATCGATCTTCTTCGTAACATGAGGATATTTTTTACGCCATGCATCATCAGGTTGCTGTAACCAGGTCCAACCATAACGTTCTACTAAAAAGTCAACAGTTAGATCAAACTTGGCATATAGCCATAGTCCTATTCTTGTGCTTTTGAAATATGTTGAAAATGCTAAACCAAATAGCGATCCAACTAATGCTGTGTATATCCACAAGCGATCACTCGCCATTCTTTCTATCATTTCCCACATAGTTTTACCTCTTGTTATACTATGTGTATTTATGCTAAAATGAGCAGGATACACTGGCGCCGGGCTCAATGTTTACGTTGTTTTCGTCTATTTGTACTTTAGGTTCGGGCTTCGCTTTACAATCTGCTTGCTTTACGCAACTACTTGTCAGTAGTATCGTCAGTAGTATCAGGCTTAACAGCGTTTTCATAGTACACAATGATTTCAGTTTGCTGTTCTATGTAGCGTCTTAAGTCTGCTATATTGATTGCAAGGTTTTCATAGTCTTTCATTGATAGAACAACATAGGCTAATTCACCATGTTCTTCTGTAAATTCCTTTACAAAGGATTCATAGTTGTCTTTAGTTACAACGTATACTCTAGTATCTACTAGATCAATTGGTTTCGGTCGAGCTACTGTCGGTACTGTTGTCTTCTCTATCTGTGTTACTACTTTTATCTCCGGCTCCCGGAACGCTGTGCAACCAGTTAGGAAGAGGAGTATCGCCATCACCGCCAGTAGCGGCTTCAAGCTCGCGCCATAATTTAGCTGTGGCACCATTCATCCTTCCTTCTAAGTCTTTGCTATCTCTAATAGCATCTTGTACTAGATCTAATTCACGTAACCTATTACGCAAACTATCTCCGTATGCTTCTGCTTTTTGTAAATCTTTTGTTAATTGGTCTGATAAGTTGTTTAGTCTAATATTATCTTCTTTAAGCAATTCTAAACTTTTCTCAGAAGTTTCTACGGCTTGTTCAAGTTTAGCGTTATTAAGTTGCATGATTTTTAAATTTGATTGTAACTGCTTTACATAGAAAAACCCGCCACCAGCAACAGCCAGAACTATAAAGACCACTGCAATTTTTAATCCACTAAACATAATACTATTTACCCTAGTAACTTTCCCAGTGTTTTAGGACCTACAATACCATCTGCAACTAAACCATTTGAGCTCTGCCATTCTTTTACCATACGTGCAGTTCCTGGACCAAATATACCATCAGCAGGAGAAATGTTAAGTTTTTTTTGTACTTCTGCTACTAGTGGACCACGTGATCCTTGTCTAATTGTTTGATTGTAGTCTGTTTCTGGTTCTTCAAAATCACCACCTAATACATCCATAGCATGTAAGTAATGTTTTTTACGATCGTCTAATCCAATAGTACCACCGTTGATACGTTTAGTTGCACCAACAATGTCCATTGCATCGCAATACTTATTAAGTCCATTTGTGTCCCAGAACCAACATGCAGAATCTAGTGCGCCTTTCTTTGTGCGTACATAGTCAACTGCATCTTCTGGACTCATATCCATTTCTTCTGCAAACTTAGTATAATTGTATCTTCCAGTTAGCTGAAGAATGCCACCACCTCTAAAGCGCCAACCGTCACCGCTATCAGTATCGCCGTTGTCCATGCGTGAAGCGTAAATAACGTTAGCAATTTTTTCTGGTTGTCTGTGATATTCATTTGCGTCTCTACCTGCTCTTCTAAAATATTTAGGGAAAATAGTATTCAGTGCTTTAGCACTATAATTTAAGTTTTCACTTAGTACTCTGAAGCCTCCGGATTCATGTCCGCATTGTGCAATAAACATAGCAACTCTTTCTGCTGTGTTTACTTCCCACAATGGAAGTATTTCACACATTGCTTCATACCAGTCTTTCCAGTCATCTCTATGGATTAGCTCTTCAGCCATCCATTCTTCGAAATCAAATTTAAAATGTTCTTTAGCCATTTGTATTATCCTTTGTTTGGCAGTCTTGGCATCGGCACTGCTCACATACTTTGATATTTATTGTATTATTGTCTCCGTCTTTGAAATCTTCATATAATGCTGTTCCACAATGTGAATGACGTCCGCAATTATTACAACAGTTCATTTAGATCCTTTTTAAATGTAAACTATAACCTTCGTTTGTTAATACAATAGTATCTCCAAATTTAGTAATGTTATAGTCGCCTAGTGCTTTACTTAGGAAAATTACTTCGCCCATGTCTTTCATATTTATAGTTTCATCGAGCTGTGTATCTTTACCAAAGTCGGTTACAAGAAATCTTAAAGGTTCAGCATAGGTGTTTTTAATAATTAATGTTTCACCTAGCATATCTATAGATTCAGCATAACTCTTAGTAAAAAAGTTTTTATAATTTTCGTATTGCGTTTCATTAATTGCAATTTCGTAACTTTGTTTATCAACAGGTATGCTTGCGTTTAAGTTTTCCTCGTCTAAATCTTTACTTTTAAAGTTTTTATAATATCTAAATTTCATACGGTCTAGATTAGATAATTTTTTTACCCCATCAGCTATTTCTAGTATATTTGCTGTAACTTCTTTATTGCGTTCCATTTCTACAAATACTTTATAAGTTCCGTCGCTTTGTTCTCCTGATGTTACATCAGCATCTAATACAAAAGGATAACCTTTTTCTATGAAGTTTTCTAAATCTTTTGCTGGTTCATTTCCGTGTATACTAAATGCAAGTGTTACAATATCTGAATCATTGCCCATCTTTGATTTGTAAGAATCAATTTCAACTATCATATCTACTAAGTGTGCTAGATCGTTTTTAATTAAGCCCATTATACTGTCTCTAAATCTGCGCCGGCATCTGCAACATCAGCACTTGCTTCTGCGCCTGTATCAGCTGGCTGTGTCTCAGGAGTTACAGCTCCTTCAGTACCAGTGTCAACTTCATAGTCTTGCATTGCCTTATAGCCGCCATAAATATCTGCAATAAGTTTTTTTGGCATCATAATTTCTACAACCCATATTGGTAATGTATCTAATTTGCCTTTTTTAGTTCCAGGTCTAATATCATCTGGTTTACGTATTTTACGTGGTCTAATAATTTTGTCTTTTTTATAGGTTACTTTACAGTCATAATCTAGTAGTCTTTTGCCACCCATTGGATCAGGCATATTATCAGCTTCCCACATAAATGCACAAGTGACCCAGTGTCTACTAATTTTAGGACCAAAGACTATCTCGCCTTCATCCCAGTTATCATATACATATACATCAAGATCGTCTAATACACGCTCGAAGTCTTTTAACACTGTAAATGCAACATCACTATCGTATATTTCTGATATATTTTTTACTACGTCTGTAATATCTCTCATTGTTTTAGGCACCTATCTTTTATATAGTTATTTATCAGTTTAATGTATTAGTACTTAACCTTTGCGATATCATGATAAATATTTTTGTAAGCAAAGTTAGTGCTTACAGAAGTCACATATAAGGAGGACACTTCATGAGTGCAAAGCGAGCTCGCAAGAGTAAGAACTTTCACAATAATGTTGTTCAAATTAATAATTACCTTCC
>Ga0163110_10000908_pt1 | contig 14587 bp, 8 predicted proteins | sample CRUFie1St17metaG_FD_108703 | JGI IMG/M metagenome (GOLD analysis project Ga0163110, IMG submission 108703) | Marine microbial communities from the Costa Rica Dome - CRUD Field 142mm St17 metaG | ecosystem: Environmental > Aquatic > Marine > Oceanic > Photic zone | place: Costa Rica: the Eastern...
AGCAATTTTACATGCTTCAAAAGCAGTTTCAAAACAATCTGAAGGAGATTGTGCGGCTATTACAACTGATGGGCATTCGCCATTTCTGCCAAACATTGCCTGATTTAAATCAGATTGTTCGGTTTTTGTAGGTAATCCTGTTGATGGACCCCCTCTTTGAATATTTATTATTACAATAGGCAATTCAGTTATAATTCCTAATCCCATAGCTTCACCTTTTAGAGCTATACCAGGGCCACTACTGGCAGTTATAGCTAAATCACCTGCATATGCTGCTCCTAAAATACTACATATACCTGCAATTTCATCTTCTGCTTGAAATGTTTTTATTCTGTAATTCTTATATTTTGATAATATATGTAAAATATCACTTGCAGGAGTAATTGGGTATCCACCAAAAAATAAATCTAAATCAGCTCTATCAGCAGCAGCTATTAGTCCCAAAGTCAAACATTCATTACCCATAATGTTTCTATATGTACCTTTACTTAGCTTAGCTTTTGAGACTCTAAACGTAGTTCTTATAGCTTCTATGGTATCTCCATAATTATATCCTGCTTTTAATGCAATGGTATTTGCTTCTACAATAGCAGGTTTAGTTTTAAATTTTTTCTCTAGAAACTTGATAGTGGAATCTAAATTTCTTTCATAAATCCAATACAAAATACCAAGCGCAAACATATTTGTACTTCTGGACTTCATTTTTGATGGTAAATCAACATTTTCCAATGCAGTATTGACCATATCATTCATATTTACTTTAATTAATTTGTAGTCATCAAGGGTTCCATCCTCAAGAGGATCATTCTCATAACTCGCTAAATTAAAGTTCTTTTTATTATAATTTGCAGTATTTGCAATTATCATTCCATTTGGTTTTAAATCTGCGATATTAACTCTAAGTGCAGCTGGATTCATTGCTACAAGAACGTCAAGTTGATCTCCAGGAGTATGTATATCCTGATTACTAAATTGGAGTTGAAACGAACTTACTCCCGCAAGAGTTCCTTGAGGAGCTCTTATCTCTGCTGGGAAATCAGGTAGGGTTGCAATATCATTACCAAATAATGCTGAATTGGTTGTAAACTGATTGCCGGTTAATTGCATGCCGTCACCAGAATCTCCAGCAAATCGAATAGTTATTAAATCTACCTCTTTAGAACTTATCTCTCTTTTTGTCATCACACTGTATTTGTTAAATAGATACCATAATTTACCTATATTATTAAATAAGACAAAAATTATTTTATATATTTAGGTATTATTTTAACGTTTTTTTTTGAAAGAAAAATTTAATGGCAAATATAAAACTAACATCTTACAGTTCTGGAGCTGGTTGAGCTTGTAAAATTAATCCAAGAGATCTCGGAGAGATTTTAAAAAAATTAAATGATACAAGCCTTGTTTATGACAAAGGTATTGTTGGATTCAATTCTTCAGATGATTGTTCTATTTATCCTATTGATGATAAATTCTATTTAATTCAAAGCGTTGATTTTTTTACACCCATTGTTGATGATCCATATGACTTTGGAAGAATTGCTGCCTCTAATGCTTTTTCTGATATTTATGCTATGGGAGGTAAACCAATTTTTGCATTGAATATTACCTGCTTTCCAACTGAAGATTTATCCATTGATATACTTCATGAAATTCTTAGAGGTGGGCAAGAAATAGCAAATCAGGCTAACACTCCAATCCTTGGTGGTCATAGTATTAAAGATAAAGAACCAAAATATGGAATGGTTGTAACTGGGTTAGTTGAAAAAAATAAATTAGTTAGTAATAATAATCTAAAACTTGATGATAACTTAATACTTACAAAACCAATTGGAACTGGAATCATATCAACTGCAATTAAAAAAAATTTAGCATCAAAAAGGGATATTAAAAACATCATTGATATAATGACTCATTCAAATAGTGGTGGCTCAAATGCAATGAATAAGATTAAGGTTAGCTCATGTACAGATATAACTGGCTATGGTCTACTTGGGCACCTTAAAGAAATGTGTTCTTCAAGTAAACTAACTGCATCAATTGAATCCACAAAAATACCTTTAATTGAAAATACTCTTAAATTTGCAAATGATGGAATCATTCCTGGTGGAACTCGTAATAATTATAAATTTATTGAAAACGATGTAAAATTTGATAAAAACGTAACTGAAGAATTTAAATTAATATTGAGTGATGCGCAAACATCAGGAGGATTATTAATAGCAGTAAGTGAAAAAAATACAGACAAACTAATAAATGAACTTAGAGCTCAAAATTGTCTGTCTTATTCAAAAATTGGTAAAATAAAAAAACAAAGTAATAAATTGATTGAAATTTTTTAATCCTTATGGGTAACAAAGTAATATATCTTGATAATCAATCAACAACTCAAATCGATCCAATTGTGCTTGAATCAATGTATCCGTATCTAACAGAATCTTTTGGAAATCCTGCCAGTTCTAACCATATTTATGGTTGGCAAGCAGAAGAAGCAGTATTAATTGCTAGAGAAAATATATCTAAACTAATTAATTCAAAGATTGAAGAGATAATTTTTACTAGTGGAGCAACAGAATCAATAAATTTAGCTTTGAAAGGCTTACTCGGCAATGTCCTGACCAAAGGTGATCATATTATAACTTCCAATATTGAACATAAAGCTGTAATTGATGTTTTAAATTATCTTGAAAATAATGGAATATTAATCTCTTATCTACCAGTAAATCCAAAAGGAACGATTGAAATAAATGAGATTAAAAAAAATATTTGTGATAAAACAAAATTATGCACTCTAATTCATGGTAATAATGAAATTGGAACTGTGCAAGATATCAAAAAAATTGGTGAAATATGTAAATCAAAAAATATAATTTTTCATGTTGATGCAGCTCAGACTTTAGGTAAAAGAAAAATAGATGTAGAAGAAATGAACATTGATTTACTATCTGTATCAGGACACAAGATTTATGCACCCAAAGGTATTGGAGTATTATATATTAATAGAATTAATTCAAATATTAATATCAAACCCTTGATTCATGGTGGGGGTCATGAAAATGGCTTTAGATCTGGAACTTTAAGTGTTCACAACATAGTTGGGTTTGGAGAAGCCTGTAAAATAGCTATTAAAAATATGAACGATGAGCGAAATAATATAAATGAAATGAGAAATAAACTTGTAAATGGAATTAAAGAAATTTTTCCAAATGTTATAATTAACGGCAATCAAAAAAATATCTTAGAAGGTAACATTAATATTACATTTCCTAATTTAAAAGCCAATTATATTATTACAAATTTAACAAATTTAGCTTTTTCTACAAGTTCAGCTTGTATGTCTATAAACCCCAAACCTTCTCATGTTTTAAAAGCTATTGGATTAAATGATACTCAAATTGAAAATACAATAAGGTTAGGTATCGGAAGATTTAATAATATGAAACAAATAAATCAAACAATAAAATATTTTAAAGGTATTAAAAATGACTAATATAAGTAAAGAATCAATAATTGAAATATTAAAACAATGTTACGACCCTGAAATACCAATAGATTTATGGAACTTAGGTCTCATTTATGAAATTGATATTAATAATCAAAATGTAATTATAACAATGTCGCTGACAACCCCTGGCTGTACAATGGGTAACTACATGGCAGATGACATAAAAAATAAAGTATCGCAATTAGAAAACGTAAGAAATGTTACTGTTGATGTAGTTTTTGATCCACCATGGCAGCCAGAGATGATGACGGATGAAGGAAGAAAAAAACTTGGATTTGAACCATCTAAAAATAAATCTAGCGATACTAACAGTAATAAAGAAAAAGATTGGGAGTGAATGAAAACAATTATAATAGATGAATTCTTGTCTGAAGGTATTTTAATTGAAAAAAAGTTTAGAAAAAAAATTAATGACATTGATTGGCATGAATATGATAATGAAAATGTTTTAATAAAAGGTTGCTCACAATACATAATTCCAACCTGGGCTTACTTAATAATAACAGCAAAATTAGTAAAGCATGCAAAAAATATTTATTTTGGTGATGTAAAAAGTGCTGTAATGATTCAAAAACAGACTGATTAGTCGGTTTTTTTCTTGCATGAAACTATTTTTTATTTTTAAATTAGACCACTTGGTCGGTTTTTAAAAAAATAGGAATGATATTAATATGAAGATTTGCGTTTTAGTAAAACAAGTGCCTGATAAAAATGACGAAATAAATCTCAACGAAGATAAATTATCAGTTAATGATAGTAACTTTAATCTAACAACTAACGAAAGTGATAATTATGCTGTTGAAGAGGCATTACTTATGAAAGAAAAGTTTAATGCTGAGGTTGTTATCTGTAGCTTTGGTAAAGAGTCCTCAGTTCAAGTAATAAAAGATGCTTTGTCAAAAGGCGCAGATAGAGGTTTTCTGATTGAAAATGATTTAGACAAGGAATATGATATTTTAAATATTTCAAAAATTATTAAAAGTTGCTTAGAAGAAGAAAAATTTGATATAATTCTTTCAGGTCTCCAATCAGATGACCAAGGTAATGGTCAACTTGGTGTTTTGATGGCGGAACACTTAAATATGAGTCATGGGTCACTAGTTATGGAAACTAATCTTGATGTTGATAGTAAATCAATCAAAGTAAAAAGAGAATTAGAAAATGGTTGGTTTCAGTGGTCAAATTTAGCACTTCCTGCTTCTTTAACAATTCAATCTGGTATCAACAAACCTAGATATGCATCATTGAGAGGTATTATGATGATGAAGAAAAAACCTATCAAAAATATAAAGTTGTCGGAATTACAATCAAATATCAATGATTTTACTGAAATTAAAGAACTATACGTTCCTCAGAAAACAAAAGAAACCAAAAAAATTGAAGGCTCTGATGATGAAATTGCTAATCAATTATATAACGTTTTAAAAAATGAGTTAGGATTAATATGAAAATTTTAGTTTTTATTCAAGTTGATGATAATCAAATAAATAGAATGTCATTAGAAACTTTAGCATGTGCTCAACATGTATCAAATGACGTAAGTGCTGTTACATTTAATAACGAAGCAGCGAACGAATTAGTAAAGTATCAATTAAATGAAGTTCTGTTAGTTAATCACGAAGATTTAAATTCATATAATCCTTTGAGATATGCTAAAGTTTTAGAACAAATGATTGATAATTACGATAACTTTCTTTTTGCGCATACCTATGAAACCAGAGATTGGGTGCCTAGATTGAGTGCTAGATTAGATTTACCATTTATATCAGATTGTATTGGATTAGCATCTGATAACGAATCTATTTTAGTAACTAGACAATCATATCAGGGTAAAATTAATAATGATTTAAAAATAAATTCTAAAAGTTTTATCTCAATTCAATCTGGATGTTTTAAATCAGATTCAATTAAGCCTGGAAGTTCAAATATCACTAATGTAGATGTTGATTTAAGCAATATTCCGAACACGATAACAGCTGAAGAAAAATTTAAAGAACAAAAAGGTGGTGTTGACTTAGCTGCTGCAGATTTAATAGTATCAGTTGGAAGAGGAATTGCAAAAGAAGAAAATATACCAATGGCAGAAGAATTATCTGACTTATTAAATGCAGAAGTTGGTTCATCTAGACCAATTGTTGATTATGGATGGCTATCTCATGATAGACAAATTGGTTCGTCAGGGCAAGTAGTTAGTCCAAAATTATATTTTTCACTTGGAGTATCCGGAGCCATTCAACATCAAGTTGGTATGAAAGGTTCTGATAAAATAATTGCCATCAATAAAGACTCAAATGCTCCTATATTTGAAATCGCAGATTATGCTATAGTTGGAGATCTTCTTGAAATCGTACCAAAATTAATTAACAAATTAAAAGAATAAATAATTTACTCTTCTTTTCTAATATTTTTTTTTTTGCTAATTTATTGATGTTTATATAATTAAAGAGAGAAATTGTGATAGAAGGCCACCAATACGAATACAAGCCTCCTCATGAGGTGTCAATTGTTTTTTACCTAATTGCATTATTAGCATTATTATATCTCATATATAATCTAAGACGTTTATTCACAATTCAAGTTGGTAAAGATGAACTTCACAAGACTAACGTAATTACACAAATGTATACGGCGCTTACATTTGGAGTTGGCCAAAAAAAAGTTTATTCAAAACGTTTCACATACGCTTCAATTATGCATTTTTTAATTGGTTGGGGCTTTATGGAATTAGTATTTGCAACTACAGTAGATTTTTTTGCTGCAAGAAAATGGTTTCTTAGTTATCTTCCAGAATTTGATACACCGTGGTTTGCTTGTTTAAATGATACAGGTGGATTGATGCTTACTGTTGGGTTAATGATGGCATTATACAGAAGACATGTAGATAAACCAGATCCTCTGCCCCAAACTGCAACTTCAGGAAGAGGAAATCTTTTTGGTGATAGCGGAATTTTGTGGTTTTTATTATTATTATGTTTAGGGGGATTTTTATCTGAGGCAGCACGTTTAGCGATGGATAAACCTATTACAGCTCATTTTTCTTATGTGGGCTATACAATATCTCATTTACTTCCAGATTCTATATGGATATCAATTGAAAGAAAAATATGGTGGTTTCATGCTATAACATCATTGTTATTTTTATCGTTACTACCTATGACAAAAATGTTTCATATCATTGCTTCAGTAACAAATATATTTTTTACAGATATTAAACGACGTGGTGATATAAGACCTATGTTTGTTTCAGAAATATTAGAAGATCCTGAGGCTGATATTGAAAATGTAAGTTTAGGTGCAAATGAAATCAGTGATTTTTCATGGAAACAGCTTTTAGATTCAGTATCTTGCACTGAATGTGCAAGATGTACGACTGTATGTCCTGCTTCTAGAACAGATAAACCTTTATCACCAATGAAAATAATCACTGATGTTAGAAGAAAACTATATTCTGAAACCCTGAATCTTAACAATTATGATGGAGCTTTAGTTGGTGGATTGATTACTGAAACTGAACTTTGGTCTTGCACAACTTGTGGAGCATGTATGGAAGAATGTCCTGTTCTAATCGAACATGTCCCTTCCATTACTGATATGAGAAGACATTTAGTTTTATCAGAAGGAAAACCTCCTGAACAAGCAAGTGAAAGTTTGGAAAAAACTCTTCAAAATGGAAACCCTTGGGGCCTTCCACAACATGAAAGAGCAAAGTGGGCTGATGACTTTGATTTAGATTTACCAACTCTATCAGAAAAAAAAGAAGTTGATGTTTTATATTGGGTAGGTTGTGCTGGTTCATATGATCCAAGAAACCAAGGAATAGCTAGAGATTTAGTTAAAATTCTTTCAAATGCAAATATTGATTTTGCTATTTTAGGAAAAGAGGAGACTTGCACTGGAGACTCTGCTAGAAGGTTGGGAGAAGAATATTTATTTGAAACATTGGCAAAACAAAATGTTGAAACGATGAATAAATATAAATTCAATACAGTTATCACAGCTTGCCCACACTGTTTTCAAGTTATTTCTAAAGAATATAAAGATTTTGGTGGAAACTATAATGTTGTTCATCATTCAACTTACATTCAACAACTTATTGATGAAGAGAAAATTAAAGTTGCTCCAAAAATTGATGGAACAATAACATATCACGATGCTTGTTACTTGGGAAGATACAATGACGTATACGAAGCTCCAAGGTCAATAATTGAATCACTCTTAGACGAAGGTGGTGAAATAGTTGAGATGAAAGATAATAAGTCTGGAAGCCTATGTTGTGGAGCGGGAGGTGGAAATATGTGGCATGAAATCAAAGAAGGTGATAGAATTAATATTAAAAGATTTAATCAAGCAGTTGAAACGGAAGCAGATACTGTAGCTACCGCATGCTCATTTTGCGCGATAATGATGGAAGATGCAAAAAATGTTACAGGAAATGAAAAAACAATGAAAACTCTTGATATAGCAGAGTTAGTAGCAGATTCGATTGAGTAATTAAATGGAATTTATAAATGATATTTTCAGTTCATTTTCAGATAGTCAACAAATATTTATAATAATATTAATGAACTGTATCGGTTTTGTATTAATTATACTAAGTATCAGAAGATGGTTAACCTCAAGGTGATTTAGGTCACATCTAGTTGTATCTCACTTCAGTTTTTTCTTGTTTTGATGTAAAATAATTTTTACTTTGTTAGACACTAATTTGTTGATTTTAATTACGCAAATATTGCTGTTATAGCTAATTTGTGATGATTAATTAGTTCAACCAACTTAAACAACTTAGTAATAAAACAAACAACTCTGAGGAGGAATAAAATGAAACGTTTTATGATTTTTGCAGTTATTGCATCGTTTGGCTTTATGTTAGCTCAAGACGCTGCAGGTACCTACAAACTTACAGGTACTAAAGTTAGATATACATCTCTTTTGAGACAGACATCTACCTTAACTGCTCATGATACATATGGATTAGGTTTAACTTTTCCATTGCTAACATTTGGTGTTAACGATCCTGCAGGTCAGTTAATCAATGGACCTTTTAACGAAGATAATCTTGAGTTAAGTGGTGCTTTCCTAAATGTTACGTTCAATGAGGATGGAACAGGAACTATTAATGAAGGTAGTTACTACCCAACTCTTGATCTTGATGAAGAAACATGTATAAGTTCTGGTGCATCTTTACCTATAACAGATGAATTAGTTTATACATCAAACTTAACTCCAGCAAACTACGTACAGACAGTAAATGTTATTGGTCTTGAAAGTTTAAGTCCATTCGCTGGTCAGTTTCTTGGTAGTATTTCACTATCACAAAGTGAAGAACTTGACTTCTTTACAGCTGGTCAAAGTGCTGGTGCTTTAGGTGTTTGCGGAGCAGGTTTTTACGCTGATGGTTCACCATGTGACTCATACAATACACCTGGTAATGATTGTGCAATTTACGAAGCATGCCCATCTGCCGGTTATGTTTCAAAAGGTCACGATATCGAAACAATCGAAAATAATGGTGTAAGAGATATGTATGTTGAGTGGCATGCAATTGATGGCCCATTATCAAGTAGTGGTTTTGGTGATGATCCAAGTGATCCATGCGAAGATGATTTATGTGTAGCTAACCAAGGTAGCGCTTTATGTACTGAAGCTGATGGAAGTGTATCCCCAGCATGTACAGAGGGTTTAGAAGACTTTGATAGAATCTTAGGAATACCTGGTACACCTGTTGCAGTTATGGATCCAAGTTGTGGTTTTGGTGACTACATTGCTGGTGGTGCAGAACTTGTTGGTGATGGTTTAGCTCAAGGTGTTTATGCACAATGTCAAGCTGGTCTTGCTGGTGATGCAGACGGTAATGGTTATCCTGACGTATTTGATGGATGTCAAGCTCTAGAAATGGGTTACGGAATGCCTGGTGATGTAGCTGCTGACACTGCTTTTTTAGGCGCATGTAGCTCTTTAGGTTTATCTGATGAACTTTGTCTTGAAGCATTAGCTGCTGCAACTGCTGCAGTAACATCAACTACAGGTTGCTACAACTTTGATACACACACTTTTACACCTGCTGCAAGTGAAGATGAATGTGCTCCAGGTGAATTATTCACAACAGCTCCATGGGATTGCTATGGACTTTACTCACTAACATTACAATCTGATGCTCTATGCGGTGTTGTTGCTGCTGGTTACGTTGATGGTTGTGTTTTAGGTGACGGTCTATCTAGAACATATTCTGTTCTTAATGAAGCTTTAGCTCCATGGGGTGGATTTTTAACATATAATTCAGTTGCATACAGTCAATGTTGTACAACATTAGCTGGTTATGGTATTGATTGTACTCAAACAGATGATTGCAATGCATATTTAGTACCTGATGCTGGATTAGGAATGTTTGATCCAACATGTTTAGCTGATGGTGATGATTCTGATTGTGGTGGTATATTTGAAATGGAAATGGATGCTTTGTGTGTACCTGAACTTCAGGTTAGAGAAGTATACATTGATTTCGATGAAATTGATGATTGTGCTGCTAATGGTGATGTAACACTTGATGATGTTGTAAACATTCTTGATGTTGTAAACCTAGTACAAGCTATTTTAGGAAATAACCCACTTAATGAAAATCAAACTTGTAATGCAGACATAAACCAAGATGGTATCATTAATATTCTTGATGTTGTTGCACTAGTTCAAGCTATCTTAGGAAGTAGAACTAATGATGCTACAATGATTGAAATATTTAATAATAATAACACAGTTACTATTGATGCTGATGGTTATGTAGGTGCAGTACAAATGACATTATCACATGATAATAATTTTTCAATCGAACTAACAAATGATGCTTTTGTAGCGGAATATAATACTGTTAATAATCAAACTACATTAATGATTGTTAATCCAGGTAATGAATTATTTTCTACAGAAGGTGATTTTGAAATAGTCGAAGTAATTGCTGCTAATGGAAATGATTACATAGATGTAATTAATCCTGATGCTATATCACTAGGTAGCGCTTATCCAAACCCATTTAACCCAACTACAAGCTTTGAGCTACAAGTTGGAACAGCTGGACACGTTTCACTTAACGTGTACAACCTAATGGGCCAAGTTGTTGGTACTTTAGTGAATAATACAATGGATGCTGGTAATTATAATATTACTTGGGATGCTAATAGTTTCTCAAGCGGTATGTACATTGTAAAAGCTGAAACAGCAAATGGTGTTGCTTCTCAAAAAGTAATGCTCGTTAAATAATTAAATTATTTAATATTTTTAATGAACCCCTTTCACTTTAAGTGGAAGGGGTTTTTTATTTTCAAAGAATAATTAGTAAATTTAGGCAGATGATTATATATATATTTCTAACATTGTTTTTATCATTCAGTTTCAGTGCAACCCTGACAGGTAAAATATCTGACGCTAAAAATGCTGATGGCCTTATAGGGGCAAGTGTTTACCTTGAAGGCAGTTCACTTGGGGCTAATACTGATTTGGAAGGAAACTACATAATATTCAATATACCAAACGGTGAGTACAATATTATTGTTCAGTACATTGGATATGAAAAATATGAACGTTCTTTATCTGTTACATCTGATCAAAAAATAGTTGAAAATTTCTTATTAAATCCATCTAACATTGAAGTTGAAGCAGCAAAAATAGTTGGATCAATTGAACGAAAAGATAAAATAACAAATGCACCAGCCACCAAAGAAGTTATCTCTTCAGAAGCTATTTCAATACAATCAAGTGCAAATCTTGGTTCATATTTAAAAGGTTTAAAGGGTGTTGATTATACTGCTTCAGGAATTGATAGTTATTCTATTTCTGTAAGAGGCTTTAATAGCAGTTTTAGTTCAAGATTATTAACATTAACTGATGGCAGGGTTGCAAATATACCAGCTCTAAGGGTTGTATCCTATAATACCATTCCTCAATCGCAAGATGATATTGAAAAAATGGAAGTTGTTTTAGGGCCTGCTACAGCTCTTTATGGAGCAAATGCACATAGTGGCGTAGTTAACATAATTTCAAAACCACCTTCAAAATCTGAAGGTTTCAATATGCATTTTAGCGGAACAGGTGACGAAAGAGAACTTCGTAAGATAAACGGACGTTATGCAAAAAAAATAAACGATCATATTAGCTTTAAGATTTCCGGCTCATATTTACACGCCTATGAATGGGAATACATTTCAGAAAATGAATGGAAAAGCCATCAATTTGCATGGGTAAGTAATCCATATAGAGCAAATGATGGTGCTGATAACAACCCTTGGAATGAAGCAATTGATGTGCCTACAGGTCAAGTTTCAGATTGGGAAACTATTAAACAAGTAATTCAAAGTGATAGTCAAGGCTGGAATATTGATGAATATTGGTTTGACTTCAATGGAGATGGAATATATCAACAAGATGAATTTATAGGAACCGATCCTAACCAAGATATAAGTGCTTGGGACACCAGAGTAAAATATAAAATTATTAACGGTGAAATAGTAGTTATTGGAAATGGTGAACAAAATCATGGTGATTTAGATGGTGACGGAGTAGCAGGTGAAGATTGGCTTAATGGCTACGATGATGATGGTGATGGATTAATAGATGAAGATTATTTTGAAGCAGATGGAATCGATAATGATGGTGATTGTCCTGGAGACACAAATGGAGATGGAATTGTTTGTAGTTGGGGTGATTTTGGTGTGGATGAAAATATTGATGGTGTTTATGATATTGAATATGATGCTGCTGATAACAATGGTAATGGTCAAATTGATGAACAGTGGGAATATGACTATAATGGTGATGGCGTAAATGATTGGGGTGAATTATTAGATTCTGATGAAAAAATAATAATTTATGATGGAAGAAAGGATTCGCTTATCAATGGTGAAATAAATCCATGGTACATGGTTACATCTTCTCATAACAATGAAACAAATGCAAGGGTTGATCAACATATAAGAGGTGATTATATTTGGAGTGATAGTCAGTTTACTATTCTATTTGATACTTTTACAGATGATTACGGATTAGATGGTATCCCTGGAGATGCGCATGTAGATTTAGCTGGAGATGGTGAACACCATGTTGGAGAATCCTTACTTAATATTGGTGGAATATATGCTATTAATGATTTTGGCCTTGATGGTATGCAAAGTATGGACTCAAATGGTGATGGTGATTACGATGATCCAGGTGATATAGCTCCAGATTTTGGTGAAGGTGATGGAATTTGGCAGCCTGGAGATGGATGGGTTGATAATGGCAATGGTGTTGTTGACACACCAACTGAAACTGGTGGTTTTACTGACAGTTGGCAGTTTACCGCTAATGAACCTGGATTCAATGACGTATGGCCTCCTGCAGATGGAATATTTAATGAAAATCAAGGTGAATACATAGCTGGAGACTATGGTCAAGATGGAATACCAAATACAAATGACCCTGGAGAAGGTAACGGTATTTTAGCTATGGATTTTGGAGAAGGTGATGGAGATTATGATACTGGAGACGGCTGCTATGGGTGTGATGGTGATATTACATCTGAACAATTTAGAGCAGTATCGGATACAAATGGAGATGGATTAAATGATGCTCCTGATTACGAAATAGATAATAGAAAAGTTGAAGCTAGAATAGATATTGATGGAGTTCCATTTTGGGGGCTAGATGATTTAAATTTATCGTTTCAATCAGGATACTCATGGTCAAAATCACAAATTGTAACAGGTGTAGGTAGATACTTAATTGACGGATGGGAATATACTTTTAATCAATTTAAAGCTAATTACAATAATTGGTTTTTTCAAACTTATGTAAATAATAGTTTCTCAGGTAAGACTAGAGGATATTTAGAAGGTGATAGAATTCAAGATTTTTCAAGTAATACTGCCTACCAATTGCAGCATAGTTTCAAAATCAAACCATTACTTAATGGTTATATTTCAGATACCAAAGTTACATGGGGTATCGACTATTTTAAAACTAAACCCGTTACAAACGGTACAATATTAAATGATGGCCCAAATGGTAGAGACGAAGATGGTGATGGCGAAATAGATGAAGAAGATGAATTTGATAATACGCTTGCTGAAGAAATTGGTGTTTATTATCAAACTACTTCTAAGTTATCAAAACGTAATAATTTAGAGTTGGTTACAGCAGCCAGAGTAGATTATATGGGCGCCTTAAAAAACGAAGGTCTACAATTTGGTCCAAAATTAGGCTTATTATATAACCCAAATCCAAAAAATTCTTGGAGATTAACATTTGGAAGGGCATTTAATACACCCACTACAACTTCTCTGTATACAAATTACTATGTTTACAATTACAGAATATTTGATGTATTTCTTAGAGGCAATAAAGATGGTACTCAATATGTAAGAGTTGATGAGAATACCAATGTTGCAAGACCAACATATTATGATTTAGATGGAAACTCTCATCCTCTTGGAAATTATAACTTTGAGGTCGATACCAATGGAGATGGTCTTATTGATGACTATGATACTCCTTATGTAGATAGAATTCAAGATATGCCTTATTTCTTTTTATATCAACCTACAGTTGGTGTTCCTGCAGATTGGATTCCTTTAGATACATCTAATTATTTAGTTTTCATACCAGAACCAAATGGTGATGGTCATATTATCAGACCAAATGATGTGAAACCAGGTGAAAGATACATACCAGACATACCTGCAATTAAATCAGAAAAAATTAACAGTTTTGAACTTGGTTATAAAACAATGATTTACAATACTATAATATCAGCTGATTTTTATGTAAATCACTACACAGATTTTTTTAGTCCAGCAACATTTATTACTCCAACTGTAATTAAAAGATACAATAGTGACGGTTCTGAAGCTACTGTTGATAATTTTGAATTTGCAGGATTTATACCAGGAAACCAAAATAATTCTAACCCACCTTATGGTACAGGTTGGAATGGTGTAGATGACGATGGAGATTGGACGGTATGGGCAAGTGCCTTTGGTTGGGATCAAGATGATAAAAATGGTGACGGTGACCCTAGAGACCCTGGTGAATGGGGATTTGTTGATCAGTGCACTGCAA
>Ga0163110_10000910_pt1 | contig 14566 bp, 26 predicted proteins | sample CRUFie1St17metaG_FD_108703 | JGI IMG/M metagenome (GOLD analysis project Ga0163110, IMG submission 108703) | Marine microbial communities from the Costa Rica Dome - CRUD Field 142mm St17 metaG | ecosystem: Environmental > Aquatic > Marine > Oceanic > Photic zone | place: Costa Rica: the Eastern...
AATTGTTTGTTCGCTGGAGCAGCTTTATTGCGACATGATGCAGTCTGGTTTACAATCAGTACGGCTTTAGCTGTTTTGTGTTACTACAACTATCAAAATTACGGAGAATAAAATGAAAAATTATTTAATTCAGGCTTGGCAATGGCTTAAAAAAAACGCTGCGCTTATTGTCATTGCAGCACTAGTTTCTCTTTACGTGTATGGCCTATTTCAAAAGGCCAACATCAGCCAAGACAATTTCAATCAGGACTTTCATTGTCAAACACTTTGCTTTCCACAACAGCATGAGCTCATAGAAAACGGTAATGAAAATACTTGCTGGTGTTATGATTCAGTTAACACCCTAAAAAAAATAGATAAATAGCTGTTTGCATTATAATTAATAGCAGACCCTGTATTTATTTATCGGAGCATACGAATGAAATTAACGACTTCTCAACTTAGAAAATTTGTGCTGGCAGAGGTTCGACGCCTAAATAAAGCCGAAGGTAAAAATTTGGTTTCCTATTTAAAGGAAGACGCAGAGCCCTCAGACTTAGACCCTCAAGAGTTCCCTTTGAAATTGAGTGATGTTTTGTCGACTACATCTCAAGAGGACGCGCTCAAAAAAGTCTCCAGCGGCGACAAAGATGGCGAGGTAATCGAGGATGATAAAATCGACGCAGCTCCTGATAGTGTTCCATGCCAAGATCTTAAGCCATCTCAATCATCAATGAATATTGCAAAGGCATGTAACTTTGCAATTGCTGCTGTTCTTAAAGTCAAGCCATTCCCAACAGGGCCAGGTGGTGATTTAGGAGCAATCATTTCATCAGATAATCATATCATGGACGGCCATCACAGATGGATCGCTAGCGGCATGGTAGATCCAGCTTCTGAAGTCGGAGGATTCCGCGTGGAATTCCCCGCAAAAGAACTTATCGCCGTATTAAACCAAATCACAGTTGCGGTCGGCGTTAAAGAAGGCAAGCCTGGCTCCGGTGGCTTTGATCAGTTTAACGAAGAAGGAATCAAAGCACAGCTCCAAGCCTTTTTGGATAAGCCGGAAGACGCTTGGGCAGCCGGCGGAAATAGAGACACTGTTGTGAAAGCGCTGTACGCCATTGCAGGTGGCACCGGAGACGAAGCTGCCACTTTAGATGCAGCTGCAGCAAAACTAGGCGCCAACGTTTCGAAACTTACACTTTCGGTACCTGATGGTTTCCCCGCAAGACCCGATATGCCGGTTATCAGCAAGGGGAAAGGCCACTTAAAGCAGGCGATCGATTACCTAAGGGCTGGAAAGGTTGATGTTGCTGAGCCTAAAGCTCCAGATAACGTGGCTAAAGAATCTTTCGACAAGAACGGTAATCTCATTACCGAACGTTGGAAAAAGTTAGCAGGTATTTTGAAGTAGGTGTACTTTGTATACATTCTAAAGTGCTCAGATGATAGCTTATATACGGGCATCACAACGGATGTATCAAGAAGACTAAACGAACACAACAACAGTCCTCGTGGAGCAAAGTATACACGTTCGCGAAGACCTGTTGTTTTGTTGTATTCGAAGGAATATAAAAATAGAAGCTTGGCCCAGAAAGAGGAATACCGAATAAAAAGATTATCTCGCCAAAAGAAACTGGCACTTATCGATAGTTCATCTTAAAATATTCTGTCCAATCATTCCGTGTTTCTCTATAACCTCAATATGAAGTTTTAAATCTCGGCGCCCAAAGATGGGAACGTCGAAATGACACCAAACATACGGTTCATCAACTTGAAAAATAAATGCTCTGCATCCGGCTGGAATGCATCCGGTCTCATACTGGAAAAAAACTACCTTGTTAAGAAGAGAATTTATCATAGGCGTCATTAATTAAATACTAGCCGACTCGAGAAACTTTACATATCTTTTTAAAGCACCATCACTGGGATCAGTTTCACGCCACCTGCCAAGATAGAAGATGGTGTCAGAATCATCTGCGTACTTACCACAACCATATAAGTCCTTCGCTCTTGAAAATCCGGCCTGAAACTGTCTAGACATTTTTATAATTGTTTTGGCGCGCTTGTTGTACATTCCTAAGGATTTCAAGTATTCTTTCATTTCTAGTTCATCTGCGTTTGATGCATCTTTAGGACTGGGCCAACGATCGAAAAAACCATCTATAATCGGTTTAACTTGACGATGGCTAGTTAGATTGAGCATGAGACAACACACAAGCATCTTCCATCGATCGGGAAAGTATCTTTCCTGGATTAGTGGTTCTTCCCAAGCGTTAAGTAAGGGCGGATTCCATTTTCTTTCATACATAAAACCTCCATAAATTATTTTACTAATTTAAGTTTGTTTTTACAGATATTGTCATAAAAACGCTACGTGGTATGAAGATTTAGAACATAATTAATTTAAAGTTTTGAGGTGACCGATGACGTTTCTAAATATTAATATGTTATACGCTGTTTGTTGTTTTATAGCTGGGCACTGTCTTGGCTGGTATGCTCACAACCTTCAGTTCGTTAACGAATTTTGGAAGGACAAGGTTTTGCTTCCAACTTTTCTTTTTGGTATACCTTGTTTATTAGCTTTTTTCTATGGTACAAAGTTTGCCATGGCTGCAGTTCCGGAACTTTGGACATCGAGATTTGTTGCAGCTGTTTTTTCCTATGTAACTTTTCCAATCATGACATGGTATTATCTTGGAGAATCAATGTTTACGTTTAAGACAATGTCGTGTATTTTTTTAGCGTTCTGTATTTTACTTATTCAAGTGTTTGTTGATTGACAAACAGGAATATTAGGTTTGCCTGTTTATGAAAATTAAAATTGCTTTTTACAAAGATGACCCAAGTCGACTTCACAGATTTATTAGGTGGTGGACAAAAAGCAAATACAGTCATGCAGAACTGATCATGCCAGATGGAGAGACTTGGTGGAGCATTAGCCCATTTCTTGGTTCTTCTGTTTCATCTAGATCACGCAAAACTCTGACAAACCCAGAAAGATGGGACTATTTAACGTTTAATCTAAATTGGAGAGACCCTGTAAGGGATTATCAGTTAAGCCAACTTAATAAATTTATCGACGCAACCGCTGGCCAACGGTATGATTGGATCGGTATGTTATTATCGCAATGTACGTCGTTTCTTATAAAACGCCGAGACAGATGGTATTGTTCTGAATGGATAGCTCATGCTCTAGTTAATTCTAGAATTGTTATGTGGGATGATATGGACTTATACGATACCCCAGAGATGTCACCGGGAAAATTATACGATCTTTTAAGCATGCATGCTGACCAAGAATAAAATAATTTATCGTGATAAGTTTTCAAGCATATTTATAATGAGTTAATGGAGATGAACCAAATGTCAGAATCATATATCCGTAATTATGTACGTACTGTCTTGTTAGAAAGCAACCTACTCTCGGAAGCCGCAGCAAAGGACTGGGATGATTACATCGAGAAAACAGCTAAAAAATACAAGGGCATGACCGATGCCGGAAAAGAAATAGACAAAGAATATGTTAGCAACTTTGTCGAAAAATACAGAAACATCGTTCAAAAATATGAGGTTTTCCAAAAGCAAGAGAACAATCCTGTGGCTGAGAAGGCGGCTGGTATTTTTTCTGAAATGATGGCATTTTCTCCAGGCATGACAGATTCTTTTAGCGACTTTAAGAAATGGTACATGAAGTTTAACAAGAGTGATCTTGGAAAAATGTATCGGGATATAGATACGTTTGCCGATAATCCCAAATATGTAAGCGCGGTGGCCATCATGGACATGATTAATTCAACAGATGTTGTTTTCGAAGATTTAATGGTGCCAAAGAAAATGGAGCTACCTCCAAAAATCAAAGAACTTCCAGCAGCTGAAAAAGAGGAAAAGATAGAAAAAGCAGGAGAGAAGATTAAGGCGGCCCTCACCCGGGCTATTGTCAATCCCGCAAAAAACTTTGGATCCAAATTTAAGAAAAAGGATTCTGACAAGCCTCAGGAAGCTGAAGACATTGTAAAGGCTCTACCAAAGGAAGACAGAGAAGAGGTTAAGAAAACCAAGGCAGAGATTGAAAAAGAATTCATGGATAAATATGACACCAATAAAGATGGTAAGTTAAGCTCCATGGAGATGACGCTCATGAACATGCGGCGCCGCGGCGAAATATAAACAGTATACTGTCTAGAATGGCCACAGGCTCAGTAAAGACTTAAATGCATAAACACATATAAGGTTTTTTTTCAAAGCTTTCTAGCATGAATCTCGCCATGTTCGAAGTAAAATTATACGTAAGTAAATTAAATAAGATAATAACTTATAGGTAAATTTTTATGGAGGTATGAGATGTATCGTTACGTCTTTGCGTTGCTGTTGTCGTGTTCAAGCGACATTGCTATTATAACAAAACAAGAAAAGGCATCAGACACTGCTCCACCGGTTGTCACTGATACTAGCCCAGAAGACACTAATAATCCACAAGAGCCGGATTCATCGGAACCCGCTAGCGAAATGACGGATCTGACAATTGGGTTTGCGGAAATGTCACTTACACAAATCGCATGTCCAGCATGCATGGGTGTTTCATATGAGTTCGATATATCTGCGACTCTGAAGCTTCATGAGCCTACTACTGGAGGTTACACGAACGAGTTAACTCCGGTCGGTACATGCCAAACTCAACAGCTAGGCTCGTACGTAAGTTCAACTCCACTTCAAGTCTCGGGAACCGCCAGCTTTAATTCTATTCAGCTGTACCCTGCCGGGCAGGCTGAATGGGCTGCCTCTAATTTGCAAGAGTACGAAATACCAAGACGACAACCGATCACTGTTGCAACGGATATTGGAATGATACCAGATGCTTTCGAAACCCTGGAAGGCTTTGACGATATTCAGCCCTGGGAATTAAGATATGTTGATCCATCATATGCTTTTGCTGCGGTAGTGTCAAAGCAAGGCACTACATTCACATGGTATCCAATAATTTCCGGAACACAGTTTGAAGTTTTGGTTGTTGTGTATTCTCCTGATGGATCTCAAATATTAGGATTGGTAACTTGTATGGAGAATGATGTAGGCTATCTTACGGTTCCTGGAAGTTTTTTTGCTTCATATCCCTACTATTCTCTTGCAGCTGTATATCTAACTAGACATAGGATCGACAGACGTCCTGCGGAAGACTTTAATGGCTGGCTTGAATCTCACCAGACTTGGACAGTTTTAGGTACCGCTCATATTGAATAAAATTTATACATGGCAAAAAAACCATATATATTATGAGTGTCAAAAATGTTGCAATATATTCTGGAGGATATTAACTTTGCAGCTCATACTTATGTTGCTGACAGGCCCAATCAAAAAACAAGAAGGACTGTCTCAATGTAAAGTCTGCTACCCCTGGTGAAGGTGGACAACAGACTCGCCTCAAAGGCATGTAAATAAAAAACACAAACTCTCCCCCCCAAAAAAATGTGTTTAAGCCACGGTGAAAGCCGTGGCTTTTTACATATATATTCTTGGTGGGTGATATGTTTAAGCACTGCAAAAACGAAGGCTTGTCTTACTTCCAGCATTTCCGTCAAGCACTTAGGTATTTTTGGATTATACAAAAAGCAGCCTTCTGTGTTTTGATCCACGCTTTTGTACCCAGTCTTTTCGAGACAGCGGCATCGAGGAAAATAACTAGCTTGGCCATCCATTTCTACGTAAAAAGTAAGACCAAAGATTATAAAAACAAAAAAAGTAGGGTAAGATAAAAGTAAGTCCGGGAGCATAAATGATTGACAGCTCAACAAAGCTATATCTTATCAAGGCACTAATCGAAGGAATTCCATGCGAATTTAAAGACATTGAGGATATATCTAAGTTTGCGCAGAAGTTAATTTTAATAGCTGATGAAAACAACGGATACAATATTAGTTTGGAAGGTGATGCTGATGGCCTTATCCTTACCGATTCGGAAGATGAACCTTTTGCAACGATTAGTTTTGCAAACAATAGAATTAAATTTACTCTTCTAATGCCAGAAGATCAAATGAAGTCTGAACAGGCCCATGGACTGACCAGAATCGTTCTTTCAGCTATTGGAATGGTTTTTAAAAGACAGGACAAAATTCGAATGTCAGGCGCAAGAATGAAACCTGGAGAACAAATCGTGGAAAATTTTAATTTACATCATTTTGGAATTATGGAGTGAAAAAGCAATGATTCTTGTTAAAGACTTATCAAACATCGACTTAAACAAAAAAACCTTTTTGCAGTTTGGGGCACAATGGTGCGGCCCATGCAGAGCCATGACGTCTTACATCGAGGAACACGTGGAAAAAGATTATCCAAACATTGATTTTGTGAAAATCGACATTGAAGACTGTGATAAGAGTTTGTTGGAGGACCTAAAAGTGATGTCAGTTCCCGCGGTTTTTGTTTACGAAGGTGGAACGACGACAAAATCTTTTGTTGGGTTTAACAAAGAAAAAATCATTAACGCTATAAAACAGGATTAGACATGCGAAGACCTCAAAATACAGATAAACTAAAAAAAGAAATTCGGGTACTTGCTTCCAGGCAAAAATACTTGTCGACAGCTGTGGTGTTTTTAGCAGCTGGAATGCTTTACTTGTTTTTATCTTTATGAGTCCAGAGCTTAAAAAAATTATTAGAGAAGCCGCATTGGCAGCCGGCACTGAGTTGAAAGGAAAGCTGCCACCACATCCAGCACATCCAAAAGGAAGGAATTCCTATGCACATGTGTTTGAAAGAATTAAATCAAAAATGGGAGGAAGGTCATACGCAGATTGTGAAGATTGGGAAGCTAAACGTATTTTAAACATTATTGAATATTACACAAAAAATCCATGTTAGGAAGGATATAACAAAATGTCAAACTTAAGTTTTTATAACAAGAAGTACAATGACGTAATAGGCACAATTGCTAGAAACAGTAACGCAGCCGGCACAAATATGAGCCAACAATATGGAGCAGCAAAGCAGCTGCTTAAAAAGATGCATCCAGATTGGGGCAATGTCCGGATTGAGACCACAGTATTGTGGGACGTACGTGAATGGTGGAAGCGATCAGCTAGAAAGAGATAATAATCCACAGTTATTGAAAGCACGTTCAACAAACAAGCCATACTTATATTTGGGGAGGGAAAATCCTTACTCATTTATGAGTATGGCTTTTTTATTTGTAATGGACTTTAAAGAAAACGACTTAGTAGTAGTTAAAGGATACAAAAAAGACGCATCATCCACAAGGGTTTTGGCTGACATTTTCGACGTGCTGTTTGTTGGGCTACATGAATTGGTTCTTATACCCAGAACTAAATTTGGCAGGGTTCCTTTTAAAATAGAAAAAGATCGCTGCGTCAATCTAAAAATGATTGATCTCGAACAGAAACAACTGCCACCAATAAAACTTGGAGATTTGGTTTTAGGGTTTGATGTTGAGTTTAACGGCGATATCAAAAACAAAAAAGTGGGACACGTTTCAGAAATTATTGTTAATCCAAATGCAAAAAAATACTACATGATTACGTCCAAGAACACCGATACAATGTTTGAGGAAGACAAAGTTTTACTTTTGCAATAGCGGGTAGGTTTACAGGGGTTGGAATATACTTAGGTTAGATATTGTACTCAACCCGGGGAATCAATGAAGTTTAAAGAATATAGCCCATTATCAGAAGTTATAAGACAGATTATGGTTTTTGGTGGATACGTAAATGCCCACGCTCATATCGACAGAGCGTACACTGTCGATCAAAAAAGTCTTGAAAGAAGCAATGACCACCTTTTCGAGAAGTGGCTTTATGTCGATAAGGTGAAGAAAGAATCCTCTGTCGAAGAATACAAGACAAGAATAAGTAAAGCATTGAGCAATCAGCTTTTTTATCGAACCCAAGCTATCTGCTCTTTCATCGATGTCGACAACGTGTGCGAGCACAAAGCCTATATTGCAGCAAGATTGGCAGCAGATGAAAATCCGGACATCACAGTCGTTCTAGCTTCGCAGACCCTCAAGGGTGTTCTCAATAAAAAGAACAGGGCTTTATTAGAAGAAGTGATAGAGGATTTTGACATTATAGGAAGTCTGCCAGGAGCTGACGCTGGTAAAGAGGCGGATCACCTGGATGTCATAATGAAATGGGCGAAACAATTAAACAAACGTGTACACGTGCACGTTGATCAGCTGAACAGTCCTATGGAAAAAGAAACAGAACTTTTAGCAAGAAAGACTATGGAACATGGATTAGAGGGAATGGTAACAGCAGTTCATTCGATTAGTCTTGCTGCTCACCCAAAGAAGTATCGTGATGAAGTGTACAGAATGTGTGTTGATGCTGATTTATCTTTCATTACATGCCCATCTGCATGGATCGACCATAAGAGAAGTGAAGTTATGACACCGACCCACAATTCGATTACTCCCGTCGACGAACTGTTGCAACACGGGTTAACAGTTGCTATCGGGTCTGACAACATCTGCGACGTTTACAAGCCCTATTGCGATGGAGATATTATAAACGAACTGAGACTATTAATCGATGCTTGTAGAATTTATGATCCTAACGACATAATTAATATTGCAGTGTTTAACGGCTTAAAAGTAATGGGAATTGGATATGAGAAAAAAATGGTCTAGACAAGACGTCGTCAACTGGATGAGAATGATAAACGAATGCGGTTGTGAGGATGAACAGAATTCAATCTACGGTGAGACTCCAGCGATATCACCAGTCCATGTAAAAGTCTTGGCTAACGAGTTCGACGCAACTCACGATGGTTCTTCTGCACTTTGTCCGGACACATATAGAGCAGCTGCAACAAAAGTGTGTGAGGATCCACATGCTGCACTCGAAGCAATCAAGCCACTCATGAGAGAAATAGGTGTCGGATGTCCGCAGTCTTTTGCTCGAGCCATCGCCGATGTGTTCCAAGTTGGCCAAGAGCTTGGCATCCTATCCACATTCAACACCGAAAAATAGTTTCTTTACCTTTGAGCCTTTCAGTGTAAAATAATCGAAAGGAGATTTAATATGGTAAAAGTCGGAAATAGAGTCAGCTTGTTTCATAATATTGGAAAAGAGGGCACAGTAATTAAGTTAACTCCAGTTAGGGTTAATACCAGTTTCACGGGTGGTACCTCTTCAAACTCTTGGAGGATTCATATACAATGGGACGATGGCACAACTTCAGCTGAAAAATTGTCGGATGTAATGCGTATAGATTGATGGTAGATTATTGATCTAAATTATTCTTTGATGATTTATAGGGCACGTTATGTGCCCTTTTTAAATTTTGGAACATATTTATTTTTATGGGGGGAGGGTTTATGCATGTTCCATATGGGAGATTTGGTTTGGATAAAAGAAGGGGAAGTTAGTTCGTTTAAAGGTTGGGGTTTAGTTGTCGGCACAAAGAAAACTGTTTTAGCTGACGGTAGCACAATGATTGATTTGGTCGTTTTTGGTGCCGGAAGAAAAATAACGATTTCTAGTGGTGGTGTTCGAAAGTTTAGTTTCATGAATAGTCACATCGGGGGTAGAGATTTGTTATGACGGAAACTTGTATTATGGAGTTTAAACCTGGAGAATTAATTTGGTATACCGACGCACACTTGGGCCTTCTCATAAAACCTGAGAACGGAGAGGATGTTTGGAACGTCGGTTTATTTGTAAAATATTTAACTGGTGAGGACCATGATTGTATAATCATGGATGTAAACGGGAGGGAGACACGTTGGCCTACATATATGATCCAACACATGAAATCAAACACGAGTCACCCATCCTGACTATTGGAAGCCTCGTATACATAGGGTCAGTAATTTTTGACAAGAAAACTGAGAATGTCGGCATAATTATCGGAGTAGGCAAATATAACTTTGGATTAGGTGAATGCGTTTTTCAAGTTTATATCGATGGAAGCATTGTTGAAACCTCTAACGTCCATCTAGTATGGTGATAAATGAAAAGAAAAAAATACAGTTTAATAAACAAGTTATACCCTAGTAAGAAGACAAAGCTACAGAATCTAGATGAGAGGGCTCCTTTACGAGTGCCGTCGGTGGTGACACCGGCGAATTATAATTTTACTCCACGTGGCGGAACGGTTTTAAACATAAAGTCAGCTGCCTCCCCATCTGCTCCAGATGCAGTGTTTAAATCTGGAGGGAAGAGTTTTAATTTAGCGGTAGAGGTTGACAAAGCTTGGAATGAATCCGGGCCTGGATGGCAGACCATAACGGTTATTCAAAGTCCGGTACTCAAGCATTGGATGGATTCTGTGGAACAAATTAAAGAGGCTGGTAATAAAGCTGCAAATGCAGAAATTTCAGAATATATTACAGCTGCAGCTGCCGGCGGACACCCAAAAGGCGGTACAGGTTTCAGTTATGATGCAGTCAGCGCTAGCGGAATGAAAATAGAAGTGAAATACCAGGCTGCTTTTAATTCCGGTTTCCGAACAGGAGCAACTGGAAGATCCACAACTGCGGAAGCGTTTTCAGAGCTAAATACTTTTTTGACTGTATGTGAGAATGTCATTGAAAAAATCGATACAAAACTAGAAGAACTAAAAACTGCTCACCTTGCTTTGGCACAGACATCTGCAACCCCGTATGAAGACAATCCAATTCTTGTACGGATCCGCGAAAGGTTGATAAGTATTATTGAGATGCCTTTTGGAAAGAAAGGAGGTTCGAGCGAAACTAATCTCAGGTCGATAGCACGTCGTGGTGAACTTGCTTTGGGCCGATTAGCGAAGGTTGGAGATTCCTTGGTCGCCCTTGAGGCAATGCTCGAAGATTGTCTTAGGGCCGCAGAGGCAGCCAAGCGTTATGAGTTAGATCAGATTGTTAGCAACATTCCTGACTATGTCCCGCTTGATGCCGTTCCCGGTGTTGTAGCGCAAAAAGAAAAAGACATCGAGGATGCATACGCTGTAGCGACATCCGGAAAAATGTCTGTGAAGAGAAGAGATAGAGCTCAGGAACGTTTGACTAGCCTAATAGGCCAACGCGCTGCCAATGCGGCAGTCGAACAGATAGAAGAAATCTCAAGCATTAATGCTTTTATTTGCGGAATAGAATCTGAAATCCTAAACCATCCATACTTCGATGATTTAGAGGAGGGACAAACCAGAGGCGAAATGATCTCTAGTTATCTTTTACAAGATGTAGGTTCTCAGACAAACCTAATCAGAGATTACATGGACGCTTCCGAATATGCAGACTCTGAAAAGAAAAAGAAGCAAATCGGCGCTTGGGCATTTATGGTCGGTGGATCGGCCTCCGATAAAAACGGTGCACTCATCGGTGCCACCTTGCATATTCTAACAAAGGAAGGAGCAATCGCAGCAATGGAAAGAGGCGACATGAGACTGACAGAAATATCGACTGGAAGTCCTAAATTCACATTGGTCCGATCAGCTCCTTCGCAAGATTCGGACGATTCCTAATCTAACCTATATTTATAGTAAATAAACCACCACAGAGTAGAGCAAATGAAGGTAACAAAAAGACAACTTAAAAGAATTATTCGTGAAGAGAAGAACAGCCTCATCGCGGAAACTAGAATCCGCCGAGCTGTTCGAAGCATGCTTACGGAAAAAAAAGTAAACAAGAAGTATTACCAACACCGTGCAAATCCTAAATTGGCAAAGCAAGTCATGAGTCAACCAGGTGGCCAGCTTGCTTTCCATCAGGGTGTGCGTGCTTACGTTGCAGGAGTTCCTGTCAATACCCCAATGAAACCTGGTTGGGATGTTCCGGGAGGCGGTCCAGGCGTTGGCATCAGCTACAAAAACCCCGAACTCATAACAGATCCTGAAGATGTAGCAGCCTGGACAGCCGGGTGGAATGATGCAGCTCAGCTTGACGCAGCTGGGATTGATCCAGAAAATCCTGGAAAATCTGCAAAGAAACAAAAGAAAAAGAAGCCAGCGAGACAGCGATACCCGACTGATGGTTACACAGATGATCAGCTTGATACTGCTGAAATGGAAGGCGGTGAGGACTTCGAAATGGGTCGTTCAAAATCAGAAGTGCCTCGTGAATACAGGGGTACCGCTCTAGAAGATGCGTGGCTTGATGGTTGGAAGACCATGAAAAGAAGCCGGTAATAAAAAAGAGCCGGCTCTTTCGAACCGACTCTCATGAAAAGAAGAAGGGCTATTTGGTTTAACGACCAGCTAGCTCTTCCCAGTTTTCGTTGTTGCTCCATGGTCCTTCAACAAAAGGAAGTCCTTGGAAACGGCGAGTATAGTTTGCGCTCTGCTTCTTGCGAAGCTTCCATAGTGCGTTACGACTATTCTCGGCACCAACAACAGGGGCAAGCATGTTAGATACCAATGTGGTATCATAGTATGCAGACAGCTTATCAAAGAAGTCCTTAGGAATAACTGTACCGATAAGATGCTTATAGTCTTTCTGTGAAGCAAAGGTACCATAAACCTCTTCGATCTCATATCCCAGATCTTCCATCAAAGCACCAAGCGCTTCATACGTCATCTCGTTTGGATGATTATCGGCCGCACCTGTCTTCTCGTCGTAGCAAGGAGTCGAAACCCAGAAGACAGAATCATCATGCATCAGATCCTGTGCACGGCGTAGGAACGCATTGGCTTGCCATGGCTGTACATGTTCAATTACCTCAAGACAAACGATAGTATCGAAAGTCTTGTCCTCTCCAAAATCATGGGTAAGAAAATCTGCTCGAGCATGCAACGATACATTCTTGAGAGAGTTAGACTTTCCAGACAGAACTGTATTCTCAAGTCTTTCTGTACCACGTGCCTTAAACTTATCGGCAGCTTCCAGACCAATATACTCGTTGCACTTTACTCGATTGCAGTGCATCGAATTGAGTAGTTGCAATTCAGGGCCACATCCGATATCTAGAACTGTAGGTCCATTGCCTTCGTTCAGCTTACGGGTCTTTGTTGAAAGTAAATGCTTACCAACGACATGTGAGTATCGGGCAGCATGAGCGATATAGTCTCTGTGCAATTGCACACGTTGCATAGCAGTCTCCACTGATAGATGAGTTCGGTTGAAATCTTCTCGGTAGCGCTTAAGCTCTTCCTTGTCGATTTCCTTGGTTTGAATAATTGACATTAATATACCTCCTTTGGTTAGGTAGATTTATTATAATGATACTCGTTTAAATTTACATGTAGAATTTTATTTAAACTTTTTTTGTAAACAGTTGTACGGCAGTGTAATATATCTCTGTCCACTTAAGGACCCAACCATTATGGAGAATAAATGAGCAAACCAAGTACAAAATTTTCACGCAAGAAGTCAACCAAACGTTTCGATTTTCGAGTTTCTCGAAACACAAGTTCTCACCAAACCGGTGCGAACACTGTAACCATTCAACCAAAGGCTTATGATACCAATGCCGGCCGAGGTTACAGCTTCAATAGTGTAGATCAAAACGGAACAGTGACTATGAGTGTCCGTGAAGCGAAGGCGCTTTATAGCTTCTTGCAGAAGACTCTTGACTCCTAAAGTTTAAGTTAGGTTCGCAGCAATGCATTGAGCGCGGGTTATTTCTAACCCGCGTTTTTTTATAATTTTTGTGTGATATACCGTTAGATGAATTACATTATATATGTAAGAAAAAACAAAGAAAGGAGCTTACAATGACTGCATTCACTAAAGAAAACCTTGTCAAGAACGGCGCGTATATCATGTACGTAACACCAGAAAATCCTCGTGGCCGGTTCGTTGCTCGGTTCAAGTATCGTGGTGGTGGAGCTGGAACATTTATGACTCACCTCCGAAAGAAGTGGACAGTCGAGGATTACTTCGCCAAGGAAGAAGAAGGACTTGCTCCTCTGGAAATCGTCAAGCTGACAGGATATATCAGCCCACACGTTAAGAAATGGCTTAAACAGGCCGGGTATCCCGTGACGATCGAAGGAGAAAAGCAGTGGCTCAGAGACCAGGCTAAGGCTTGGGAAACAAAGAGAGCAGGATAAAATAGCCCGTGGGGGACATGGACCAGATGCTGTCCGGTGAGGAGATTGATCACTCCCTTAGGACACGGTGGTTGCGTAAGCGTGGAAGAGATTTCCAGGGCAGGCCATGTCTAGTTAAGGAAGCTGGGAACCTTAACATTTTTTATGAAAATCTGTGTGAAAGCCAACATAGTAAGTTAAATTACATATGTAAGAAAAAACAAAGGAGTGTATCTTATGCCAAATCGTGAAAAATATCTCAACACTGGAAACCGCGGCCGTAACGACGTCAACAAGTTTGGCTGGTCTCTCGGAGATGTTCTCCACACTAGTAGCTCTGTCCGTGCAAACGGCTACAACTACTGTGGCTATGAAGAGATAGACCTTCCCTTGGGAACCAAGGTTCGAATCATCGGCATCAAGCAGACTACCCTCAACGCAAAAGTTGCAGGTGGTATCGGTGATGTTTACGTAGACTTTGAATGTGTCGATCTTAAAAACCCTGACGGAACGCCTGTCACTTGTGGTAATCGTCATGGGTGGTCTCTTCTTGAAGCTAACCCTGACCATATGGTAGCGCCTGACGGTTCTGGCGACCTAGGCATGGTTCGCGGTGGTGTCT
>Ga0163110_10000911_pt1 | contig 14562 bp, 11 predicted proteins | sample CRUFie1St17metaG_FD_108703 | JGI IMG/M metagenome (GOLD analysis project Ga0163110, IMG submission 108703) | Marine microbial communities from the Costa Rica Dome - CRUD Field 142mm St17 metaG | ecosystem: Environmental > Aquatic > Marine > Oceanic > Photic zone | place: Costa Rica: the Eastern...
AATAAACTTATCTAAAATTTTTTTTCTACCATTCTCTTTAATCTTATTTTTTTATTCTAATACATCAGCTCTAACTTTAGAAAAAACACCCGTATCATTAAATGCTGCATGGGGAATGTCATGGCTTGATGACACACAAATGTTAATTACTCAAAAATCTGGAGAAATATTTTTAGTTGATACAGTTGATCATACTCAAATTGAAATTAGCCATAATATCCCTGTCGTGCAATATGGTCAGGGAGGCCTATTGGATATTATCAATGAAGGCAATACCATATGGGTTACTGGCTCGATCAAAAAAGACGATAAATACACTACTGCTATTTTCCAATCCACACTAGATGGAAATAAATTAGTTAACACCAAGCTTATCTACGAAGCTCTCCCATATATCAGCAGCCCCTATCACTTTGGATCGCGAATAGAAATTCTGGATGATTATTTGTACATCAGTATAGGTGAGAGGGGAGAGGGAATGATAGCCCAAGATGCTACAAATTCTATTGGATCAATTATCAGAATCCATAAAAATGGCGATTTTCCAAAAGATAATCCTTATCAAGAAAAAGAAAGTTGGAGGCCAGAGCTCTACCAAATAGGTGTTCGAAACCCTCAAGGAATGAGCATAGAGCCTTTGTCACAAAAAGTTTTTATTTCCAATCATGGCCCCAAAGGAGGAGACTTTATAGGGCCAGTGATTGCAGGTACGAACTATGGTTGGAAGCAAATAGCATGGGGAGGTACAAATTATTCTGGTTCTAAAGTTGGTGACGGTAATGCTTGGGAGCCAGGATTTTTAAAACCTGATTTTATTTGGGTGCCCTCCATAGGAGTTGGAGGCATAAAATTTTATGAAGGTGATGCTTTTCCTGATTGGCAAGGATCCTTGCTTGTTGGGTCTTTAAAATTTCAATACTTATCTGTTCTACATCGTAACAATAATAAATTTCTTAATGAAGAGATTATTTTTAAAGATAAGATAGGCAGGGTTAGAGATATTGAAATAAATAAAGAAGGTGAGATTTTTCTCATAGCAGATGAATTAGACTCCCATTTATATATATTAAAACCCTAAATTTAGTTATTATGCATTAATGATTAAATATTAAATAATAAAATTCTCGATTACTTAGTTATAAGATTTGCAATACCTTTACATATTCCAAGATGATTATCTTCTAATAAAACGGGATTATCCCAATTTTTCTTAATTGAATTCAAAAAATTTTGATTATTTGCGAATGAGCCAGAACAAATAATGGATCCTTGAGCTTCTATTGTCTTAATACCACTTAAAGTTTTGTTAGCAATAACTTCAGAGATAATCACTTCCAATGATTTTCTATTTAAATTTTTGATATCAATTATTTTTTTTAATTTTTTATCAATAAGCTTTGCCTTATCTGCATTTTCAAAATCTATAAGGTTTATATCTGAGCTAGTAAGATTTAATTTATTTTCTGATAGCTCACTCGAATCATTAAGTAAATTTTCATATATTTTGCCAGCAGGAAAACGAAAGTTTGGAACTAAATGCCCAAAACAATCACAACTGATCATTAGCCCTGGTTGTTCTGGTATATCAATTTTATCTGACCCTAGTGCAAAAATAGTTATCCAAGTTCCTGTCGATAATATTGTGCAAGGTAAATCATGATTAAAAGAGGCAGATATCAAAGATACGCTTGAGTCATGAGCACCACAATAAACTGGAATATTTTCAGGTAATCCAGTCTGTTTAACTAAGTCTTTTCGAAGAGGGCCAAGAATCGTTGAAGCAGACATTAAGGGAGGATATTTAATTTTAGGTGAAAGACCAAAAATAGTTAAATCAATAAATTTATTTTGTCTAATATCCCATAAATCAGAATGAGAACTTGCATAGCTAATTTCACTTGATGCAATTCCAGATAACCAAAAGCTCCAATACTGTGGCCAAAATAAAATTTCATCCACTTTGGCAAATTGATCGGGGAAATTATTTTTCTGCCAAAATAGTTGGGCTCCTAAATTAAGTCCCAAGTCCATTCTTGGAGATCCAGTTTGTTTAAACTTTGGGCGAATATCATTGTATTCATTATTATATTGATCTGGACCATCAAACTCATAGTCAAGTACTGGAAGTGCTAATGCTCCTTCTGACATCAGCGCGATACAAGCCCCATGCGTAGATGTAAAAATAGAATTTACATCAAAGCTTTTTGCTATTTGTTGCAATGATGTAATAAAAAATTTTTTAAGGCTCTCTACATCGTAATGAGGATAAATATCGTCGTTTAATACATTATTTTTTGTTTGATACATAACTAACTCTTCCATTTTGTTTGCATCAAAAAGGATTACTTTAGCGTGAGTTTTACCAATATCTAGTATTACTATATTGTTTGAATAATTATTTTTGTTCATAATTTTGATTTATTTTGACTTTGTCGATAATGTTCTGACTCCCAATTTAGAAGTGCTGATGCTTCACTTTCATTTAAATATTTCAGGTCAGCATGATCGGGAATTAAGGATATAAGATTACAAGCATAACGAATTATTTCTAGTGTGCCTTTGAGTGCATCATTACGAATAATAACCCCATTATTTTCAAGAATAATACAAGAATTAAATGGCAAAGGACTTTTGGATAACTGCTTTAAAGTTGATAGCAAATTCTTATCAGTTGGAGAAATAACCTTTAGATTTGGTCCAAGAAAAACTAAGAAGTCTGGCAGAAAAGCCCCTTGTGATAGTCTTTGAATTAATTGTTGATTAAATGCAAGAGAGTTTATAAATCTCTCTTTACAAAATTGATATCCTGTACCCTCTAAATCAATTTTTTCATGAGGTTTTTTATTATTTGAAATAACCGCTCGAGTTTCTAGTTGGTTTAAACGTTTACGAACTTCATCATTTAAGTTTCTTACTTGATTTAAGTCTTGTCCACAAATAATAAGACCATGGTTTTCAAGTATAAATATGTTGTCTTCTTTTGACTTCAATTTTATCAATTGATGACATAGGTCAATTCCAGGTTTGATATAAGGAATAAACTTCCAATTTAATCCATTGAGAATTACTTCAAATTTTGATTTTGAATTTTTCTGAACAGCTAAAATATTTACGTTGATATCATGTGTATGAAAAACATATTTAAAATCAAGGATAGCATGCATCGGTGCCTCTACTGATGGGCGAAGGTCATTTGCGAGTAAATCTAAATTAACGCAATTAATGATGTCTTTATCGCTGCAGTTATCTTTTTGCAGACAGTCTTTTATTTTATCAATACTAACAGGAATCATAATCTCCTCACATTTTGAATTAATGAGCCATTTACCTGAGGCTTTAACCCACATATTATTGTCTATCTTAATCGAAGTATTCCCGCCTGCTGCTTGCACCATCGAATTATCTCGACCTATTTCTTCAGAATATTTCAGAAATAATTCAAATTCTTCAGTATTTTTATGAGCAAATTCCATTAATTTCCTGATTATATTAACAGTTTTGTACAACCATATAAAAATGAATTTATCTCTATTAAAACTTTTATTCAGGCATTATAAGTTAAGTTGTTCATGAAAATCTTAGTCGTAGGAGGAGCTGGTTATATAGGATCCCATATGATTAAAAGATTTCAGAATACAGATCACCAAATAGAGGTCCTCGATAATTTATCTACTGGATTTAAAGAAAATTCTCAAAATTATAAATTTCATATGTGTGATTTATCTAACAAGGAACAAGTTCACAAAATTTTAAAAGAAAATAAATATGAGATGGTTATGCATTTTGCTTCATCTATAAATGTTGGAGAGTCTTATGATCATCCAATGAAATACTATGAAAATAATGTTACCAATACACTGAATTTATTAGAATGCATGATAGATTTAAAAATTTTGAATTTTATTTTTTCATCAACTGCTGCTGTTTATGGTGAACCAGAGTCAATTCCTATTAAAGAAGAACAAAAATTATCTCCCATTAATCCCTATGGCAAGACTAAATCTGTAGTAGAAAGTATATTAAGTGATTATGATAAGTCTTATGGACTAAAATATATTTCCTTAAGATACTTTAATGCTTGTGGGGCTCATATAGATGGCACTATAGGTGAAAGGCACAATCCTGAGACACATCTTATTCCATTAATTCTACAAACAGCTTCTGGAAGAAGAAATCATTTCAAGATTTATGGAGATGACTATAAAACAAAAGACGGCACTTGTATTAGAGATTATATTCATGTCATGGATATAGCTGAAGCTCATTTACTTTCTTTAGAAAAACTTATTCAAACACAAAGTTCTGATATCTATAATATAGGTAATAAACAAGGCTATAGTGTTCGAGAAATTATAGATGTGGTAGAGAAGGTAACTCAAATTAAAATATCTTATGAGATTTCTGAGAAAAGAAAGGGTGATCCCGCAGAGTTGATTGCTGATAACAGTAAAATCTCTGAAAAATTAAATTGGAAGGCTAAATATTCTGATCTTAATACAATTATTAATACAGCTTGGGAGTGGGAAAGAAAACTATCTAACTCTTAGTTAAAAACTTGTTTACCTAACAATAATACTACAAAAACCATTGAAAATAGTCATTTTTGATTTAAATAGAGCCTAATTCCTAGTATATTAATTTCGTTATATAACAAAAATTTTACCTAATTTTCTCAATTAGGTAATTTTAGGAGGAATTAAAATGAGAAAAATCTTTGCTACTTTTATTGCAATAATTAGCTTGGGTTACTCTTCTGCTTTTGCAGGAACGTTGGTGATCAATACAGATTTAACTGATCCAGCACCTAAAGCTGCATTTGATTGGGCTTTCAAAAAGTTCCAAGAAGAAAACCCTGACGTAACTATTGAAGTTAATAACTTTGATCATGAAGGATACAAACAAGCAATTAGAAACTTTTTAACTACTAACCCACCAGATGTATTCAATTGGTATGCTGGTAACAGAATGTTACCATTCGTTAGAGCAGGACTCGTTGAAGATGTTTCTGATATCTGGTCTGACTCAGGATGGGTTGATGGAAACCTTACTGAAGGTATGTCTCATGCTAAAAAACCAATGACCATTGGTGGGAAGCAATGGGGAATTCCTTATACTTATTATCAGTGGGGTGTTTACTATAGAAAAGATATCTTCACTGCTAATGGTATCTCAGTTCCAACCACTTGGGACGAATTTGTAGCTGCATGTGCAACTTTAAAAGCTGCAGGCATCACACCAATTACAATTGGATCTAAATATCTTTGGACTACAGCTGGTGTTTTTGATTATTTGAATTTAAGAACAAATGGTTACGAATTTCATATGGCTTTAACTAAAGGAGAGATACCTTATACTGATCCTAGAGTTCATGCTGTTTTTGATAAATGGGATGAATTAGTAAAACCAGGTTACTTTTTAGAAAATCACGCATCTTTAGCTTGGCAGGAAGCTATTCCTCCTATGGTTAATGGTGAAGCAGCAATGTATGTGATGGGTAACTTTTCTGTTGCTTTGTTTAAAGAGGGTGGCTTAAGAGATTCAAATCTTGGCTTTTTCCAATTCCCAGAGATTACTCCAGGAATACCAATGGCAGAAGAAGCACCTACTGATACAATGCACATTGCTTCAGGAGCTAAAAATAAAATTGATGCTAAAAGATTTCTTATCTTTTTAAGTCGAGCTGATGTTCAAGAAGAAATGAACAAGACCCTAGGACAGCTACCAGTAAATAGTGGCTCTAAGGTTAATAGAGATCCATTTCTTGAGGCTGGCTTAGACATGCTCAATAATGCTTATGCTATGGCTCAATTCTACGATAGAGACGCTCCAGCTGAAATGGCTTCAGAGGGAATGAAGGGTTTTCAAGAATATATGGTTAACCCAGATCGAAGAGATAAAATTCTTGAGCGTTTAGAAAAAGTACGTCAAAGAGTATATAAATAATTAATGCTTATAGGGGTGGTCAAGTACCACCCCATATTCCCAGGTGCCTAACTCAAATACTATTTCATATAGAAAATCTTCTTGGTGGAAACTTAATCAACAACGATTAACTCCATGGATTTTCTTATCCCCAGGACTTTTGTTATTTCTCGTCTATGTAATTTGGCCTATTTTTAATTCTTTATATATTTCTCTACTTCAATGGGATGGATTATCTCCAGCTATTTATGTTGGAATTTCAAATTATATTGAACTGTTAGATGATGAATATTTTTACATTTCACTTATGAATAATTTAAAGTGGCTAATCTTTTTTATGTTAGCAGTTCCTATAGGTTTAGGTTTAGCAATTTTTTTAAATCAAACTATTTTTGGAATTAGATTAATCAAATCACTTTTCTTTTTTCCTTTTGTTATTTCTCAGGTTGTAATTGGAATTATTTTTGCATGGTTTTATAATCCTCGAGGAGTAATAGGACCATTTCTAGACTCTATAGGTTTAAGCAATTATGCAATTTTAGCAGATGAAAACTTTGCAACATATGGAATAATTTTTGCTGGTATCTATCCTCAAATTGCTTATTGCATGATATTATATTTAACCGGTCTAAATAATCTTAATACTGATCAAATTGAAGCTGGTAGGATGGATGGAGCTAAAGGCTTCTCTCTATTTAAAAATATTATTTTACCTCAATTGAGGCCAGCAACTTTTTTAGCTATTGTAGTAACTGTCATCGGTTCTCTTAGAAGTTTTGATATGGTTGCAATTATGACTCAAGGTGGGCCTTGGGGCTCCACAAATGTATTGGCCTATTATATGTTTGAAACTGCTTTAAGTGAATATGGTTACAGGATGGGATACGGCTCAGCTATTGCTGCAGTGTTATTCACCATAATGATGTTTTACATTTTATTTTTTATTTATCGAATGTATCAAAGTGAGAAAAAAGGACTGTAATGTTCCCAATTCCTATACAAAAAAGACCATTTATCAACCAAGTTTCCTATAGGGTGCTCATACCTATATCTCTAGCTATATGGCTAATTCCCCTCATTGGAATTATGCTTACTTCTATTAGAGGCTTGGGGGATATTACACAAGGAAATCTATGGGGCATTCCGAGTGAATTTTTACTATTTAGCAATCTCAAAGATGTTTTTCAAAATACACCTATGCTGTCATATATCATTAATAGCTTTAAGATTACGATTCCTACTATGATAGGTGCAGTTGCTTTAAGTTGTATGACAGGATTTGCCTTAGCTTCATATAAATTCAAAGCTAACTTATTTATTTTCTTTACATTTATTGCAGGAAACTTTGTTCCATTCCAAATTTTAATGATACCCGTTAGAGACTTAACTTACCAAATGGGCATTTATGATACGGTTACAGGTTTAGTTTTATTTCATGTGGCCTTTCAAACAGGATTTTGCACTTTGTTTATGAGAAATTTTATAAAAGCTCTTCCCAATGAATTATTTGAGGCTGCTAGAATAGACGGAACTTCTGAATTTAATATTTTTTTTAAAATAGTTCTCCCACTAACGAGACCAGCAATAGCTGCACTTTCAGTACTAATATTTACTTTTATATGGAATGATTTTTTTTGGGCGACCGTCTTAATTCAAGGACACCATGCTATGCCAATTACTGCAGGTTTAAAATCTTTAAATGGCCAGTGGATATCTGCTTATCACCTTCTTTCAGCTGGATCAATTATGGCCGCAATACCTCCTGTAATAATGTTTTTCTTAATGCAAAAACATTTTATTGCAGGTTTAACTTTAGGCGCTAGCAAGGGTTAGTAATGACAAAAATTGTATTTATCGGGGCGGGTAGCACGGTTTTTATGAAAAATATTTTGACTGATGTTTTATTAGAGCCAGAACTTCAATCATCGCATATTGTTCTTCACGATATTGATGATAGACGGCTTCAAACTTCTCAGTTAGTTGCTGAAAAGGTATCATCAACAATTGGAACCTCAGCTATAGTTGAAACTAAAACAGATCGTAAAGAGGCACTAAAAAATGCTGATTTTGTTATAGTTATGATCCAAGTAGGAGGCTATAAGCCCTCGACTATAATAGATTTTGAGATACCTGCTAAATACGGACTTCAGCAAACAATTGCAGATACTCTCGGTATTGGGGGAATTATGCGTGGACTAAGAACAGTTCCAGTTCTTGTTGATATCGCTAAAGACATGATGGAGTTGTGTCCTCAAGCATTAATGCTTCAGTATGTAAATCCAATGGCGATAAACTGTTTAGGGCTTTCTCATTTTGTGCCTGAACTAAAATATGTAGGGTTATGTCACTCAGTGCAAGGAACAGCAGCAGATCTAGCAAGAGACATAGGCGAAGATATCAATCAAATACAATATGAGTGTTCTGGAATCAATCATATGGCTTTTTATACAAAGTTTGAAAAAAAACTATCAGATGGAACAACTAAAGATTTATACCCTCAAATATATCAAGTAGGGAAAGAAGGTTCTTTTGGACCTAACTGGGATGGTTGTACCAATCATGTTCGCTATGAAATTTTAAATAGACTTGGTTATTTCGTAACTGAGTCTTCAGAGCATTTTGCTGAGTATACCCCTTGGTTTATTAAAAATCATCAACAGGGATTGTTAAAAGATTTTGATATTCCCATAAATGAATATATCCGTCGTTGTGAAAAACAAATTCAAGAATGGGATGATCAAGAACAACAATTACTTAGCAATAAGGAGTTAGATTGTAAGAAGTCTATAGAATATGCTTCTAGGATTATTCTAAGTATGGTGACAGGCAAAGAAGATTTTATATATGGGAATGTATTGAATTCAAATTTAATACCTAACCTTCCCTCCAATAGTTGTGTGGAGGTTCCTTGTCTTGTGAAAAAAAATGAATTAGTTCCTCAATCAGTAGCGCCATTGCCAATGCATTTAGCAAACCTTATTCAAACAAATATTAATGTTCAACAATTAACAGTTGAGGCTATTAGAACTCAAAAAAAAGAAACCGTTTATCATGCTGCCATGCTTGACCCTCATACTGCTGGAGAGTTAAATCTAGATCAAATTTGGAAAATGGTTGATGAACTAATTTTAGCTCATGGCTCAATGCTCCCCACACTTTCATAAATGAACAACTTTTTTATAGAGACCATTGATCGAGGAGATGGAAAAAAACTTTACCTTTATAGTCAAAATAACATTAAATATAAGACTTTTTCAGGATTATCACCTGTTGAAGGTAATCAAACCCACCTGCGATTTCATCCCACTCGATCAGAATGGGTGGCATATTCTACCTCAAGGCAAAATAGAACTTTTCTTCCAAATGCATTGGAGTGTCCATTATGCCCAATGCATACAGAAGAAAAGGCTAGTGATATTCCTGTAGATCAATATGAGGTTGCTATCTTTACAAATCGTTTCAGCTCTCTTCGCTTGGAAGAAACTCAAGTTCCAGAAATAGAAATACCTACCCAATCTGCTACTGGCACATGCGATGTCATCTCCTATAGCTCAAACCACAAAGAGCAATTCTCTGAACTATCACAGCAACGTATTGAGTTAATTTTAAAAGCAGTGGCCCATAGAAGCAAAGAGCTTTTTAAGAAATCAAATATAGAATATGTGCTTCCATTTGAAAACAAAGGAAAAGAAATAGGTGTCACTCTGGAACACCCTCATGGTCAAATTTATAGTTTTGGACATATTCCTGAAACAATTAAAAGACAATCAGAAAATCAAATACAAAATCCTTTATTAGAAATAATTACTCAAATTCCAAAAGAATTAATTTTACATGAAAATAAATCAGGTGTTTGTTTTGTTCCTCGTTGGGCTAGGTATCCTTTTGAAATTTGGGTAGCTCCCTATCGCCGCACTTCTCAAGTTTATGATTTAGATGACGAAGAGACAAAAAATTTATCTAATCTTTTATTAGAGTCATCAAAAATGTTAGATAAAGTTTTCGATCAACCAATGCCCTACACTCTTGGTTGGCAATTAGCACCTAAAGGGTATGAGGATAGCCATCATCTGTATTGGTGTTTTCAACCAATTAAGCGCTCTAAAACAAAACTTAAATATTTGGCTGGCGTGGAACAAATTACTGGTTTTTATTTAGTTGACCTTCCTCCTGAACGCTCAGCTAGAATTCTTCGAGGCGAAGAGCAGCCCGATGAGTAGTGCTGAGATATTTCATTCTTTTTTTCAAAAAGAACCCTCGATGACTACTTCTGCCCATGGTCGAGTTAACTTAATTGGAGAGCATACAGATTACAATAATGGCTTTGTTCTGCCCTCCCTTATTCCCCAATCAATTGAAGTTAGCATCAACCTTAGAGATGATGATAAAATAATAGGTATTTCAAGCGAATTTGGTGAATTACGGTCTTTAACTACCTCATCTAATGATGGAAGTTGGTTAGATTTTGTAAGAGGGGCTATTTATTTTTGTCAAAAAATATCGCCGTCTATAAAAGGAATAGATGTTGCCGTAAGCTCAACTATTCCCTCTGGATCGGGGCTTTCCTCCTCCGCTGCTTTGGAAATTGCCTTATTAAGAGCAATTACTAAATTAAAAGACATCTCAATTCATTCTCAAGAAATGGCAAAAATAGGTCAGAAAATTGAGCATCAATTTGTAGGTACTCAATGTGGAATTATGGATCAGATGGCGTCTGCTTGTGGGACATTCGGACAAGCTGTTTTTTTAGATTGTGAAAATCTTCAAACTAAATCCATTCCTGTTTTTTCTAATCATAGTTTTGTCATTATTCACTCAGGCAGCACAAGAAAACTTTCTCACGGTAAATATAATGAACGAAAAAACGAAACTTTAAAGGCATCAGAGATTTTGGAAATTCCTTCTCTTCGTCACGCTACTATTGATCAATTAATTAAAATTGAAGATCCAATTATAAAAAAAAGAGCAAAACATATAGTCTCTGAAAATGATCGTGTGCTAAAAGCAATTTTATGTCTAGAAAAAGACGATCCTATCTCTTTTGGTGAGTTAATGAATTCCAGCCACCAATCAATGAGAGACGACTATGAGATCTCCAGTGAAGAGTTAAATCAAGTAGTAGAGTCAGCTAATAAAAATGGTGCACTTGGGGCAAGACTTACCGGCGCTGGTTTTGGAGGTTGTGTAGTTCTATTGACTACCAATAATGAATTAACATCAGTTTCAAATTCAATTTTAGAAGAATGCCCACAAGCCTATTTAGTTACAACAATATCTAAAGTATTAAATTCCTAATTCTTTTCTATTAATAATATTTTGAAGGTTTAAATTTTCTTTATTTTTCAGGTAAAAAGAGACTGTTTCACTGGCTTCTATCGCCATTCTCATTCGACATTCGAGAGTTAGTGCAGCATTATGTGGAGTTAGCAAGACATTAGATAAATTAAATAGTGGGTGATCAGATGGAGGGGGTTCCTGATTATATACATCTAGACCAGCTGCCCGTATCTTTTTATCTTTGAGCGCATTATAAAGATCTTGCTCATTAATTATTCCACCTCTAGCAGTATTAACAATTACACAACTATCTTTCATATCTTGAAAACTTTTCACATTGATAAAATCTTTTGTTTCATCATTCAATGGTAGGTGAACACTTATAAAATCTGCAAGTTTTAAACCATCTTTAATTGAAATAGAATGACAACCATTTTCTTCAATCATATCCATAGATACATAAGGATCATAGACATAAACATTCATTTCAAAACCTAAACAGCGCTTAGCAACTGCCTGGCCAATTCTGCCAAACCCTAATAAGAGAACATTTTTTTGATATAGCTCGAAAAAAGAAGGAAGATTTCCTTTTTCGTGAAACTTACCTTTCCGAGTAAGTTCATCAGAAAGATTTATATTTTTTGTTAGTTGTAAAAAAAAAGTCATAACATGTTCTGCTACACTGACTGCGTTAGCAGTGCCTGTTACACCAAGGGCAATTTTTTTTTTATTTAAATAATTTAAATCAACATTGTCATAGCCTACGCCGTGACGAGCAATAATTTGAAGATCAGGGCAAGTATCGATGACTTCATTGGGCATTTGTGCTGTACGAAGCACTATACCTGATACATGAGCCAATTCTTTTTTCAAGTTACTCGTAGTAAAATTTGTAACTTCAATAACGGAATGCCCTTGAGATTGAAGCACTTCCCATCCCAACTCATGAATTGAACCAACCAAGCCTATTTTCATTGAATTATCAAATTATGTAAAAAAGACAATATTATCAAAGGATTTTTTATTCAAATTATGATGAGATTATGTAAAATACATATCTGTTCTAGAGGAGTAATAATGAAAACTGTCAGATTATCATGTGCGCATGCACTTTTTAAATTTCTTATCGCCCAAAAAACTATCATTGATGGTAAGAAAGTCCCATTATTCCCTGGAGCCTTTGCAATTTATGGACATGGAAATGTCGCTTGCTTAGGACAGGCGATGGAGGAATTTCAATCTGATCTTCCTGGTTATCGAGGTCACCATGAACAAAGTATGGCGTTATCTGGCATTGGATATGCTAGAGCGATGCGTCGAAAACAAATTTTCATCGCAACTTCTTCCTCTGGTCCAGGCGCTATGAATATGGTTACTGCTGCCGGTGTTGCTTTAAGTAATCGTTTGCCTTTGCTTTTATTACCTGGCGATGTATTCGCTTCACGATTTCCAGACCCTGTATTACAACAAGTAGAAAACTTTAATTCCCCTGTTGAAAACCAAAATGATGCTTTTAAACCAGTTTCTCGATTTTTTGATCGAATTACAAGACCGGAGCAGATACTAAACTCTCTACCTCAAGCTATTCAAATTATGCTAGACCCCGCAGACTGTGGTCCAGCTACTATTGCTATCTCTCAAGATGTGCAAGGCGAGTCTTTTGAATATCCTGAAACTTTTTTTGAAGAGCGTGTTCATGAGATTAGAAGAATTCATCCTGATCCTAATCAAGTTAAAGTTGCAGCTGAAAAATTGAAAAATTCAAAACAACCAATCATTATATCTGGAGGAGGAGTTTTGTATTCTGAGGCTGAAGAAGATTTATCTCATTTTGCCAAAAAACATAATATCCCCGTTACAGCTACTGCAATGGGTATTGGTTGTATGGCTAAAGAAGATCCTTACTATATTGGAGGGATAGGAGGTTTGGGTGAAAAGTCTGCTAATAATCTTTCTAAAGAAACTGACCTTGCTTTAGCCATTGGTACTAAGCTTGCTGATTTTACTACAGGCTCTTGGGCTAACTTTGAAAGTGATAATTTTCAATTAGTCTCTTTAAATGCGGCTCGTTTTGATACTGTTAAACACCTAGCTACGCCTATTGTAAGTGATGCAAAAATAGGACTTCAGCAATTATCAGAAGCTCTTGGTGATTGGAAGGCACCTGATAATTGGTATCAAAAAGCAGTTAAAGAGCGAGCAGAATGGGAAGCGTATATTGAAAAACAAAGTGGCCCTACAAACCAAGAAGAACCATCATATGCTCACGCTGTAGGCGCAGTATACAGAAACGCAGATCCAAGCGATATTGTAGTTACTGCAGCTGGAGGTCTTGTTGGCGAGGTTGTCCAAGTATGGAAACCGAAGCAAATCAACACTTTTGAAACAGAGTGGGGCTTTAGTTGTATGGGTTATGAAATATCTGGTGCTCTGGGTATCAAAATGGCAAAACCTAAGCAAGATGTAGTTGTCTTTCTAGGAGACGGCTCATATTTGCTCAGTAATAGTGATATCTACAGTTCAGTTCTTTATGACCAAAAGCTCATAATTATTGTTTGTGATAACGGAGGACACATGGTTATCAACCGACTCCAATTAGCCAAAGGTGGTAAGGAATATATTTGTAATCTAAGATCAGCTAGGGCAAAAAATTTACAGTTTGTAGATTTTGAAAATCATGCTCGTAGCATGGGAGCTAATGCAGAAACAGTTAATTCAACATCTGAATTAGAAGCAGCATATAAGCGAGCTAAAGAGTCTGATAGAACTTATGTGATTGTTATAAAAACACATGGATATGAATGGCTTGAGGGTACGGCTTTTTGGGAAAGTCCTACACTACAAGACCCTATCACTAAAGAAAATAAAGAAGCACTTGATGATTTTAAAGATGGTAAAGATAAACAACGAAAAGGTGTTTAGGTACTTTTTAATATAGCAAGATCTGATTGTGCTAACTCTCTTTGGCCAAGAAGAAATTCTCCATTATATTCTTTAGGTATAGAGACTTTTTGTTTTCCATAATTTGTAAAGAATAGAAGGTTTCCTCGTTGGCGAACTCTTAAATATTGAGGCAATGATACTGTTGTTAAGCCTGCTGATAACATTTGTTCCTTCATTATTGCTTTAAGTAAATTTTCATCAGGCCAACCACACAAATAGCTACCTTTATTACCAGTTGTCACTACTGGCATATCATCGATACCTTTACCATCTGAAGTACCAGAGCTTTGTCCTTGTTCACGCCATACACTCATATGACCTTTTATTCCCTTCCAATCAACTTCTATTGGTAGTTCTTGAGGAAGGGCGTCTACTCGAGTTACTTTAAAACCTAATCCCTCTAAACTGAGATTATGAGGT
>Ga0163110_10000918_pt1 | contig 14497 bp, 4 predicted proteins | sample CRUFie1St17metaG_FD_108703 | JGI IMG/M metagenome (GOLD analysis project Ga0163110, IMG submission 108703) | Marine microbial communities from the Costa Rica Dome - CRUD Field 142mm St17 metaG | ecosystem: Environmental > Aquatic > Marine > Oceanic > Photic zone | place: Costa Rica: the Eastern...
GAGTAAGGTCGATGTACTTTGTTTGACTCATGGGCACCTCGACCACACCTGGGGGGTTCTGCCATGGTTACAATCCCTAGCTTTAGATAATCGTACTCAACCTTTGTTGATTATCGGCCCAACCACAGATGGTGTCATCGATGCAATGCTTGGTGATAAACCCCTACCAGAAGATACACCGCGTTCAGACTTATCGATACAATTCAGTTTTTGGCATCAACTTGGCAGCGTCTCTAGTAATCTTGGCTATGAGGTTAGATGGGTTCTTGGAGCAGTGGGCAGTAATCGTTGGATCGAGTTAATTGGTCAAAATGAGGTAATCCAACTATCGCAAATGCCGCAGCCCGATGGTTGGCAGCATAATCGAATCGATGCGATACCGACAGTACATACAATGCCGTCTTGTGCTTGGCAGGTGTCGGCAAAAAGCAAGAAGGGTAAATTTGATCGCTTACGAGCTACAGAACTAGGATTGAGTGAGGATGACAAGGCAAAATTAGCCGCTGGGACAGATGTCAGCAAGAATGGAAAATTATTGTTAAGTGAGGATTTTCGAGGTCAAGAAATTAGTGCACTCTCGGTAATTATATCTGGCGATACTGCGGAGATGGCGCCCGGTTTGACTTCCATAAGAGGTTGTAATTTACTAATTCATGAGGCAACCTTCCTAGACGATTTTACACAACACGCAAAAGATTACCTTCACAGCACCGCATCAGGCGCCGCACGTACGGCAATGGCTTGTGGAGCACAGCATCTTGTTTTAACTCATTACGGTGCAAGAATAAAGCAAACAACACCATCTCTGGATGAAGCAATGTCGGTACTGAGCAATTCCAACATTAGCCTTAGTGCTGCGAGGGATGGCGATCGAGTTCTGGTCGAGGAAACCGGTGAAATATCGCATCTTTATTGGCGAGATGATGGATGGACTCGCTGAGTCATCGAAGCGTTCATTTCAAGTGTATGGTACACTACAGCGACTTATGCGTTGCACAGCAATAGCCGCTCTGCTGGTTCTGCTGTTGTTGATGCCTATGGCATCATCCCAAACCTCTGCTAGAGATGCTCCGAACTGTCTAGATCGTGACATAAGTCAGTTACTTAACTCGGTGTCGGTTGATAGTAGCGTATGTGTGAAAATAAACTTAGGAACCCTTCAACCCGGTGAGGTTTATGATGTTAGTATTTCAATCATAAACGACGCAATTGATGTGTTATTTTTTGATCAAAATCAGATTTTAACATATGACGCAGGTCAATCATATCGTTCTCAGTTTAATCAAATAATCTCGACTGAAAATGCCTTGGGCGGCTACGAGTTTCATTGGAAAGTACCTGCGTCAATAAATCCGAAAACCTGGTATATGGTTCTGGACAATCTAGCCCACGATGGCGATAATGGTCAAGGTGACCAAGGGGGTTCAACATCTCAAGTAGGGGTAACTTTTTCACAAATTGTGGAATCTTACTGGACTCCATATCACGATGTTCTTCAAGTTGATGCGGGAAATTATGCAACTTTATTATCCGGTGATGAATTAATCCTCGATGCTGGGACAACTGTAGTAGTTACAGCATGGGCTCTTGATGGTGAAGCGGATGTTTACTTACAAACTCGTGCGATGCATGATTTGTATACAGCGGGTGGTGTAGGTCAGCTGTTTGTTGCTGATTTGGCATTAGAATCAATTACCCAATCAGATTCAGACACATGGATTGTACCGCAAGAATTAGACGGACAAGAATTGTTGATAATAGTCGATAACACCAACACTCCAGTAGGTGGGGGCACTGGAGATTCTGACATCAGGATAACTGTCAGAGTTGAATTAGCCCCGGTCCTTGCCCCGGTTATCAATGCCTCAAATAGTGCAGCAACAAGTCTTGGCCAACCGCTGTCACTGGACGCGAATGACTCGCCCAACAAAATTGGACAGATAGCAACATTATCTTGGGATTTAGATGCTTCAATAGATGTCGATTTGGATGGTATCTTTACCAACGATAATGATGCACAAGGGTTTGAAGTTGATGCATCTTGGACAACAGTAGGTACTAAAATAGTGACCCTAACAGTGAATTCCCCCAATGCGCAAACTGCATCGGTGAACTTCAGCATTGAAGTAACAGATATTGTTGCACCAACTCCTGTAATTACCAGTAGTGCAGAGTTATTTTCTGGTGGCTGGAAAACTGGTATCAATCAAGATACAGCATTTAGTTGCAGTTCTAGTACTGATGATGACGCGATCGCCAACTGTTTTTGGGAGTGGGCTACAGTATTATCAGATTCTAATAACTCAATTGCGATAAGTTGGCCAAATATCGGAACCTACGAAGTTAATCTTACTGTAACGGATGTCTCTGGTAATTCAGCAACGGCCACTACGACAATTGTTGTTGATGATTCCTCAATACCAAGTTTGGTTCAACAATCAATTCAGGAATTACCCTCCTCGTCTGTTGAAGATAAACCAATAACCCTGAGCGTAAATGCAATCGATACTTATGACCAATCATATCAGCTAGTCTATCACTGGGACCTAAATCCGACTTCGGACAGTGATGATAATGGTGATCCAACAGACGATCCAGATTATGTCGGTTCTTCGGTAGACGTTGAGTTCAAGGAAAGTGGGAGAAAAGATATTGTTGTCACAGTATTCGACCAATCTGGTAACTCAGATTCTCATGCATTTTCAATCAACGTCGCAGCAGCGGACAAGCCGACGGCTATGGTTGGAATAATCATGATTGTTTTGTTTGTTGGTCTGGTAACTATCTCAGTGGCAATGATTGGTTTTAGGAGATGGCAGACGGGGATTGCAATCCAACTTCTTGAAGGTAGAGGGCTATCAGAAACCGAGGCCAAACAACATATTGCAATGGTGAAACAAAGGAATAAAATTCCGATTTTCGCCGATGCTCCAGTGATTGCAGGGCTTAATTCAGGGCAGCAAATTGTGACAACTGAGCAACGTAACCAACAAAATCAAGATGCAGAATACCAATCAATATACGGAGCAAAATCAATGTCCTCACCGTCTACAGCAGCATTTGCACCTCCTCCATCGAATATTGCACCATCAGGGTTTGCTGCACAGGGGACTCAATACAGCTCTGGCTTACAAACAGCAGCAGCAGATGCAATGGCTATGTTTGCCGAGGAGGAAAATGAGGAGATAATTGAGACCAACACAGAATCTGGCGTTATTGAGAAGGTAACACAGGTGGTTAGTGGCGGTATCGAACTACCGCACCAAGTAAAATCAAAATTTGAGATGGAAGATGCTGAGGTGCCACTTCCATCAGAGACTGAGGTGGAAAATACTGAGGATACTGCAATACAAAAGGTCTACTGCCCGCATTGTTCAGCCAATTTCAAGATAACCATCCCTGAACACGACGAAGTTGTTGTTGCATGTCCTCAGTGTGCTAAAGATTTCAAACTGAGATTTGCTTGATTGTTTGACTATTCCGATGAACTTCAAAGCGATAGTTTATCGTAGGGTGAAGATGACCAACAATCATGAATGAGGACTCTCTAAGGCTGGTTAGGCCGGGGCTGCCTCAATCTGTAGACCCAAGGAAGCCAGCATTTTTCCTAGTAGTGTTGATGTTGTTATCAATTTCCAATCCGGTTGCTGCTGATACTTCGATTTCACGAGACGATTTTGACGTAATTGACGCTTTGATGGAAACTCTCACCGATAGAATTCAGGGTGGCGAGCCAGATATTGCCCTTAATTCAGCACAAGGGGCTCTAGCACAGGTAGACGCTAGCGCCCGCGGCATCTCGCCGAGCGACCCACTGGCGGTATCAAACTCATTTTTAGATGGAATCACGATGCGCGATTCATCACCATATCAACCGGACCACCCCCGGCCATACGAGTTTTTGATGGATGCCTCAACTCAACCCAATGGATTTCCGAACAATCTCTTTGAAACATTATTTTCAGTCAGTAATCTTGACCTCAATAACATCCTAGCAATCGGGATTAATACTTATGCAGTGTATGTAAACTTCACTTCTAGAGATAGTGGACCGTCTTACGAGGCCTGGGCACAGGGCACATTTACTGGCGAAATTTTTGTCAATGGGCAAATTCTGCTATTTGAAAATTATATTGATATTGACGGCGATGGTGAAGACGACTTGTCAGTGGCGTTAACAATTGAGGGAATTATTAACGAAAACGACGGATGGGGAGTTGAAACCAGTGGCGGATTTATTCCAATAATCGAACAGTTGTGGATTAACCCCACCTTCCAATGGAAAGTAACTGCACTTGATCAAACTGACCCATTGTGGGATTCATTACAGCATTTGGAAATCAGCTTAATGAAGGGTTTAGCCTTTGATATCACATTGGACAATTCGGAATCATATGCCATTGTTATCGACACAAGATTCACACAGCCCCCACACGAATTCACTCTTGGTCTTGGAATTGAAAGAATAGAATTCAATGTTGCTCCACAGGATTTGGTCTCATTCCTTGCTGCGCTATTGATTGGCGGTCTCAACTCAAGTGACCTATCGCTTTCCTCAATTACAGCACCTTTCTCTGTACAGGTTAGAAATCCTAACGCTCCAGGCACCGATATTCAAACCGATTGTGAGGATGGGTCGTATTATGACCCTGTGGCAGACAACGAAGCACCGAGCCATGAGCATAAATGTGGTTTCGGAGTTGGCGTAGGCTACATACGCTTCGATGGCGATGGGGGGGGACAATCAGCGCCAGTGCTAGAAATGAGCTATCTCGATGCTGGCTTCCACCCGGAAATTGGTGATACGAAATTACCAGAGGAAGTAGATATCACCATCAGAAACGATAACCTTGGAGAAAACTCATTTGATTCAGTAGAGATATATTCTGACAAGGGTTCAGATGTATACCTCCATTATTATGAGGATAGAGCCAATGTGCAAGATGGTGATTCAGAGTTTGGCAACGTGACAGATGCTCGGGCATGGATTCATGGCTTACCGTCGGGAAGTATGCCACAACAAGAAATAAATTCGATTTTTACTATGATTGGCGAAGCTCCTAACTCAGTAAACCTTCCCGGAGAAATACCAAATCGTCTATCACTAATCATTGCGATAAAGAATTTTTCGGGAGATAATAGTGCGAATATTAATGACCCAACATTGCCGATTAATCCAACAGATCCACCAAATACCCTGATTGCCGTAGTTGGTACGGAGTCCATCGATCGGCTAGAGTATAAATCAACCTTTGAGAGAGGTGGAGTTTCAAACGATAGGTCTTCTTTAGAAGTAACAATCGAAGATGTACCGAAAACGATTTTGGTAGAGGGAAGTTTCCTAGTCTCACCAACCGGTGTGGACAGGGTGAATTACGATAATCCTAATCTCAATACTATTGCTCAAATATTTGATAATGCATTACTCACCATAATTCAGGTTGTACTGGATATTGGCGACATAGTAAATTCACTGCCTGATTCAATAGTTAGTACAACCGGCTCGGACGGGGGAACCATAGAAATTCACTGCTACAATCAAGTCACGGCAAATTTAGGTGGTAATCTTAGAGAATCAATGGAAATTGGTACGGTCGAACTATCCTTTTCAAGCAGTGATAACCCTGTAATACCCAACCAAGATCACATCTTAATCGCTGAAGACACCAATATTGAGCAAGTCATTGGTCGTAATGGTGAACCAATTAAACCGCTAGTGCCAGTTGCAATCAGTTTACGAGTTTCTGGGCTGTCTGACGTGGTTCAAACATTCAACCCAATTACCGATGTTAGAGATATCGAGATAATAGGTTCTACCGGGGAATCAATACTTGTCGGTCACATAAAGCATAATGACGGAGATCAAATTAATGCAATAACACAATCTGCCTTGATTTCTAATCGCCCCGATTCGTTAAAGATCATTCAAACTTCTAGCGCGCTTAACTATCAAGCCAGCACACCCATCCAGTCAATAACATACGGAGGGAAGAGCCCTGCACAGCAGAATTCAATTCAGCTCAACGGTCTACCCTCTGACTTCTCACTAACCTTGGGCGATACATTGGGATACACCGGCAATCAACCGATTGAATCGATAATTATCCAATTAACCAATTCTAGCGAACCGAAGACAATGGATGGCGACCATTTCAGATTCTGGGTGAATCAAGACACCGCTGAAGCAAGCATGAGTCTCAAAATTTCGGACATAATTAGTCTAACACGACTTTCCCCACAAATTCCCGATGCTGTTGGCCCAGAAGGTAATTCAAAAATTGAGATGGTTAGAAGTCAATCATCACCGTTCTATATTATGTTTGAAGATGAATCCCAATATGATGACGAATTCCTTGGTATGAATGGTAGAGCAATACTACAACCACTTCCTTCTAACATTTCGTTAGAATTTCCCAGCACAGTAGACTCTTCAGGCCTTGAATTGCCTAGTTTTGATGAAGGTGAAGGCATAGAATCGTTGTCGTTCTTCTTAGGCGACTTGGTTGATTTTGGCAGTTCAGTCAACGATTTAATTTATGATTTCACCAAGGACTTGGTAGGCACTGATGGAGATGAAGAAGACTTCGCCCTTGGTTCAGAATTATTAACTGGTGAAACCTTCAACCTAACCGTTGATATGCGCAAGGGTTCCAACGTCATTAATGAGCCTCAATGGGCACATGGAATTGCAATGAATGTCAAAGAAGCAACAAGATTGAGTTACAATTTATCGCGCTTACCGTTACTTACTCAATCTGATATAATCACGTCAAATGAAATCCTGGCAGATTACAAGATTGACAAAACAGAAACAGCCACAGCGATTGATATCCTCACAAGGTCAAACATCACTGAAGCAATAAAATTGGTTGATGCGTTGGAAGACGGAGTGATTCTTGATGTTGAGTTGGATGGTTTAAATGAGACACTGCTAGCCGAAGAAGGTATTACATTAGACTTCAGACGGTCATGGCATAACCGGTTGTGGTTACCGCAATTACCTGCCGGTCAAATATCTCTCGAGTATGACTTTAGAATTATCGATGACATTCCGCATTATGAGTTTGATTTATTCTTGGGACAATGGAAGCCGTTGCGTGAGCAAATCAGTATCGTGGTAAACGGTCTTCAAGGGCGAGATATGGATTTAGTGATAAACGGTCTTGACATAACTAAACCCAACGATGTTAGCGTCAATGCATTATTTTTCACTCAAGATGACCTTATTGTGCCTAGGTTTAACGTAATTATGAACTATGATTTTGGCACTAACCTAGACTCAGTCTACACGACATTCATCGACAGAGTTGAACAAACCAGAGTAGAGGCACTGTTTATTGATGTTGCACAATCAATGGATTTTTCTGCTACAATTGGCGATATATTCAACATAACCATGACTGTACCAGAGATATTCAGATCGGAAACTAATGATTTCTCTGCCGAGAAACTGATGATTCAGCAAATGCGCTTTATTGACGGATTCTGGTGGCCTGCAACGACGTTCATGAGAAATTTACCTAGTGTTATGGATCTGTCAGCAGTACCTTCAAACGACTTTGATATTAGAGCCGATACTTCTTTCCAAGGCATGATGACTCTGGATTACCGTTCGAACGGGGATGACCTCGATTTATACCTCGAAGCAAGCGGCCGGGCGGTCGATTTCAGAGGCGATGTGCTGATGGTTGCTCAAGGCCTTCCATCGACTTTCAAACTCGAACCAACAAACGATTGGGGGATGCGAGTGGCATCATCGGGTGATGGTGTCGAGAGTCTCTACATGAAGCAAGAGAATGTGCCAGTTCAGCCGGGGGTAACGGTTGATCGATTAGAATTGATTGGAGAGGATTTGAAATCTGCCGTCATTAATATCAAACGTGGGCCTTACGAATATCCAGTAATTATTCTTGAAGATATTACTTCTGGTAGGATTGTTGCAAGCGCACAGGTTACGACTCAGCCGGGATATTATGTAGATTTCATTGGTGACAGAAAGTTCGATGGTAGGGCGGTAATGTTGGATACTCAATTTACCGGAATAATCCCAGTTTCGTCTTCTCTTGGAGTAAACGGGATGGTTTCTGATTTGAGTTTAATTGGAACTCTAACTGGAAATCGCGTTGAGACCACTCATATTTTGTTGGTCGAGCCGGTCACTTCTGCTCTCGCTAGTACGCTTGCTATGTTGGGGTTGTAATATGGTTGAAGAAGAGAACGGAGTCATTATCAATGATGAGGGAGAACTCCTCATCCACGAGGACTCAATCGTTGAAACAACCCAAATTTCAGCAGAGGATTTGGCAATTTTACAAGCCTCAAAGGATGCAGCAAAGTTTGTTCAAGAATTACAAAAAGAAATTACCCCAAATAGAGTTGCTACCGCAGGTTTAGTCATACTTTTGTTGATTGGAGCCATTTTCAGTACTTGGTATTGGGTCATTCCACGCGATTCAGTGATGGTCGAAACTCTCTATTTACAACGCAGTGGCCATTTGGTGATGTCCGAGATTCACAATACGGGTAGTAGAGAAATAACCGATGTTGATATCCAGATCACTTTCCAGTCTTTGGAGGGCGAGGTTCTACAGACAATGGGAATAGCGGTCGACTCTATTTCAGCTCACTCATCAGTAGCGGGGGATGACCTTGAAATGTTAGTCGTAGGTTATACCGTATGGGACAATTACGTGGTTGCTATCGATTTGAAATATACAGACTATCGGGGTGATGAACAATTTATGCTAGTCACTCACGAAGTCGGTGATTGGGCATGGGAAGAATTCAAGGATAGAAATTAAGTAAATTCTCACACGATACCCCAAGCAATAAAACGCACCGGAACTGGGCTAATACTATGCAAAGTAGGCGTTCAGCAGGGGTAGTTATGTTCCTTGTGACACTGTTTGTTTTGCAGAGCGCTTCACATTTCGCAAAAGATGGCCCATCCATAATCGAAGTTGTTGATGATAAACCTCAGATTGAAAGAGTCCATTTTGAGCTACGAGATGATGTTTTTAGCGAGGCAGTTGGGATTTACAACTATGCTGAAACATCAGAGGAAAGACTAATTCAAGCAGATACAGTAATTGGGACATTTGATGAATTTGGTCTTGAACTTTCGCGCCCAATAAGTGCGGAATGGTTACAACCACGTGACGATTTACTACTAATTCTAGCTTCTACCCAGAGCAATCTTAAGGAGGTTAGAATGGCTGTGAATGAAATTCCTGAATTGGTCATTCGAGAGTATCTACCACCATCTGGATTTGTCCTCCAAGGGACTCAATCCGCCCTACATCAGGCAGCAAATTTAGCATCAGTCCATGCGAGCCATAATGTACCAATCGCCCTAATTTTACAGTCAGATTTACAAGATATCTTGCTTCTCCAAGGGAGCGAATCTGCCTTGATTGGAGAAAAGTTGAGAATAGAAGGGTGGTATGGTGAGGCAGGTCCACAACAAACAGTGTCATTTGCTGATGAATCTGGTGAGATCAAACAGGATTTAGCAAATGTTGTCAGCCAGTCACTAGAAAATATAATTCAATGGGATTCTGGTAGATATGAAGGTGATTTGACTAATGCTGATTTGATTAACCTAGCTAAACAACCATCAGTAAGTGTAATTCGGTACAATCCAGTCTTTGAGATTCAAAATAACAACGCACGCAGCCACATGAAAACCAATAACATGCAGTCTTACTTTACAACAGATTTGGATGGGTCCGGGCAAATAGTTGCAGTTGCGGATTCAGGACTTGATGAAGATCATGGGGATTTTGGTACCAGAGTTGTTGCAAATAATGATGTAATTAATGATGGTTCAACTGCCGATAGATGGTCGGGACATGGAACTCACGTTTCCTGTACCGTTCTAGGTGATGGATTTAGAGGTGGTTATGCGGGTGTTGCTCCTGCAGCTCAATTGTATTTTCAAGCAATGGAGAATGACAATACCGGAAATTTTCAATCCCCATCACTTAACAGTTTGATTAATTCTGCTTACAGTGCGGGTGCGCGCACCCACACTAATTCTTGGGGTAACAGTGGTGGTTTTGGCCAATATTCCTCTGAAAGTAGAGATGCTGATGACCGAGCAAGTAGTTATGACAGATATTATTCGGGCGGCGAGGGGCTAACTATACTATTTGCAGCAGGCAATGATGGCCCTGATTCGGACACTATTACTCCGCCAGCAACTGCTAAAAATGTGGTTACAGTAGGAATGCATCAAAATCGCTACCAAGGAGCACCGGATTATATCATGCAAGGATCTTCACGCGGCCCGCTTGATGATGGTAGAATTAAACCAGATGTGCTGGCACCAGGTGGTTATGTTTGGTCATGTCGCGCCCAAGAAGCAGCCGACACAGGTAGTGCCTCTGGAAGCAGCACATGGTATCTTGAGTACACAGGTACATCGATGGCTACGCCAAATGCAGCTGGTGCAGCAGCGATGATACGAGAGTATCTAGAAGAAATTGCTCTCAGAGAATCCCCCCAAGGTGCCCTTGTCAAGGCTTTACTAATTCTAGGTGCTGAAGATGTTGGTACCCGAGACATACCCAATAACAACGAAGGTTGGGGTCGAGTAAATCTTAGAAATTCACTTGCACCACCTGATGGTCAAGGTGTATGGGTTGATGATAGATCGCTCCTTTCAGCCACCGGAAATTCAAAGTCTTACACATTCGATATCGACGATGGCGGTGATCAATTCAAGGCTGTGTTGGCATGGTCTGATGAAGCAGCCTCCACATGGTCTTCGACACAACTTGTCAACAACCTAAACCTAGAGGTTACTGACCCAAACGGATTAACTTACCTAGGCAATGATTTCACCAATGGACGTTCGACAACTGGCGGCAGTGCGGATTCACTAAACAATGTCGAGGTTGTTTTGATTGATTCGGCAATCGTCGGTACTTGGACAGTGGAGATAATCGACGCTAATCATGGCGGTAGTAGGGGCCAACCATACTCACTGGCAGTTATGGGCCATGGTATCAATGATCTGAAACCGGACATGGTGATGATTGAAGACGGTTTTACCATTGATGTGGCTATTCCAAGCGTTGGCCAAGAAGTTGAATTGGAGTGTGTAGTCGCCAACACTGGTAACATTCGTTCCGACCCATTTGAGGTAACATTGGAGGTTGATGGACAAGAAATTGGCACCCAGTCATTAGAACTGGGAGGTGGTAGCGAAAGAACGCTAGTTTGGTCATGGACCCCGCAAGTTTCCGGCGGGAATATAGTATCATTTATCATCGATAATGACGAACTAGTAATAGAGACGCTTGAGACCAATAACCGGCAAGATATCACTATCAATGTATCACAACCTGGGGTTGATGTCACCTCAACTCAGGCGATTCAACTGCTTCAGGATAATGAACAAACGTCAACAACCTGGCAAGTTAATCTACAAAATACCGGATTACTAACGACTAATGCCTCCATCGTCGACACCGGTCTGGTTTATGTTCAAGACGGAACAGAACTAAATTGGTATGTTGGCCTTTCTGGCAATCAATATCAACTCCAAGGCAGCGAATCTGTGGAAGTCTCCGTTACGGTGGTTCATCCAAAATCCCCGGCCCCGGGAACCTACCGGCTCGGCATAAGAGCTACTGATATTGACAATTCTCTGACCGATATTTTGGACTTAGAAATTGTAGTAGATGAGATACCTGACGTGGGCGTAGAATCAGATTATGAGGTAATTCCAGTTAACCCAATTGAGCCAACACCGGTGCCGCTTTACCTGTTTAATTATGGCAATACCGAGATTGCCTATGACTTACAAGTACAACCGCCAAATGGCTGGGAAGCATATTTTGTCCAAGACTTTACAGAAAGCCAATTTGCTACAAGCTCGTCGATTCCAGTGAGTGATTTTGAAACTATTGAAATGGTCATTGAACCACCATCAGTAGTCCCTAATTCTGGCTTACAAACCGCCGTAACCATCAGTGTCAATTCTGTTACAGACCCTGTAGTTAACTGGATCATTGAATTACCAATCGAAGTTGAAGCTGTCAAATCAGTCGAGATTAGAACCGATTCTTCGCTCGTCAATTTATTACCTAATTCTGAAGTAGTCACAGTTTTTACGATCGAAAATAAGGGCAATTTAGCGGTTAAACTATCCCCGACATTCATACTACCTCAAGGTGTTCAAATGATTAGTTCAGGAGGCACAATTGACTTAGGAATTGGTGAAACTGAACTCTATCTTGTTACCTTCCAAATTTCTAATAACGCTAAATCTGGAGAAGCCATTCTCCACTTTGATAATGGCTCAGATAGATTTACTTGGTCCGACACTTTCGACATCAAAATTTTCCCTCAGCCAAGCTTACAATTTCAAAAAGTTATTTTCCCCGGTGGTGAAGAATACACTGCGTCATTTTACGGCCCAGGCTCTCATCCCGCTGGTGCGGAGTTGAGATTCGTTTGGCAACTTACTAATGATGCAGACATACAATGGCAACCGATTGTCGTACCAATCAGCGATTCAGAATTATCAGTGACCTGCGACACACCACAGATGATTGGTTTTGAGGAAGCGACTGAATTATCGTGTACAGTATTCACTAGTGTTGCAGCAGAGCCGTTTTCTGAGCCAAATTTCTACCTAAAATTTTCCGGATCGGGAGCCGATTACACGGAACCATTCTCCCTTTACATTGGTGGTACAGAGGAAGTATCATGGTCTGAATTGACGTCTAATTCTTTCAAGGAAGGAGAATCTAAAGAAATTCAAGTATTGGTTACCAACTCAGGAACCTTACCATTCAATCATATGATTTCAGGTTCTGTCAACCAGGACTGGGATGTCGAGGTGATTGGTGACGGGATAGTAGATTTGGAAGTAGGTGAATCAAAAACCATCAAATTACTTGTTTCGCCAAAAACCGATGGGTTAGCCGAAATCACGCTGACCTTCAAGGCGGCAGAGAATCCTGAATCAGCAACATATGTCTTTGCAGCAAATGCTGAAAAACAGTCATCAGAATCAGCAGCCTTTGGTAGTCAAATAGTCCAAATCGGGATATTTTCAATTGTTATTTTAGCCATTATCTTGACAGGGTTGTTCTTATTGAAGCCTAAATCTAGGAAGCCACCAATGCCGATTTTACCAATGCCGACTAAAACCATAACCAATCAACTGGTAAACCCTGTACCACCTTTGCAAACCACACCACTACCCTTGCCACGACCGAGATTATCACAAGCCCCTCAGCCAACTGTGCCGATTGCACAAGTGAGTAAACCAGCAGCAATTTGTTGGCAGTGTCGCAGTCCAATCAGCGGAAAGGTTGTCGGATGTCCGCAGTGTGGCGCTAGGTACTGTGGAAGTGATTCAAAAACCTGTAAAATTTCAGATTTAGAAACCTGCTTAAGTTGCCAATCTCCTACTTCGGGTTTTGTAAGCGAGTAAGCATATTTCAGTTCATCTTTTTCCAAACATGAAAGGATAGGCTTTTGATACTTAGTCGTTCACCCCCAATCATGGTCAACCGTGGACAAACCATTTCACGTTCTAATCGAACGGCATTTTTCCTGGTTAGTTTGATGGTTGTATCGCTTTTACCGATGATAGCCACTCCGGTCTCCGCAGCAGCAAGCATCAACTTAAGCGTCAGTCCAAACTCACAAACGGTAAATCCAGGAGATTCTGCTGAATATACCGTAATAGTACGAAATACGGGAGATGATCCGGTCACTGTTAATCTTCAAGCAAGTAATGAGCCTGGTGAAGATTGTAATGGTTTTACCTCAGCCATTGGACAAATTCCCGGACAAATAGATGCAGGCCAATCGGAAGAAACCACGATGAATGTTACAGTTGGGCAAACTGTTGAAGCAGATACAGCTTGCGATACGACGGTTACCGCAACAATTACTGCCGTGATTGGTGCGCCGACGGCGGAAATACCAGAACCATCGACCCAGACAGTTACTACAACCGCAGGAGATGGCTCAGGTGGCGCGTTTTGGGGGGTTGACCTTTACTTTGATAATGTGAAAGATAGAAATCAGAAAACCCTAACCTATACCGGTTCGTCTTCCACACTAACCTATTTCATAACAGTAGAAAATACCGGTCAACAAAATTCTACAACAGTCAACCTGACTCTCGAAGAACGTGATGATAGTGGTTGTGGTAATTCTGGAGATTTAAGTGCAACCTTGAGTAAAAATACAGTCACTCTAGACGCTGATGAAGATGATAATACCGAGGTAGTTGAGGTAGAAGTTGAGGTCCCAGACGGACAAGAAGCTGACGATTATTGTTGGGAAGTTACCGGAACTGTGACAACTCCAAACCCGACGGAAGAGGTTTCGGATACGGTTGATTTGGAACTTGAGGTTCCCGTGCTCAAAGAGTGTTCTATGTCGCTATCAAAGACAAGTTTAAACCTCAATCCCGGACAAGAAGGGACGTTCACTGCGACTCTAACCAACGATGGTAACAGCGACTGGA
>Ga0163110_10000919_pt1 | contig 14494 bp, 5 predicted proteins | sample CRUFie1St17metaG_FD_108703 | JGI IMG/M metagenome (GOLD analysis project Ga0163110, IMG submission 108703) | Marine microbial communities from the Costa Rica Dome - CRUD Field 142mm St17 metaG | ecosystem: Environmental > Aquatic > Marine > Oceanic > Photic zone | place: Costa Rica: the Eastern...
CCTCTTGTTTTACGATTTTCTCTAATCAATGCCCATTACCGTTCACCGATTGATATGAACGAACAGTTACTGAATGATGCAAAAAAGAACCACTCAAGATTAACAGATGTATACAAGGCTGCACTCGAGCTAGTGGGGATAAATTGTCCACCACTCCCGGAAGGCGATATTACATCTCAAGTTCCTTTAGTGAAAAGTTTGGGGTTATTGGAAAAAATGGCACAAGGGTTCGCAATAGCAATGGATGATGATTTCAATTCCAGAGAGGCGTGCGCAAAGGTGCTTGGAGCAATCAGAGAAATGAGTAAGATGTTAACTTCCCTTGAAGGAGACGATTTAGGTGCTTACGCCCTACATTGTGTAGAATGGCTTGAAGATACAGCTGGGTCAGTACTGGGAGTACTACCTACTCGCGAAGAAGCCTTAGCAGAGCCAGAAGATGATCCACGCAGGGCAGAAATTGCAAGTAAGGTGGAAGAATTATTGGCGAAGAGAAGTGAAGCTAGGGCTGCAAAAGATTGGACTGCGGCAGATTCTATTAGGGATGAACTAGCATCTCTTGGTGTTGTTGTCACTGATACAGCCGAAGGACCAATTTGGGACTTAGTCTAGTTTTTTGGTGGTTTCAGCGGCGGAAGATCTGGAACAAAAGAATCACTTTCTTCTTCTACCTTGTTGAGCCCATTTCTCTCCCTAGAGGCAAATATTATTGCGATTGCAATTAAGAAGATAATTCCCATTACCACAGTAAGTGTGAAGACAGGATCAGATTCGTCTGATTTTGTCTCCTCGCCAGTATTCTCGTCACAAATACCTACGCAGGTATCATCCGAAGAATCGTTATTTTGATCTGAATCAATATTTTCAAATTGGCAAGAACCATCATCTTGGTCTGCATTTGAATTGAAATTAAGAGCGTTTGAATCTGTGCACCCCAGTACGGGTGGTGTCACAGTATTTCCGCCACCGCTATTGGAATCTCCGATGAATGGACGGTCTCCATTTGCATCATACTGTATGTCATAATAGTCGTATAATTTGGTCATATCAATGTGATAATTTGCATGAGTAGAACGGTTAACAACGTCGAAGAATCGATCATCTCCAAGTGTGTAAATCGGGTCCACAGTCATAGATTTTAGATGGTTCACGTTATCTCTGTAGTCCCCATCGAAGGTTGTAGCCAACCAATCTTCAATTTCTGAATCAGTCATACCGTCAACATCATTCCAGTGTTCCTTAATGTCGTCAAAATCGTTTAGCATTGCCATTGCTAGTCCAGATTCAATGCTTTCCCAAGTAATCATCCCATCTACTTCTGATGTTGATGTTACATCAATGGCTTTGCTGAAACCAGGCCCGTTGAGGTATTCCCAATCATCGCCTTTCATTGCAGTCATCAAGTCAATGTCTCCGAATACAGCTTTTCCTTGGACCACGGTTAGTCTGACATCTGGATCGATAGCTTCTATCATGTTACGATATGGGTTCTCATGGAAAGTGTCAATCACAACTAGGTCAGCGTACATTCCAGATTTTATTTGGCCGACAAAACTACCCCAGTTGCTAATTTCTGCAGCATTGCAGGTTACCATTTCTATTAGTTCATAATCAGAGAAGTGATTCTCCAGAATCTCGCTGTTCCACATATCTGCAACCTTCAATTCATGAAGGTTATTTTTGGTACCGCTTGCGCCCCAATCCGGTGCAAGAGAGATAGTTACTCCAGCATTATCTGCCGCAACTACATCTGTTGTGTCCCCATACAAAACTAAATTCGAAAATGGTGACCAAACAAGTCCTGCATCTACTTGACTCATCTTTTCAAATTGACTTTGGTCCAATGCAGTTCCGTGAATAATTACTGTCTCGTCCATGACCAGACCTTTGTCCCAAAGTATGTCGAATTCAGCCTTGCTGGATGCGTCAACTCCCTCTGCTAGGTGAATAAACCACGCATTAAGCGAACCAGATTGACTTTGGCTGATGAGATGACCACCAGTGTAGTCATACTCAAAATCGTAACCAGCGGCTACACAAGCATCTTTGTCGTTAGCATACATTTCATTTCCAGATGAATCTTCAACAGTTGTACCATCTTGATTTTGACAGGTACCTTGGCTCTTGGCAGCATCACAAACAGCACAAGTTGAAATTCCATCTTGTCCGAAGTTATACAATTCTACATTTCGAGAAAGCATACTATCCCATGCGTCTGTTCCAGTACTTGGAGATCCTTGGACAGCTGTAACTCCTCCTGCTACTGCTTGCACTTCTGCATATTTCATTTGTTCAGAAGCCATATCCCATCTGTCACGATCTTGTACATTATTTTTCATCCAAGTAATGCTGGGACCATAATCCCAATTATTTCCCCATTGATATCGGTTTGTGTAGCCACCTTCTTCGGATTTCTGTGAGATATGAACATCGAAATCCCAAACCGGTATGTGGTTGTAATGCATGTGATTGTGTAGGTCTATTAGTCCTGGATATATTGTAGCCTCAGTGTCATGAACGGTTACATCGTCTGTATTAATTGGTGGAATTTCTCCATCTGCCCATACAGCAACAATGATTCCATCTTCTATCATAACATTGCCATTTTCGATTACGTTGTTAATTCCAGTCATTGTGACTACTCGTCCCTTTAGTATGTACTTCGACTCAGAACTATCTCCTTGTATGAAACAGGTTCCCTGCCTTTCTGCCGGGTTGGCGTCACTCTTTCCTAGTGTGCCGTCTTCATTCATGATGTATGCGACGTCATAGAATGAGTCCTCTGCAGGGTATTTTACCATACTCTGGGTTTCACCAGTTGTATCCTTTAGAACTGCAAAATCTTCTTCGAAGTAATCAAATTCTATTTGTGTTTTTGAGCGATAAAAGGTCATGGATTCACCGGCAGAAATTGTAGTATTCCATCCAATTGAGCAAGGTGCGCTACCTCCCTGAGGATTATCATCTAGCGTCCAATCAGAAATATCAACATCTGTAGGTCCTTCGTTGGTTAATTGGATGTATTGTTCACTATTTGTCCAAACATCTCCATCTCCATCCAGATCGATTCCTCCATACTCTTCACCCGAAGATGATGCTAGAATTTCTGAGATTTTGACGCCTAGGTAATTATTCTCGCTCACCGACCATTCTCCGACACTTCCAGTATTATTGCCGCCACCCGAATTGCCGCCACCGTTGTCAACTGTTCCGACAGTGCAGGTTCCTTGAGTAGAGGCAGGGTTAGGGTCTGCTTTGACAAGGGCTCCTGCATCGCCAGTAGTGTACACTTTATCCCATTCAGAATCATATCCTGGATAGTTAAATTCACTCTGGATATTGCCTTCAGAATCTATGAGGTTGACAGAGTCTCCATCAAAATAGTCCAATTCAATCTGGGTATCTGCTCGGTAAAAGGTGACTGATTCACCAGATGCAAGTGTTAGATTGCCGATTGTACAGGGGGCACTCCCACCAGAGGTGATGTCATCAATAGTCCAATTCAAAAGATTCACATCATTTGTACCGTTATTTGTGATCATTATGTACTGGTCACTTTGTCTGTTGATTTGGCCGTCGCCATTCCAATCAGTTCCGTTGTGTGATGCATCATTTGGGGAGACTAGGATTTCAGAAATCATAACTCCTTTGAAATCATTGGAGTTGATGCTCCAACTGCCAGTTTCTGCACTAACCAAACCGGTTGGTAGTGTTGCAATGATTAGAATTAGAGCAATCAAGGCTTTGCGCATATTCGGTCGAGAGAGTAACAGCACATGAAGTAACCTACTCCAAGTTATGACACTTTACATCAATACGATAGCCTCAAAACCCACCTCAGTTGCCACTAGACTATGCGACGGGCTCTTTTCATGCTGGTGATCCTGTTGCCGGCTATGTTCTCTGGTTGTTTTGGAGAAGAAGAAGCGATGGCAAAATCTGATGAGGAAATCCCTGCATACCCTCAACCTTGGGATAGAACAGACTTGATCTACGATGATAGTGACGTTTTCAGTAGAGTTTCAGTGAACGGTACTCATGGAATTGATACAGTTAGAAGCGTGTATGTGGATGTTCCTACAATTACCGCCGCTGATGGAGGAGCAGGACTTACAGGTGATGCTGTAGTTCACTTAGGGTTGTGGTTACCTGTCATTGAAGGATGCGATTGGGAAACAAGATTTGTCGAAGAGTGTAGAGTTCCAGTAATTGCTGAGATTGGTCCATATTACAACGACGGAGATGTCGATGCTCTTACTCCTGCCGATAGACTAGGCCGCTTCTTGATAGAGAATTACGTTCCACATGGATATGGCGTTGCACAAGTCAGTGTATTTGGAACAGGTGAATCAAATCATTGCATGGACCTGATGGGTACTGATGAGCAGCGTGGAATCGATGCAGCAGTAACCTGGTTAGGTAGTCAAGGTTGGTCCAATGGAAAGGTTGGAATTATCGGAAAATCATACGTTGGAAGTACTCCTTGGCAAGCTGCAACCTTCGGCAATCCATACCTTGCTACAATTGTTCCAATGTCCGGTTTAGTTGGTGTCCATGAACTAATGTGGCGGAATGGAAGTATGGAAGCCAGAGGCGCAATCATGCACAATGGTGTATACGGTTCCTTCGGTATCGATGGTGATGCTGATGATGTCGACAACGCCTGCGAAGGATATGCAGAAGGTTATGCAAATGGTCCTGCAGCATATCTTTCAGGAGGAATGGTTGAATATGCAGGCAACACATACTGGACTGAGAGATCCTTCATGGGAAGAGTCTTAGAAAATTACAATGGTTCTGTTTACATTATTCAAGGAATGCAGGATTGGAACGTTGATCCTCATATGGCATTCCCAATTCATCAACAGGTAGCAGACGCAGGAATCGAAATAAAGACTCTAGCAGGACAGTGGGCTCATGACTATCCGGATAGAGTTTCAGGTCACAGTTCCCAAGGAGTCGGAAGAGGTCAGGAAGCTTATCCCTACACACTACGCTGGGATTGGGCTGATGAGATGTTATACTGGTTCGATTGGTATCTGAAAGGAGAAGGGGAAGCACCAATCTTGGGCGTAGAAATGCAAGATAACCGCGGTGGATGGAGATTTGAATCTACTTGGCCTGCTGCTGACACCTACTATATGCCAATTCGAGCAGATGCAATGAATCCGTCAGGAGCTTCTGTTGGTAGCCCCTTGTCTTTTGAGCCGATTACTATGTCATACGGGCCTTTTGAAAATGACACATACATTGCAGGTATGCCTACGTTCCATATTTCGGCGACTCCCCATGATACCAGAAATGGACATCTCTTTATCGAGATGGCGGATGATGCTGGAATACACCTTGGGCATGCGGTTATGGACTTAAGATATCATGCGGGCGGCAGGGACGGAGTTTTCCAAATTACTCCGTTCAGTACAGTATTAGCGAAGATGGAATTCATGCCAATGGATGTGTTTTTGGCAGCAGGGGAATCCATTCACTTTACAGTAACACAAACTGGTGAAGATTACGTGCCAAGTCCAGCAGCGACCGGCTGGTTCACAGTGAATTGGGCAGCATCTACTCTTACACTGCCTATCGTAGACAGAACTTGTGATGATTTATTCCAGGTTCCGATGATTGAATACGGTGAAGATGTTGGTAGAGTTTGTTAATCAAAACCTTCCAAGTATCGAATTGAATACGTTCTTCGCATCCCCTTGAGACCTCTCAACCAATCTCCTAACAATCAATTCGGGAGTTGATCGTGCAAGATGGTTTCTCCTTGGAGTTCTATCAACAATCAACTCTAGGTTTTCATCAAGCCCCCTTGCTTCTATTCCGTCTGTTCGCATTTCTTTACCCGCTGCTTCGATGATAGAGGGTGCCAAATGAGTTACTAGTAGCATGCATGTGCCGGAGTGAGATTCTGCTGCTTCGAGCATACCTGCGATAATCCTAGCACCAGCACCTGGTTCTGTGATAGCCTCAAGTTCATCTGCAAGTATTAGTTTCGAATTATTGTTTGATACAACTTCTGCAAGTTGTAGCAATGTTTGTTCTAAAGCTCCTGCAGATTGCGTACCTCCTGCTTTGGCAAGAACATGTAGGGATTCAATACGTCCTACTCTCGCAGACTTGGCGGGAACTGGAAGTCCCATGTGTGCCAATATTGTGCAATGTGCGAGTAATTCCAACATTGTTGTTTTTCCACCACTATTCGCTCCGGTCAGTAAAGCGATTGATTGCCTATCTTCCTTTTGTGCGCAATTTCCTAATCCATAATCAACAGGATCTGGTGTCCCATCGATTAGCAAGTGGCGCCCTTCCTTGATAGAGATCCCATGGTCACAGATTTCAGGCATAGTAGCATCAACACTTTTTGCCCAGCGTCCAATAGTAAGCCACTGGTCTAACTCAACCAATTTTCTAAGCGATTTCTCACATTTTGTTTTCAATGGAGCCAATCTTCTAGCTAGTGAAATCAATCTATCTGATTTGGTCGTTTTCCACAATTCTTCCAGTTGCGAATCGATACCGTCCAAGGTATTCCGATCGACCTTAGTAGGCCATTCCGACTTGAAAATAGTCCTTGGGCATCTCACGCCCACTGTGGATAATAGGTTTGCAATTTCATCTGTTGCTGACTCTATTGCTTGTTCTATTGCGTCGCTAGTTTGTTGTGCTAACTTCCTTTGCAATGATGCTGCATCAGCCAATGCCTCTAACATATCAGAGCCAGATAAGTCTAATTTTACGTTCTGCATTGCTTGGTCTACTTCTTGGTGAATTCTTTTCTCCAAGTCTTTGGTAATAGGCCATAACTTGTCGCGAACATCGGCGATTACTTCAGCATCAGCCTCATTCGCCATTTCGTCTAGCAATTCTTGCAACTGTGGCATTCTAATTTCATCAAAATGTGATAGGAAACCACTGCCCTTCGGTAGAGAGGTTAGTAATTCCAATGATTCTCTATTGTGTTCGAACCAACCCACGCATTTCTCTGGTAGAATCATGTCTACAGATGCGTTTTCAGGTACAATTAGCCAGCCGTCAGGTGTTTGACTTGGGCCTTCATCGCCTACCCATGTGACCGATTTGAATACCTTGTAATCTTTCCAAGTTTCCTGTTCAGAAGGAGTGAGAACTCTACAGAATCGCTTTAATTCATCAATTGGTTTCTTTGAAACTACTACCCTATCGTAGTTCCCTTCGACTTCACTAGGAATGCGAAGGCCTTGAATTATGAAATCACATTCCATGGCTTGCTGGATAATTTTTCTTCTGTCATCTATTTTTCTTACTGGCATTAAATTTCTAAGTCTCGATCTGGTTGAAGGATTAATTGCATGACTGGATATGTTCGCAACTAGTTCTTTGTGAAGCCTAATGGCTTCTGAAGTTGCTAAGAAATCTTCCATTCCGTTCAGGGATCGTGCAATGCTGTCAGCTCTTTTTAGCGACAACCCTTCAACCTCAGCTATGATTTCAGTTTGACCATCAACCAGTAGTTGTAAGACCTTGTCTTCTGTACCGAAGTGGTCTGTTAATTTTCTTGCTAATCCCGCCCCAACTCCGGGCAAAGCCTTCAGAACCATGAAGAAAATCGTTTGTCAAGGGTTTTTGAAGATGAGGGTCAGTTACTACTTCACTTTCAACTTTCAACGGTAGATGCCATAGGCACGTATACTGGCATCTCGATTTCAACTGCGAATAATGGATCTGGGTCTGTCGAGTCATGATAAGCAACAACAACTCCGCCGTCATTGAGTATTGCTAAAGATGCAAAGTCAAATCGAATATCGTTACCTGCTCCACTAGTAGAATCTAGGTCTCCTAAACCAATCATGGTTAGAGTGTCTGGTTCCATGGACTCAGAGTACTCTCTTACATGGTAAACTACGTCGACATCAGGTCCTTGAGCGGATTGGTATCGAACATTCAAAACGAATAAGTCTAATGCACCGTTTGCTTGGAATTCCCATTCTTCAATAGCGGCCCAGTTGTCATCAGAATAGTTCTGAGTTGCCCATGTAACACCTCCGTCATATGACAAATGATGAGTGAATATGTTGCTAGATAGACTCACGCAGTGAAGAGCTCCAGATGAATCAAGTTGACAATACTCACTAGGGAATTCAACATCGTGTTTATTCCAATTTAGGGATGTGTCAAGGAATGCAGAACTGCCATCAGAGAAGTACTGTGGGAAGTATAGCCCGCCACTTGGGACTGGAAAAGCCCTCATTTCTTTGTGGGGTTTATTGACATCGTAGTATTCTCCAATGTTTGAGAAGTTTAAATCCACTTCAAGAAGATCAACATTTGAATTTCTGCCAGCAAATTGGAAATTGTAGTAATTCAATCCATCAACACTGATTTGTCCTCCAGCGTTGCTTGATTGGTGCCAGAAATTGGACACAACAAGGCTAGCCCATTCGCCGCTACCAATGTTTGAACTGATTGGGCCAACGACTTCAACCTGCCATGACCGATCATAGAAAGGTTCAGTCATTCTGTTGTAACACCATGTCCATTCGTCTTCAGACGCATCATAAAGAATGGCGTAGAACTTGTCGAGTTTCAGGTCAGCCCCAACATAAGGGAACCACGACATGGAAATTATGTCACCATTTGTTGCTTGGACTATACTTCCTTCTCCTAGGCCCTCCTGTCCTGGGTTGGTTGGAACAGGTGTTCTGCACATAGGGTCGGTTAAGAAACCGGGGATGTAGGTGTCCCATTCCTGGCCTCTATCGTGGGACCAAACAGGATATTCTCCTCCGATATTCAGAATAGAGCCATCAATAGTGGTTGCTAGATAATGCTCGCAGCAATTTCCTCCGTACTCTTTGTTGAACACAGCCCACGTAGTTTCAGTGGTCAGATTCATGGCCAAATCTGTTGTAGTAAAATTCCAAGCGTCAATAGGAATACGAGTATCTACGAGTTCATAGTTTTCCCAGATTGGTACAACTTCTTCTTCAGGTTCTGAGACATTCTCGCCTCCTCCGAAGCACCCTGCAAGAAGTGTGCTAAGCGCCATCAAAATCGCTAAAGTTACTCTTTTCATATTTATGACCTCGAAACGCTATACCAAATTGTTGCTCCGTCTACCTCGAAAGAATTCCCGCTTCCTATACCAGTATTGAATTTGGCATTGCTAGCACGTGTTTCATTGATAATCCAAGAACTGTCTACTTCGAATAATTCTGGCGCATCTTTCATCCAAACTTCTAATGAGATAGTATCCTCTATTGCCAAGTCTAGTTCTTTTCTAGCAGCCTGAATTCTTCTAGTTATGTCTCTGGCCAGACCCTTGGAGAGAAGTTCTGGTGTATCACTCATATCAAGTACAAGCGATACCGAAGAGTCAGCTATTTGAACGGTCTGAGCAGCGAATCCTTCTCTTTCAATTCGGCGTAATTCAATATCATCCCTTGCTATATCATATCCGGCAATTACCAAGTTCCCAGCCTCGATACTTGCTAGCATCGCTTCACTATCACCATCAGCAATTCCTTGCAGAACAGCTGGCAAATCTTGTCTACATTTCGCTCCGAGAGATCTGCGATTTGGAACGACTTCGATTTTTTGGAATCTATCGAGGTCTTGTTCTAATGATATTACTTCGACATTCAATTCTTCTGCAAGAATTTCATGGAAATCAGATAAATCAGGGCCGCTAACAATCCAGCCCTCTGCACAAGGCAGCCTTTGCCTGCGGTCTGCATCAACTCTGATTCTGCGGCCAGTTTCAGCAAGCTCCCTAACTAGTTCCATTGTCTCGATGATGGTAGAATCGATGGCTCCCGCTTCTGGCCAGTTGGCCAGGTGTACGGATTCACCCTCTAGGTTGCGATGGATAGCATCTGACATGAAGGGTGATACTGGTGCAATGAGTCGAGAAACCGTGACCAATACTTTGTGAAGTGTATGTTGACAAGATAGTTTATCTTCGCTATCAGCCTCATCCCAAAGTCTACGACGTGATCTTCTTACATACCAGTTTGATACGTCATTAACAACGAATTCTTCGATATCTCTGCACGCCTTGTGGAAGTCCCATTCTTCAAATTGTTTAGTCGTCCCTTCAACAACTTGTGCAAGACGGGCTAAAACCCAGTCGTCAAGTGGCGTGTTTCTGCCACTTGGTGACGTTTCTGGATCAAAGCCATCAAGCGCAGCATAATCTGAATGGAATCGATGAATATTCCAAAGAGTTAGGAACATCTTTCCATAGGTTTCTCGAACTCCATTCGGGTCAAATTTCAGAGGATTCCAAGGAGCTCCTGCAGTAACCATGTACCACCTTGTGGCATCTGCACCTTCTCTGTTGAAGTGATCCCACGGGTCTACAATGTTGCCCTTTGATTTAGACATCTTCTTTCCTTCGGCATCTAAAATAAGTCCTAAAGACAGACATCTCTTGTAACATATTGAATCGAAAACAGTTGTACTCACAGCCAGTAATGTGTAGAACCAACCACGGGTTTGATCTACTCCTTCACATATATAATCGATAGGGAAATTATTCTCAAACTTTCCTTCCTCTCCGAATGGGTGGTGCCATTGTGCGAACGATGCACAACCGGAATCAAACCAACAATCCATGACGAATGGTTCCCTTTTCATGTCACCATTACATTCAGGGCAAACAAGCACAGTATCGTCTACGAAAGGACGATGCAAGTCTTGTGCAACCGGACTTCCTTCTTTGGCCATTTCTGACATTTCTTCTGTTGAGCCAACACAGTGTTGTTTACCACACGTTTGACAAATCCATACAGGTAGGGGAGTGCCCCAGTATCTTTCTCGGCTAATTGCCCAATCTTTGACGTTTCTTAGCCATTCTCCAAATCTGCCTTCTCCAACCCAATCCGGAGCCCATTCAACTTGTGAGTTGAACTCGAGCAGTTTATCCTTTACAGCCGTCATTTTTACGAACCAAGAATCCATTGCATAGTATAGCAAAGGATGTCCTGTTCTCCAACAGTGCGGGTAGTCGTGGAGGTACATTTTTTCTCGATAGAGTAGGTTTGAATCGTGTAAAAGTTGAATGATAGTTTCGTCACAATCCTTGACGTATTTACCATCTAGACTCGGATGAGTTCCTTTTAGGAAAGAGCCTTCCATATCCACAGTATGCTGAGCAGGTAGACCCACTTCCATTCCTAAGTTGTAATCGTCTTCACCATACATTACAGCGGTGTGCACTACACCGGTACCGTCCGTGGTTGTTACCCAGTCTGCACCGATTACAGTCCACGCAGTCTCAGAGCCGTTTCTGTCAACTGCTTCCGGGAAAAGTGGCTCATACGAGCGCCCAATAAGATCGCTTCCAGGGAATGTTTCGACTTCTTCACAGTGGTGTCTAATGACTTCCTTGAACAGTTCCTTTGCTAGAATTAATTCTTCACCGATTTCTGCCCCTCCATGACCTTCCCATTTTTCTGGAGTAGCCGTTACACGAACCCGAACATACTCAACATCAGGACCAACCGCAAGACCAACGTTACCTGGAAGTGTCCAAGGCGTGGTAGTCCATGCAAGAATAGATGCATTTGTATCTTCTAATTTGAATTTGACATAGACCGAAGGTTCCTCAACTTCTTTGTACCCAAGTGCTACTTCGTGACTAGAATATGATGTTCCTGTTTGTGGGCAATAAGGTAGAACTTTGTAACCACGGTAAAGTAAGCCCTTCTCGAACATTTGTTTGAGTGCCCACCAGCACGATTCAATATATTCGTTGTGTAGAGTGACGTATGGGTCGTCAAGATCACACCAATAGGCCATGCGCTCAGTCATTTCTCTCCAAGCTGCTTCATACGTCCAAACCGATTCTCGGCATTCTTTGTTGAATTCTTCCATCCCAAATGCTTCAATGGCTTCATTGCTCATAAGGTCCAGACGCTTTTGCACCTCGATTTCAACCGGTAGTCCGTGTGTGTCCCAACCACCTTTCCTTTCCACGAAGTTCCCTTGCATAGTTTTCCATCGACATACTAAATCTTTGTAGGTTCTAGCTACAACATGGTGGATTCCTGGCTTACCGTTTGCCGTTGGTGGACCTTCAAGGAAGATGAAAGGGTCTCCATCTTTTCTGTTTGCAACAGTTTCTTCAAACAATTTTTCCTCTTGCCAAGTGGAAAGTAATCCAGTTTCGAGTGAAACCGAATCCAATTCTTTGGTACTTCGAGGGGTTGCCATGTTTTCGCCGAGTATCGAACATGTCTTGAAACAGTCGTCTCACTTCTTCGTCAATTCTTACTAAATCGTAGCTAGTTTAGAATGCTTTGAAGGGGTTGCTTTGAATTACATTGACTCTATCCAGTGGGCGCATGGCATCCCCAAATAGAGGAGTCTTGGCGTTCGCGCTAAGTTTGTTATTCCTCTTTTCAGGTCCGCTGTCACAGTTTTATCTACCCCAAACACCTGTTTTTGAATTAGATTCAGAGGATGTTTTTTCCAGCGGCACTACAGATTACTCTGAAGTGTCAATTTCGGGGCCAAATACAGTTGGAATTGGGCCATCTGTGGATTTGGACCCAGATCACGCATTACAAACACTGTCCTTCTCAGTAGCCGCAAATAATGATGTCAGGGCTACAGGCTTCAATTGGGACGATTGGAATTTGTCAGGATTTTCCAAACAAGGGCTCAAACTTGATGACAATGGTGCTCTTATGTTAGGGTTCCAAGGCATTAATTGGAACTTTGATAAGAATTCTAACGGATGGACCTCTTCCAGTACAAGTTATGCTCAAAGAAATACAGCAACAACATGTGGAATGAGTGGGGGTAATGGTGCATCTTGGTGGACACGTGGTGCTTCAGTTACCGTAACGAGTCCGCAAGTTAGCCTAGCGGGATATTCCGGACTTTCGGTACAGGCTTGGATTAAGCAAGGAACCTATGGTTGCGGAGAAGAACCAGACACTAACGAAAATTTCTATCTTGAGTATAAAAATTCGAACAATGGTTGGACTCAAATCCAATATTTGCCAGGTTCAACCACTGGTGGCACGGTAACCAACGTGAACTACAACCTACCTGCAAATGCATATCACTCTGATTTCCAAATAAGAGCACGTCAAAATGCAGGTTCAGGAACATGTTGCGATTATTGGTTCTTTGACGATGTAATTGTGCCCGGCACAAGTGGAGCAAACTTGACCACCCGTTCGTTCGGTTGGAGTTCAAATGCAGATGAACAAATCGAAGAGGGGAGGTATTCACCGGTTTATCTGGATGCAGTCATTCCACAGGATGCTCATCTCAATTGGACTGTAATTGATGCGGATACAGATAATCCAATATCCGGTTTAGTAAATCGTTCGGGTAAATGGATAGACCTTTCTGTTGTAGACTGGAAAGTGCATAAGTCATTACGATTAATAGTCCAATTTTCATCAAATCAACAAGGAGAATCGCCTAAGTTGTATGGTATTTCGGGCGGAGGAAAAATACACGAATCATTTAGCTCAAATCCTGAAATTCAAGGGTGGTCACTGAAGGATTCCACTTGGAGTGAATCATCTTCGAATATCATGGGAATTGCTAATTCGACAATAATTACTCCTAGATTAGATATTGACGCACCGTTTTCCGCTTACAAATTCCAAACTACAACAACAGGAAATGTAACGACATCAGTCTCAGTCGACGGGGGTAATTGGGTTGAATTGACATCTTCATCTCAAAGGGTAGAATTGGACAGACCAGCGTCAAGCATCAAGTTCCAATACATTGGAGGCGATGAAACTTGGTATCTCGAAGACACGAGTGTCCAACTATACCCTACAAAGGCCATACTCTCTCCTCGTATAGATATCGATAATGATGGCCGCAACGAGTGGTCTGTGACAGGTGATGGAATCGGAACGTGGGGTAATCAGGATGTCTTCCTCGATGGAAACTCAAGTTCTACCTTCCAGGTGGGCTTTAACCCTACATCATGGCAAAGTCTTCTCATTCCTCAAGATGCTAAATCATTCGAGGTATCAATTGCTGATGTTGGGGCTGTTGGTTTAGGTGTTCAAACTGTGGCTTTATGGGTTGGAAATACTATGATTGCTCAGACTGGCGGTAATGGCTTTGTTGATGGATTGCGCTTATCACTGAACGAATCAGAGCTAGAAACTTTGAATTTCGAAACAGAGTATTCTGCGCCTGTAAAGATAGTTGCGGGAACTGAGTTTATTCACGCCAGAATCGAAATAATTACAGATGCAGGAACGCACAGACTTTCAGGACTTTCAATCGGATATGATGCGGAGCATACAGTATATGCAAGTGAATTTGATGAACTAGTTTTGGCTATCAATCGCGCTAGGCTAGACCAAAGTAAAGCTGCAAGCATGCCTTTGAATTTCTACGCTGATTCTGCGTGTTCATTGAATGTTTCGATCCTTTCTTTAACGTCATCAGGGGACGTTACAATGGGTTCGCTTACTTGGAATAATGAATCTAATACAATTACTCCTTCTAACATGTGGCGGGAACC
>Ga0163110_10000920_pt1 | contig 14487 bp, 36 predicted proteins | sample CRUFie1St17metaG_FD_108703 | JGI IMG/M metagenome (GOLD analysis project Ga0163110, IMG submission 108703) | Marine microbial communities from the Costa Rica Dome - CRUD Field 142mm St17 metaG | ecosystem: Environmental > Aquatic > Marine > Oceanic > Photic zone | place: Costa Rica: the Eastern...
GCTACTGAGTCTCACTAAACAGGAAGGCGGACGGACACCGAGCCGTTGCGGTCCTAGGCTATGACTTGAAACTAGCCTGTTTACCTTTTTATTTAATTTAACCCGGAGTTGTAGTATTATGATGTTATGGATTGAAAAACAAAGCAAGCGCCCTACATTAGACTTGGCGCATGATTTCTTTGTTGGTGGCATGATGGCCTTATGCGTCGGAGGTCTGTTTATATGAGATTGTGTGAATGTTTCAAAGATACCGGCGCCAACCACAAATGGACAAGGGCCCAACGTCAAGCCTTGCATCGTGTCGCGGACCATGCGCGCCGTCACAACCAACTGCGCGTATTACATAGCGTGCAACGGCTTCTCCAGCCATGCCCTAGCAAATGGGGGATTCATCATGGCTAAAGTCCGCACATCTTGGTCAAAAACCAAGCGTAAATAAATTAACACTTCCCACCTAAACCCGGTTTGGCCTCTAGTGCTGAATCGGGTTTCTTTGTTTCTACTCCCGAAAATTGCCGTTTAAACGCTCTTAGGTTTAGGTGCCCTTAGAGCGAGCAAGCCTAGTTGTTCAAGTCCCCACCATCTACTTGAACCGCCGCACGTTTCGACCGTATACTGTGCGGGCCCGTTAGTATATTAACGTTAAACCATACCAATACAGTTAAAAAACCACCACCATTTAGAGTTTATGGGTGGCGAGCTTATCATGTGTGCATAATATAACTCCATCACCGGCACTAATTCGGCGCATGTTAGCATTATAACGGCCTTTCGTTAATATAGTGACTATGTACTTAGTCTTGTCCCCTTATACCACCTTATCACACAAAAAACCACAAGCTAACACTTTTTTTGTATAAGCTATTTATTTTTCTATATAAGGGATACAGCCTTAATACACTCTTTATTTCTTTTTTGTCTTACACCAAGATGTTCTGACCTTTGGTTTTGATGTCTTTTTTCTAGCCATTGTAGGTTGCATCTCCTACTAGGACAACTCTACCTACTAAGTCTAAAGTAGGGCACCATTGCTGGTCTCCATTGCTCCATTGTACTAGAGTTTCTCTTCCACCTCTACGCTGTGCAATACATAGTCCGTCTTTGTGTGCGTTTGATGATGCTGCTTTTGACTGAATAAACATAATATACTATCTTTCTTTATTTTATTTGTTATCGCAAAATGAAACGGGGTTGATTTAGGAAGGATAGGCTCAACCCCTTAAACCTATTTAGCGTTCTTTATTCTTGTGTCGCGAGCACTTCTTGTACGGCAACAAGTAAGTCGCTTAGTGCTTGCCGGTCAAGCTTGACCGCTGCGGTCTTCTTGGTTCCGTTGATAAGTCGTACTGACACGCCCTCGGATTGATTGTTAACAATCGTCTGGTCAAGAATGATTCCACCTGCCTTGACCTTCTTATCATTGCTAGGTGCGTTGACGATGGTGAATCCGAGGTTTTGAATGTTGCTTACGATGCGCTTCATGATGTTACCCTTTCAAGGTATTTTGTTTATTGGAATGAAAGCCCTTCCCTCATTCTCAATATATATATTATCTCAAATAATGACCCGAAAGTCAAGAACTATTTTACTTATTTCACAAAAAAAATACCGCGAGTTCCCAACTTCTCACGACTGAACATAGCCTACCCTGGAAATCACTTCCACGCTTACGCAACCACGCTAGAATAGCTCTGGCCTATGTCCCCCACGGGTGAAAAAAAATACCGGCGATTGCCTATCGCAATCCGAATTGTTTTAACAACGCCTCCGCCTGGTCGAACGTCATGCCAACATCCTCGAAAGCCTTTGGTCGTGACTTGACCTTGGCTGTGGTCTTGGTACTACGCTTGATGCGCGTTGGCTGAATACCGTTGATGATGTCACGTTGCGACTGGACCAAAGTATTGCTTGGCATCTTGTCCACATTCAACTTTGCTTTGATTGCATCGTGTGCATCGAGCATGGTGTCCGCGTGCACGAAGCCGCTCCACGCCGTAGGCATATCAAGTTCAACGTCACGCTCTAATTTAAAAAACCACTTGTTCATAATTATTACCCTTCCGAGGTCGTTGTTTTTAAGCGATGAAAGTGAATCCCTCATCGTTTATATATATATTATCGCAAATCCTGATGCAAAAGTCAAGAACTTTTTTACTCTATCGTGTCGATTTATTTACCCTTCTCCACTCCCACCATATCCTACATGGCCCTACACTCGTGATGTAGAATGGTTGGCATGTATCCACATCATAATCATCAACCAATTTAATCTTGACATTTTCTAGTCTCCAATCTTGTTCCTTGGCAACGCCAAACACTTTAGGGTATACCATTAGTTATCCTCCAAACAAACATGCTGTAATTCACAATTAGGGTCAAGGTCCATTAGGTCAGTTGAACCAATGCAGCCTTCAAATTGTTCTTGTCTTGACTTTCTAACATTGCATGCCACGAAAATGTCCTCGACGTTCTCTAATTCTCGACCACCACAAAATATAACGCTGTGAGTGTAGTTTGGATCATACGACTGACACTCATAGCCAAAGTCTTTATCCGGCAATGCTTCACCACAACCAACCAACAATACAAACGCTAACACTTTTTTCAACTCTTTACCTCCACTAGCCTCAAGTAGTCTTCATAGATTTGTTCATGATGCAAAGTATCAGAGCCTTTACGCATCATCATTACATGCCAAACGCCTGGGTCGCTCTTATCTTCATGTAGGATATAGCCATACATTTTTGAATAGAATGATTTGTTTTGTTCAAGCCATGTACCTTTGATGTTCCACGTCACTAGCTGTCCTGACTTAAACACAAATCCCTCCTCGATTCTTGCCCTTGTAGTATATCAAGGATTTAGGCTCCCGTCAAGAAAAAAAGTATCGCGAAATGAAAAAAAATAGCGGCGATTGCTAAACCACAATCGTCTCGTGACCCTGGATATATCGCAACAAACCAACATGCTGTGATGTAGTCATAGACCTGAAGCCATAACTACCATTCTTTGTGTAGTCACGAACAATTTTCTTGTCCGTCTCACTGGTGTCGCCAATCTGAAGGCCATATGAATAGATGCGCTTTCCATCGGTATAGAAGGAGTTGTTGTGGTTTCTTGCTTCTTGTCCAAGTGCCCATGCTTCTGCTACTAATGCGTTACAAACTGGTTTAGTCATTTTTCCTTCTCCCGTTTTGGATTTTAATGTTTACCAACTCTTCAACCACGAAGAGCTTCATTTCTGTGTCTAATGCTTCGAGGACTTCTCGTCGCTTCTCGTCGCTTAGTGAACTGATTTGTTTTGCGATGCGGCGAACCGAGCCGTGTGAAAAGCTGGTTTGCTTTCTGATAGCCATGTTATCTCCTACAGTGTGAGAGGTCATAAGGGGAAGCGGTAAAGTCTTTGTCCGCTTGTTCGTCTTCAAAGTCTTCGAGTGCGGCTTCACGAAGTTCTTCGGTTGGTTCACTGTCAAAGCAAGCCGAGCCGCGCATCTCAAGATATTCTACGAGTTGATGTCGTGGCGCGTTCTCGATATAGTGTTTTGATACTTCGATGAAAGCACCAGATACGGTTTCTAAATACATTTGATTTTCCTTCCATTGTTATACTTACAGTATATCAGAATTATACCGCGTTGTCAATAACTTTTTTAACCACAGCTTTATTAAAAGTTTGCCCCTGAATCAGCGCTGTTTCTTGTTTCCACTTGCTAGAAGAAATAATTTGCGGCAAAAACCAAACCTCGTCCCACAGTCTGGCCTTCGCTCCGTCATTGGCGAGGATGTGGTTCACCCGCTTTGTTAACTTTTCAATCTTCTCTCGAAACTTGACGACATCTTCAGGTGATTTTCCGGTTGCAGACTTCATCCATGCAACCATCACTTTCTTTTGAATTAACCCTTTGTTGGTGGGGTTGCCCAATGCTTCTAGTTGTTGACCATGAGCGCGCGCGGTGTGACCCTCCGCATCAACAAAGTAAACAGAAATACCAGCCTGGATTCCCGAGCCAGACCACTCAAGTTTCTCAGTTGTGGAAGAATCCACCAAGCCATGCAGCTTGTTCCACGCCGCATAAGCCTCTGCGGGTGTGTATGTTCTTATCTTTCTCTTTATCTTTGGTAATCCCTCGAAAACTTTCTTTGCAACGGTTCTAGGTTGCTTGTGCACACACCCAATCGAGTTGATGTAGTCCTTGATTGCATCAATCTTTTCCTCATCTGACAATTCATCATCTTCTAAAGTTTGGTCGCAGATGTTGTGATCTTTGATTAAGTCAAGAAATGCGTTTGACTCATCTTCAAACGTGCTTCGCAAAGCAGGCTCGTGATTGTTCCATATAATTTGCAACTCTTTCTTCCGACGTGCAGTCAGTCCTACGTGTACAACGACTTTGATCAAAAGTTCTGGCTTATTATCTGCGAGCAACTCGTCGTTAATTTCTTTTAGCGCGCTGAACCTATGGTTACCATCTAAAAGAATATAATCAAATTCACCTTTCTTGCCCTTGATTCTCTCAAGAGAAACTGGTATCTCCTGACCGCTAGCAAGGATCTTTGCTTTTAGGTCTGCGACGTGGTTGCTATCTGCGCCGCCGGTTCTCATTTGTGAGACACTATAGTTTTTGTTATTCACGATACCTGGGTTGATTCTATAGACAGAAACACTTTCTACCTTTAAAATCTTCTTGTTATCTTCGTACCATTTTCTATTCATTTTATACCTTTCTTTATTCTATGATGAAATTGTAAAAATTGCAGTCGCTGCGAAAGCAAAGTACGCTACGAGTACGAGTGTAGCCTGTAGTGCTGTGTTAAATGTCATTAGTGATTTCCTTTCATTTATTTATTGAGTGAGTATTATATACTATCTTGCAAGGTAAATCAACCTTTTTTTACTAAAAAAGTCCCATAATTTTATAGTAGGCAACCTCAAGACCGGCTAGACCAAAGACATCTCCAAGGATAAAGAAAATTGCACTGAAAGTGATGGTTGTTAAAAAGTTAGACATGAGGTGCTCCACATAATGATGATGCAGCGTCAACAATCTTTGAAAATTTAATGTTGTCGCCGTGTTGTTGTTTGAGTTCAGACATGCGTCTTTCGCAAATCTTCATCGTCGCAATGACTTCTTTACTTTGTTCTTTGCCGATCCGATAGCGAAAGCGCATGATCTGTTTTTGACTCATCCCGACACCAAATCAAAGTCTCGGGTGTAGTAGTAGTTATTGTGTGATTTATACTCGATGGCATCCGCGCCGACAAACTGTAAGACAGCTTGTTCGCCCGATGGAGCTTTTGTTACAAGTGCTGTCCTTCCTGCGTAACCCCAACGCTTGGCGCGCTTGTTTTGCTTGCCGATAACAAGTTGGCCTGCCTTAAACTTGTTTGGTGGTGGACATAAGCGGTCGATGGCCTGTGTGCCGTTAGCCCAAAAGGTACCTGGATAGTAGTCTGTGTATGGGTCAGACTCTTGGTCTACGCCCTGAGTGTGAAAGCTCTGCGCTTGCATCACCTCTGGATTGTCCCACTTTGGAGAAACACGCCAAGTTAGCAGCGTACCCTCGTGAATAGCCGACCAACGATGGCTGTCCTCAACAACCTCGATACCAGGGATACGCTTCTTCAACTTCTTAACAAACGATTCATTTTTCATAGTTCAATCCTATAGCTTTTTTTGTAGTCAATGTACTTGTCCAATGCACCATGCAAAGTCTCTCGTAATTGTTCTGGTTCTTCTGTCAGTTCCAAGATAGCGTGCAACGCTTGATGCTTGTTGTATCCTTGGAACATGAACTCCTTCATTATAGCATTATTGATAGCTTGATGCAACTCTTTTTTCATCTCGAACAACTCCTGCAAACATAACCACCAAACTCAGGTCGCTTGGCGTTGGGGAAGTACTCGTGACAATAGATACAGTCCATACCATAATCGGTTTGGCCTCGGTAATGTCCATTGTCTCTATCTAAACGAAGATTGTTTACTCGTGCGATGTATCGCATCCTTGCTTTGCCAGCCATTATCGACCTACTCCTCTTGCTGCTTGAACTGAACCAACATACTGATAAGCACCTTTGTTATAGCCAGGTGCCGAACACTTTGCTTTGCGGGCGACCTCGATGTCTGCGATCTTGCCGCCACAATCAAGGCAAGTGCGGTAGCCTAGTTCTGCTCGTTTTGGGTTATACTCTTCTTGACACTCAATACAAATAGGGTTCATTGATTACTCCTCGATTGTTATGATACTATCATATCATCAATTCAGGTCTGTGTCAATATCTTTTTCCCACGGGCCTTTAACTATTTTTGTGGATAAAATAGCCTCGCGGACCTGCTCAATCTTCTTCTGATAGTCCTCTTTCAGGGTCCACTTTGTTAGTCCGGTTTCTTCGTCGAATGTGCCTTCAACCTTACCTTCGGCAACCAGGGCAAACATGGTACAAAGTTGTGCTGCTTGCTTGGAATCATCTAAGATTCCATCGTTGTATGCCTCGACAAGTGCGTTGAGAATCCTCACACCTTGACCCATAATCCTCTGGCGAACCTTGATAGGGTCTGCTCCAACTTCGAATGGTCCTCGCTTATCCATAATAACTCCTACAATATAAACATAGCTGAAAGCATCAAACCGATTGAGATACAAAAGAATGGGAACAGCACTGAGAAGACTATCCAAAATGTATCTATTACTCTATCAATTTTCAACTATCAACTCCAAATCATAACTCCAAATGTTGTGGCCGATGGTTCCATCACGCCACATAACATCAAACACTTTGTTTATGGTTGTTGCACAAAGTGGGTCGAACACTTCTTTCATCACAACACCAATCTTTTCTGAGAAACAATGCTGAACTAAACTACCTTGTTTCATTGATAACTTCCAAGTCTCTTGCCCACATAGCACCCTTCTGTTTTAATCCTGCGGGGGTTGTGGTCCATAGAACTTCTGCACAAGCACCCTCAGTGGTGCCCGATTCGGCTATGCGAAGTATAACACCTGTGCGATACTTGTTCTTATCGTAAGCACCTCTTACCAAATCACCGACTTTCATTTAATAACTCCAACGTATCAATATCTCGAACAACTTTGATTGCCTCTCTTGTTAGTAGAATATCTACAACAGGATGCACATCACCATACATTACACCAAGTTGGTGGTTGTCTTGTGGTGTTGACCTTCTGATTTTGGACACAACCACACCAAGCCGGCCACCAGCCCAATCTTCTCTTACCAAATCACCGACTTTCATATATCACCCATAAAGAAAATACCCGACAAGGATGCAGGAGCCATAGAAAACGCCCACAATCAATACCGTTTCCACTATAATAACACAGCTTTTGCTAATAAAGCAAGAATAAACGGCATAGAATACAAAGAAATACTGCCTATGATGTGCTCTGCTTTTTCAATATCTTTTCTAAATTCTTCGTTCTTCATACAAGCACCAAATCTGTTGCCTTGTGGTTGGTACGTTTTGCATTGGGCCACATTACTCTAACCAACCTGTAACTAAAAAGAGCATCGCGATGGTCTGGTTCGTCCCAAGTCTTTAGAACAACTCCAGGCCGATGAACTCTACCTTGCGATGCTCTAAACATCTTTGAAAATACCATGTCGCCGGGTTCAAGTATTCTATGTGCCACTGATAAGCTCCGACGATCCTTCTATTTGTCTTCCAAGTTCAATGGTGCGGCCTGTTTCTGTAAGTACCTTCCAATCGTACTCAAGCTCATCTGCTCTTGGTAGTTTCTCCAACAACATAACAACACCAGTGCGTAGATCCCAAACACTCGCCGTTCCGCTTTGTAGTCTTATCATATCACCGACCTTCACTGATAACCTCCATTGAATGTCCCAGGCAGTTAATATCGAACCACCCTTTCTTGCCCACCTCGTAAAAGTATGCTGCGTAAGACCGACCTTCGACGGCCGTGATGACACCTAAACCGTATTGGTCGCACTCTATCATATCACCGACATTCACTGATAACCTCCAAGTATTGTTGCTCGATGGGTCTGACCCACTGTTGGTCAAACCAATAAACATTCTTGATAATAGATCCATCCTTTGAGCGGGATTCCGTATAATCTGAAACAATAAGACCCATTTTATGGGAACTTACTTCCCCATTCCACTTCCACATTACCAAATCACCGGCTTGCACTTATCACCTCGTAGTCATGACCGCTGTCCCAGGTTGCAATACCGTCATCGGGGTCGAAAATCTTAATCCTGAAGACGCCGTTGTTATCATCAATCTCAAGCACAACCGCAGGCGCTTTCAGCTCTGAATACATTTGATGTCTTACTAAATCACCGAGCTTCATTTAATAACTCCAACTCGCAATCGTCAAACCAAAGACGTGCTGCAATTCTTGGGTATCCATCGTTCCACAAGATATAGTTTCTGGTGATGAACTGAAATTTCTCTCGTTCTTTGATTATCCCGATCATGTCAGGGTCACGAATGTAACGAACTAGGCTTCCGACTTTCATTTGACAACTCCAATGAATAATGTGGCATCCACTCTGTTTCGCCGTAGTTCAACCAAAGAACTTCGACGAGTGTCTGCGTGATCTTTAAAACAATACCTCTATGTTTTCTATCATGCTTATAGTATACCACGTCTCCTGGTGTCATGTCAAGTTAAATCCTTGTTAATCCGGCTTGAGTTGGTTTGATCCATCCATTAGTAAAGATCACTAAATGTTGCCAGTCATGCAACTGGTTGAGGTTGCGATTGAAGTCCTGCATACAAAATTCAAAACCCAGAGACTTCAGGTCTTGCTGTACTGCGATCTCCAAGTAAGTTCGAGTGCACTCGCCTTTCTCTACTTGCGGCAAGTTCTCCATGATAATTCGTCTTAGTCTATTATCTTTCAATGTGAGTTCTTCCTGTACCAATCAACCAGCATGGTGCCAAAGAATAGGCCCAAGCCAACTGAAATGATTGTAAAAATAAAATCTAACATAATTTCTCCTTTTTCATAAATAATTTACTAATAAATCCGGCAATGGTCCACCTTTCTTTGACCTCCCAAACTGAGGATTCACCAGATTCCGTCTCGTCGAAGTCTTTCCAATCCATGCTCTTCGCCTTATCTATTGCCTCTCTCTCGCTATTGGCAGAGATGATGACGCAGGCATATTTCTTATTGACTTGGATGCTTTCTACTTTATAACTTTTCATAAAAGTCCTTAAAATGTGCTGGCGGCAGGAATCGAACCTGCGACCTGATGATTACAAATCAACTGCTCTGCCAACTGAGCTACGCCAGCATACACCCCAGGTAGGATTCGAACCTACGACCGACGGATTAGAAGTCCGTTGCTCTGTCCCCTGAGCTACTGAGGTTTGTGTCTAGTGTTGTCTTTGGTACATTCCATTTTTATATTCATGAACCATATTTGACCCTACAGAAGCAAATACCTTGTCACCCATTACATAAGCGTTTGTCACTCCAGAGCCATAAGCTCGGATAAGCGAGCCGTTTCGATACTCATGTATTCGGCCGTCGCGAGTTACTGCAACAACTGTACGGCCGTCTGTGTTGGCTGTGATAAATCCACCGCCATAGTTCCTGCTGTACATACCGTTTCTAAACTCTTGTACAACTCCATTGCTTATCTTAACTGAAATACTCATGCTTTCCTCACTTCTTGTGGGCAGTCACTGTGGTTCTCGGCCGTATAAACCAAGTCGGCCTGTGGACTGTTGTTGTCAGGTGCGTTGTAGTTCATAGACTCACTACACCAAACATAAGTGCCGACGTTCTTGCTTTCGTTCTGAAACATTACCTTGAATACCTCAAAGGTTCTGTCCTCTTCTGCATCAATCTTCTTGGATGCAATCACAACACCACTAAGTGTTATTGGTGGGTGATTGATTTGTGTTGTTACTACTGTGCCTTCCTGGAAATTCATATTTCAATACTCCTGTTGATGTACATATCAAATTCGTAGGGACAACCTCGTTGCTCGATGTCGTCTGTCTCTTCACCGATGCGGATGAAGCCATAAAAATCTTGTAGGCCGTAGGCATCTAACACTTCCATCAAGCGATTGAACATATCAACATCGTGATAGCCTTCATACCACTTGACGTGCTCGAAGAACAACCGGTCTTTGCGGTCATAACCCCAATGGCTGTCGCGGCCGCAGTCAACAAGACTGTGCACATCTGGGTTGCTTTCCTTTGGGTTGAGTTCCAACACTGCACCAATAACTTCTGCTACTGCTGGGTCACACGCCCAACCAACATCACTTCTGTATCCCACTGTTCCTCCTTTGTTGCTGATGTGGACTACACTGAACTTCATTGTTTATATTACTATATTACGCTAAAAGTCCGTAAATGTCAAGAACTTTTTCTTTCGGGACTTCATCTAATTTTGTCCACCGGGTTGCTGGATACCAGTTGGTATAGCCACCATTATCTAGTACAAGAATGTCTTGCAATGTTTCACTCACTTCCAACACCATGCCCCACTGGAACAGGCCGCTGACTATCTCTGTGTTGGTTAGGTAGCAAGCTACCAAGTCTCCTGGTTGAAATCTTGGCTCCATACTATAACTATGTTAGAAAAAGTGGTTCTTCAGTGGGTTAATCACTTTCTCGCTTCATTAACCCGAACAGCCAGCCTACGTCTAAATTGTTTACCCCTCATGGGAACGTGCGGTTGTAGGCAAACGCACTTATTTCCTTATTATGTCTTGGCACTGAAGAACCTACTTGCCCACACGAGACAAAGCGTGCGTTGACAGGGCAAGCAAGTTATTGCTAGTCCTCCTCCAAGAGCCCTGCCGCTCGAAGTCTCACTCAACAATAACAACTCTTTCGTTAGTAGCAAAGTAGTTTGCCTTTGCATACTCAGGCGTAGTCATCCACATGCGCTGGCACTTGCTTGGCCGTGGCTTTGGTGCACACATATCAGTCAAGATGATGTGACCATCGAATCCGCCTTTGTTAACATAATCTGTGGGAGCGTTGAAATCGGTACCACCCATCATCACACGCTCTGGTTTCTGGTGTTTGTTCTTCTTCCAAGTGTACACAAGGTTCTCGTCAACCTGTGTGTCGAAAGGAATCACAACAAACTCTGCAATAGCTGACAACTTGTTCAACTCTGCAAAGAAAAGAGAAAGCATCTCGTCACTCACTGAGCCCGACTGGTCGATAGACACTGCAAGTTTAGCAACTCGGTTTGCCTTGCGGCCTGGGTGGACGTAAGCATAACGACGATTGATACGTTTGATAGAACTGGACCGGTCTGCTCGCTGTGAGGACTTGACAAAGAAGCGAAGAACCTTACGCCAATCGACCTTGGTTTCCAACATCTTCATCACATCCTTGCGAACTGAACTGGACACTGAACCCCATCCGTTCGACTTGCTTGCTTCTTCTGCTGCTTTGCGAACAGTCTCCTTGAGACGTTCCTTAGCCATCTCCTTGACTTCGTTAGAACACTGGGCCCAGCCTGAGTGGTCATCCAGCGAATCAGGCATACCATCACCGTTGCCGGAGTTGTTACCTTGCTCGCCACCTTGACCGCCATCGCCTTCTTGGTCTGCCCCGTCACCCTTCTGACCTTGGTCCTCCTCCTCGAAGTCTGGCATGTTAGCAAGGTACCACTCGGCTGATTGGCCCTTCGGTAGATCTTCAAACTTACCTTCACCTGGAATAAGTCCACCTTCTGGTAAGTGCTGCAAGTGAGAGTTGATAGCAAGGTCAGTTGCAATGTTCCACAGTTTCATATTGTGGCGGCCTTCCGAAGTCTCCACATTTACATTCTCAGGCATACGGCCAGTCACATGCTCGAATAGAATGTGGTAGAACTCGTGCTTGAGAATATCAGTACGATTGAGGTCTGTTAAGTCCTCAAAGAACTTGGGGTTGTACAACATCTCGAACTGGGCGGTGTCAGGGTTGACCATCACGCCAGCGGTAGGGATAGCGTTGGATGCGCGCTTGTCGATAAGACGAGAGATCGCTGCAAAGAACGGCTCGTCAAGTAGAAGACGAGCAGTGTGGGTGTTCAAATCAAATTCTTTGTCGGACATAACAGCCTCCGTAATTGTTTATATATTATAATAACACAAAACTAACTTAGTTGTCAAGAACTATTTGTCCTCTCCGTTAATCATCTTGACGAAGTGCTTACTGACAGACTCACCATCGACATCAGTCTTGTGCAGTTTGACAGTGTTGTTGACTTCGCCCTTGCCCATCACGGTCCAGAGTTTCATTGCAACCTCAGACGGAAGCATGATGAAGTAGCGAGCCAAGTTGTCAATCTGGTCTTGCTCTAACTCATCCTTGAACGTCTCCTCTGCCTCGAACTTGTCGATGATAGCAGTGTGATCATTGATACCAAAATCGGCCAACTTGGAGAAGTCACCCTTGATAAGAATGTCATCAGTCGAGACTTGTCGGTCATAGTTCTGGATGAAGTCGTTGAAAGCTACGGCAGCTTCAAAGCCAACAAACGCAGAAGTCAGATTGAAAAGTGTAGGACTGGCATCCTCCAACAGACCAGCCTGTGACAGACACTGGTCGAGACGCTCCCAAGACCGGCGAGAAGGATAAACCTTGTTCGGCTCGAAGTCATCCGTGTGCTCAAGGTGGGTACGATTCTGATTGATGAAGTTGAAAATCTCCTGAGAGATTCCAGAATCATTAGCCCATGCCAACCAGTCCTCCACAGACGGCTCGATGTCAAACACTGTCCAACGGTCAAGTTCCGCTGGGTCCATCTCACCAACCTGATACTGTGCTCCGTGCTCTCCACCGTTGACTGCGGCAAAGATGAGCGTATCATCGTGGAGTTTGTGTCCGTTCAGCTTACGTGAGTCAGTAAGCTCGAAGATACCTTGGCGGACTTCCAAGGTGGCTCGGTCAACCTCGTCGAGAAACAATACTACAGGACGATCACATGCAGCCTTGAACCAGTCAGGTGGGTTGAAGCGAGTTGAGTTAGCCTCGATAGAAGGCAGACCAACCAAGTCACCCTCGGTCATCTGTGATGCACGACGCTCAACAACCTCCATGTTTTGTTGTGCGGCATACTGATAGACCACCGTAGACTTACCGATACCGTGACGGCCTCGAAGCAAGACAGGCTTACGCACTGCGGTTACGTGTTCAACGATCTGTGAGAATGTAGCGAAATCGACAGCCATGATTATCTCCTTGTGTTTTGTTGCTGTTCTTTACTCTATCTATAAATAGTATCTCATAATGGGTAGGATTTGTCAATATAAAAATTAACTTTTTATCCACGTCTTCCCAACTCTTTAAGGGCAATTTTGTTTATTTGTTTGTCCGGATAAGCACAAGAAAGTTTCACAATAGTTTCAGTTGAGGTGTTTGGATGGTTTGCTAATGCTCTGGCCATGCTTGTGGTGTAATAGTCATAACCATATCCTCTGGTCTTCTCATTTTTGATGCGGTCATACAGACTGTCAAGGATAGATGTTGGAGTTCCAGCTGGGCCAGGTAGCCTACCATAGCTCCCGCCATAACTATAACCACCAAGGAAGGCACGAAAGACGCGATAGCTGCCGTTCCTCACAAATGCCTTTTCTGCATAGTTGTCGTAAAGCTCGTGATACTTTTCCGGTTGGTCTTTGTAGTGACCCATAGAGATCAGTTCAAACTTGTTTACATAACCTTTCTTGTTCCACAAGATGTCGCGAGCAGTTGAGCACAAGCCAGGGTTATCAATAAGATACATATGGGCGCGCTTGTAGGGGTTCAACGCAATTTTGTCCTGTGTTTCATAGTCTAGGAATCTGTTCTTTGCAAGACCGATAAGCTCGGCATTGGTCATTTGGAATACGTTATCTGCGAGTGGATTCATTAGTCGTTCCTTTATTGTTGTGTATATATTATGACAGATTTTGAGGGGAAAGTCAAGAAGATTTTGATAAAAGTTTCAACCATTTTGTGCGGACCCAGCGTTGGTCGTTGTCGCTGTCTGAGTTCAAAAGAAGAACCTTGCAGTGGTATTCATCAGGATGATATACTCTTTCTGTGTTGTAGTTTGGATTGATAGTCTTGCGGTCAAGCACGAGGGCCTGATACTTATCATATTCTACAAGGTCGCCTATGTCAATCTTTTGTCTCATATAGTGTTATAATACCGTAAAGTATTCGGTTCTATCAATGAAAAGTCTACCATCACTAAGTAGAACCAAAGCATCGAAGTCGTCATGATAAAGTTTCGTAACGATTCCTGTCATTCCGTTAAATAGATATGCTGGGTCGTGAGCAATCGCATTGAACCTTACAATGTCACCCACCTTCGGTGTTCTCTTTGATCTTTCTTCTACGATTGGTGCCTTGTGCATAACTTATTCCTACGTGATTTGTTCTAATCGCTTCGTAAAGTCTATCTTTCTTTACTTTGTGATCCTTTGTAATATAATGGTCTCCATCCTTGTCACCCTTATTTTTAGCGCAAACGGCATAATACAC
>Ga0163110_10000922_pt1 | contig 14483 bp, 14 predicted proteins | sample CRUFie1St17metaG_FD_108703 | JGI IMG/M metagenome (GOLD analysis project Ga0163110, IMG submission 108703) | Marine microbial communities from the Costa Rica Dome - CRUD Field 142mm St17 metaG | ecosystem: Environmental > Aquatic > Marine > Oceanic > Photic zone | place: Costa Rica: the Eastern...
TCAAGTGGTAATTAATTGATATTATGGCCGCAGGTTCAACGGGTGAACGCCCATTCTTTGAAATTATAACCAGTGTAAGATACTGGATTGTTCATGCAGTAACACTACCAGCAATCTTTATATCAGGCTTTCTATTTGTTTATACAGGTTTAGCCTATGATGCTTTTGGTACTCCTAGACCAGATAGTTATTTTCAGGCATCTGAATCTAAAGCACCAGTTGTAACTCAAAGATATGATGCTAAAGCTCAATTAGATCTTAGAACTCAATAGGTTTTAATATTCTCTAAGTTTTGTTTAACAAAACTTAGAGAATATTAAACTTCAGTTCATTGGCTTAATACTTTAGCCTTCACTAGATGAAATTTATTTATCATGCAAGTTAACGAAAATCCAAACAAAGTTCCAGTTGAACTTAATCGTACAAGTCTTTACTTGGGAGTTCTTTTTATTTTGGTATTAGGTATCCTATTTTCCAGCTATTTCTTTAATTAAATTATGAGTAACAAAAAACTAAAACAACCCGATGGCAGAATCCCAGATAGACTTCCTGATGGAAGACCTGCAATTGCTTGGGAAAGAAGATGGACTGAAGGTAGTCTGCCTCTATGGCTTATTGCAACTGGAGGAGGAATTGCTGTTATCCTTGTTATTGGTTTGTTTTTTGCGGGATCTTATAGTGGTGTTGGAGCAGGCGGTTAAGATCTAAGATTAATATTAACTTGTTGATTTTCACCAATAACTATCAGTAAATATTTTTACTTTAGACTTAGTTTCTTTTGAAACTAGGTCTTTATTTGTTATTAATCCATCTTTTAGTGAATTATGAGAAAAACTATGTGGCCTTTCAATATCGATTATTTTTGAAGTCTCATAAACAATTTTATCTGCTACTTCAGTATTAATTTTTAAATTCTCAAGCACCATCTCTACACTTACTTCATCGTGAGATTGATGCCAACAATCATAATCGGTAACCATTGAAAGGGATGCATATGCGATTTCAGCTTCTTTTGCTAGTCTTGCTTCTGTGTGATTAGTCATTCCTATAATTGAACATCCCCATTTTCTATATAAGTTAGATTCTGCTCTTGTTGAAAAGGCAGGGCCCTCCATAGCTAAATAAGTTCCTCCTCTATGTAATTGTCTTCCTCCAGGGATATTACTTTCTCCTATATCAGATAATATTCCAGATAAATTCCTGCAAAAAGGATCACCCATAGTTACATGTGCAACAACTCCTTCATTAAAAAATGTAGCAGGTCTATTATGAGTTCTATCGATAAATTGATCAGGAATAACAATATCTAAAGGCCTTATTTGCTCTTGAAGAGATCCAACTGCTGATGGTGCAATGATCCATCTAACACCCAAAGAGCGTAAAGCCCAAATATTAGCTTTATAGGGAACTTCTGTAGGGTTAAATTTATGAGTCCTTCCATGTCTAGCAATAAAAGCTATTTCAAGATTTCCTATATTAAAAAGCCTTATTGCATCTGAAGGTTTACCATAAGGTGTATTAACTGAAATTTCTTTTGCGCATTCTATTGAATTTATTGAGTAGAATCCGCTTCCACCAATTACTCCCAATTTAGATTCTTTTATTGGTAATAAATGTTCTTTATTCATCTTATTTAAAATGACATTTAAGCATCTAGTACTAGTTGGAGGGGGACATTCAAATGTGCTTTTAATGCAAAAGTGGTTGATGCATCCAAATTTAATGCCTAACCATCCTATATCAATTATATCCAGAGATTCTCATTTGGTTTATTCTGCTAAGTTCCCATCAGTTATTGCAAACTTAATTCCATTAGAGGAATCTTTGATTGATATCGCATCATTTGCAAAAAGCGCAAAAGTTGCATTTATTCAAGATGAAGTTAAAAATATACAATTTAAAAGTAACCAAATAATTCTTAAAAATAGACCTAAGATTAATTATTCTGATCTTGTAATTAATTGTGGTAGCAGAACAAAAATATCAAGGCAATTTGAAGATTTAGTTGAAGAAAAGATTGCTTGTCCTATTAAACCTTTCTATGAATCTTATAAATATATTTTGGAAGAGGATAAATTTGATAGTGTTGATGAATTGCCATTTGTAATCGTTGGTAGTGGCCTTGCCGCTGTTGAAATAGCTTTTGCACTCAGAAGAAGATGGAGATATAGACCATTAATTTTAGTTTGCAAATTAGAAAAGTTATCTCATCAATTTAAATTTTGGTTAAAAAATTTCAAGATTAAATTACAATCAGATATTAAATTTAACTATAAGAAAATTCTCTTATGTACTGGTAATGCCCCTCATGTTTGGATCAAAAATAATCATTTAAGATTAGATTCAAGAGGAAGGATTATTACAAATCCTAATCTCACAATCGAACGATTTTCAAATGTATTTGCTGTTGGTGATTGTGCTTATAGTGGAAATTCTAAATTAACATCATCTGGAATATTAGCTGTTAAAGCAGTAAAAAGTCTTGCTAATAATATTAAAAATAATTCAATTAGAAAAAAATTAAAAAATTGGTATCCACAAAAAAAAGGTTTGCAGATAGTGAATTTATTTAATGATGGGAATCAAACAGCTTTCGCTATTTATGGTGGATTGATAATTGGTCCAAATATAAATTTGTGGAAGTTAAAAAATAAACTTGATAATGATTTTCTAAATAAATTAAAACCTCCTCTGATGCTTATTGATTCTTCAAAAGAAAATATTGATTGTCGTGGATGTGCTTCTAAAGTATCTCAAGATATCCTAAATCAAGCTTTAAAAGAATCTCAGCTGACTGACTATGCTGAGAATCCTGAAGATGCGTGTGAAATCTTCAATAATAAAAAAGAAATCATACTGCAGAGTATAGATGGGTTTCCTGCATTACTAAGCGACCCTTGGTTAAATGCTCGAATAACTACTTTGCATGCCTGTTCTGACCTATGGGCATGCGGAGCAAAGCTTTCATCAGCTCAAGTATTAATTTCGTTGCCAAAGGTAAATTCTGATTATCAGAATTATCTTTTTTCTCAGAGTTTAAAAGCTATCAAATCTACTATTGAGGAATTAGGGGGTAAACTTTTAGGGGGTCATACTTTTGAAACGCGAAATTTTGTATCAAAACCATATGAATTAGGTATAGATATTTCTTTAAGTGTCCAAGGAATTCTTAAAAATAGTCAGAAGCCTTGGCAAAAAAATGGTATGAAACCTGGCGATATTATATTATTATCAAGACCTTTAGGAGTTGGGATTATATTCGCAGCTCAAATGCAAAATATTAATTTGTTTAGCAGCACTAATATTCTTTATAAAAACCTCATAACAAGTCAGCAAATTCTTGTAGATCAAATTTATCAGATACAAAATAAGTTGGGGGAAAATATTATTAGTGGTGCAACTGACATTACTGGATTTGGGCTAATAGGACATTTAAGGGAGATGATAATTAGTTCTAATCTTGAAAGAAAAAATAAGAATTTGAAGAAATTAAGAGCAGTTTTAAATTTAATGGCTTTAAAGGCTTATCCCAATGTTATGGAATTGATTAGAAATGGAGTGCGAAGTTCTTTGTTTGATGGAAATAAAAAAATATATAGTGAGATTGTGGGGAAAGATTTCAATAAAAGAGAAATAATATTTGCTGAGGCAGATAATTTAAGTCATGATCAAATTAATGATAGGTTAGATCTACTTTTAGATCCACAAACATGCGGTCCAATTTTAATAAGTTGCCAACCTAAATTTAGAAAATACTTTACAAAAGATTGGTACCAGGTAGGGAGGATTTGTGATCAAGATATTTAATCTTTTGAATAATTATCTATATTTATGTATCTTAATCTTTTAATCTCATCTCCAATCTTTTTCCCTTCTTCCCATCCCTCCTCTTTTAAAGTTTTTCCACTTTTATTACTTTTTATAAATCGATAAATAAATAACCATCGAAATAACTCTCTCCAAAATACGATACTTTCCGAAATTAATAATTTAATTGTCTCAGGATCTAAATTATTGTCTTCTATAAAAGCTGTCCAATTTGATGCTGAGAAATATTTATATTTTTCTTTATCATTTTCAATTTTTGATTTCATAAATTTGTATTGGCCAAGTATTTTTCTATCTTTTTTATTTATAAATAATCTTTCACATAATATTTCATTTGATTTAGAGTCTTTTATTAAATATAAAATTTCATTTCCCCGAAGCTTTTTGATCCAATGTAAGCCTCGTTTAAATTTCTTGTTTACGTTTATATCTTTATTTAACAAAGCTAGAACCTTCCAATTTTTTAGTTTAGAAATAACTTCGCATAAATTATCAAATTTACCAATCTCTGAGAGTTCCATTCTTATTCTTATGCTTATACCTGGTGGAAAAATAAATCTATTTTTTTCTAATTCATACATCCAAGGCCATGAATTAATTATTTGCTGTGATTGAATTAATGAACTATTACTCATTTCAAAATTTAATCTAGAGGAATATTTTGCACATCTTAGGAGTCTGCTTGGATCATCTCTAATGCTATTTTTATGGAGTAAGTGGATCTCTTTTTTTTTAATATGATGAATGCCTTCAAAAAGATCGTAAATTTGTCTTTCAGTAATTTCAAAAGCAATCGCATTTATGCTGATGTCTCTTCTTTTTAAATCTTCAGAAATAAGAGATTTCTTTACCACTGGATTCAAACCAGGAGCCTCGTAAATTTCCTCTCTTGCAGATGCTATGTCTATCTTGAGGTTATTAATATGTAATTCAACGGTATTGTAAAGTTCAAATTCTTTTATTAGACATATATCCACATCTCTAATATTTTTTTTTATGAATTTTGCTAATGATATTGCAGATCCCTCTACAACTATGTCAAGGTCAATAGGATTTATCGTCCTTTCTTTGTGAATTCTTTTGATCAGTAAATCTCGAATATATCCTCCTACAAATGCTATTTTTACGTTTTTATTTAATTCAAAATATCTATAAATTAAATTATATAAGTTGTATGGAACATTCAATAATTCTTTATATAAGTATAATTCATATTTTTCCATATTTATTCATTATTTATAGGTCTTATTGGGGCTAATCTTGGATCTAATATTTTGCTGCCTCTATCCCCAAATTTTACTGCTATTGAGATTTTTTCTCCTGTTCCGAAAATATGAATGATTTCGCCTTTACCAAATTTTGCATGAATTAATTTATCATCAATTTTCCATTTTTCTCCCTTGCTAGGTCCTGAATAAAGTCTTCTAACAGTATTTGTAGGTTTATTTTGAAATTCATCATATTTTCGATCTATTCTAGTTAGGCGATCCATGTGCATGTCTCTTCTTAAAGAAATACCAGTTGATTGAGGTAAGTCTCCATTTATTAATTCTTCTGGGATTTCTGAGAGGAATATTGAAGGAACAGTTGCTTCTCTCATTCCTCCCCACAATCTTCTTTCTCTAGCATGTGTTAAATAGACTCTTTCTTTTGCTCTAGTCAAACCTACGTAACATAACCTTCTTTCCTCTTCTAATAATGATGGAGTATCTATAGATCTATGACTAGGGAATAAACCTTGCTCTAACCCCGTGATAAAAACATTTTGGAATTCGAGTCCTTTACTATTATGAAGTGTCATTAAAGTAACTGAATTAGCAAGATTTTTTTTATTGTCATTGTCTGAAGTTAATGCTGCTGATGATAGAAATCCCTCAACGTCACCACTCTCATTTTCTTCTTCATATTGTGTGGCAGCATTTATTAATTCTTGCAGATTATTTCTTCTGTCCTCTGATTCTTCAGTTCCGCTCATTAAAAGATCTTTAAAATATCCACTTTTTTCGAGAATTAACTGAATTAATTGAGATGGCCCAGAATTTTGTAAATAGCAACTTAATTCATTCATTAATTCTGTAAATTGATTAATTCCTTTAGATGTTCTGCCTATTGTTGATAGTAAGCATTCTTTATTATTAATCACCTCCCATAATGAGATATTTAATTGACTTGAAATGGCGTTTAATTTTTGAATGGATGCTTTACCTATACCTCTTCTAGGGATATTGATAATTCTTAGAAGGCTAATATTATCATCATTATTAACTAAGACTTTCAGATATGCCAAAGCATCTTTAATCTCTCTTCTGTCATAAAAACGTAGTCCTCCAAAAATTGTATAGGGTATTCGCCATCTCACTAATGATTCTTCTAAAACTCTTGATTGAGCTCTAGTTCTATAAAGAATTGCAAAGTTTTGCCACTTTGGAACATTGTTTCTATTTACGAGTTGTCGGATCTTATTCGTAATTGCCTCTGCTTCGCAAACTTCATCATCACAACTTAATAAATTTAAAGGTTCTCCATCTGACTTTGTTGCCTTTAAGATTTTTTCAATTCTTTCACTATTATTCTCTATGAGAGAATTTGCCGCACTCAGTATATTTGAAGTTGATCTGTAATTATTCTCTAATTTGACAATTAAATCAGAAGTGTTTTTTGAATCTCTCTTGAAATCTTCTTTAAAGCCCATCAATATTCTAAAATCTGCGGCCCTAAAACTATAAATGCTTTGATCTGCATCGCCAACTACAAAAATGGATCTATCATTCCAATTAGAAAATAAATCTGGTTCTGTATTGCCAGTCGTAATTAATTTAATTAATTCATATTGAGTTCTGTTTGTATCTTGATATTCGTCGATTAGTATATGTTTAAATCTTTGATGCCAATACTCCCTAACTACAAGATTCTGTTTCAGTAAAAAAACAGGGATTAGTAAAAGATCATCAAAATCTAAAGAGTTATTTTTTGATAGAGATATCCTATATTTTTTATATGCCTCTGAAATAATTTTATCAAAATTATTTTCAGACTTTTCTTCTAATTGTTTAGGAGTTAAACACTGATTTTTTGCATTACTAATTGCCCATTTAATTTTTTTTGGATCATATCTTTTGGGATCTAATTTCATCTCTTGAGTAACTATTTCTTTAATTAAAGTTTGCGAGTCTGTTTCGTCATAAATAGAAAATTGCCTATTCCATGTAAGACCATCAGGGTCTTTATATTTATCAATATCAAATCTCAATAATCTAGAAAAGAGAGAATGAAAGGTTCCAATCCATAAATCGCGTAATCTTTCTTGATAGATATCAGCTCTTAGTTGGTTTTGGTCAAATTCTTTTATAGTAGACCAAGGTTGACCAAAGCGAATATTACAAAGTTCCTTAGCTAATATTATTTCTAATCTTTCTCTCATTTCTTTTGCAGCTTTATTGGTAAAAGTTACAGCCAAGATATTAAATGGATTCGTTTTATTGTTTTCAATTAAATTTGCAATCCTATGAGTAAGTGCCTTTGTTTTTCCACTACCTGCACCTGCCACCACAAGTAGGGGCCCATTTATGTGACTTACAGCTCTTAATTGCTCTTCATTTAAAGATTCAAAAAGATAATTGTTGGTTTTAGTCACGAGTAGCAGCCTGAAAAATTATTTAGTCTTTAATTTTTTGTTATTAAATTTTCTAAGTCATATATTATTTTTTTTAATTGATTTATTTCATTGTTATTGCCAATAACTTCTTTGCTCATCTTTGAAGGGATTTTTAATTTAATACTTCTTTTAAGAATTTCTTTTTCTAATCTATCTTTATAAGATGCAAGTAACTGTTTTGATAAAGTTAATTCTTTATTATTCACTTAAATAGAAAATTAATTATTTATATCGTAACGCATAATTTTGAGAATAAATTAAAACTTCTTGTTGTTTTCGTTAAGAAGAGTTGCTTTATATCAATAAATAGAATTATAAATCTCTAGATTGTACTATTGTAATAAAGTCTCTTATCCTAAGAGATTCTTTATGAGTTTTCAAAATTAATGCATAATTTAGTAAATGAGAATCTTCTTTCAAATCACAATAATTTAACAAATATATTAGATAAAAATTTTGAGAGCATACAGGAGTTTATAAGCACAGCTAATAACCGATTGGATGCAATAATTTCCATAACAAACAATTCTCACGCCATTGCTGCTGATGCAGTGACTGCAATGATATGTGAGAATCAAGATTCTTTAAATTCAAGTAACTGCGTAAATACTACTAATAAAATGTCAGTATGCTTACGTGATGGAGAAATTATCATTAGATACATTACATATTTACTAATAACAAAAGATGAGTCAATTTTGGAAAAGAGTTGTTTAAAAGATTTAAAGAATACATATATTGCTTTGGGAGTGCCTCTATCAAATGCTGTTCGCATGGTTGAGCTTATAAAGGATTCAACAATAATAGATATTAAAACTACTTCAAGTTTGTCTCAGGATAATAAATCTTTAACCTCTGCACTGATAAAAGAAACAGAAATTTATTTTGAAAAAATTATTCAACTATTGGATTAATTAGTTATTTTTCTTATCTCAGAGGAATGGGAAGTTTGTATGGGCGAACCAAACTCTTTATTTTTAATTAGAGAATATCTTGCTCTTAAATGATCTGATATGAACCATATTTTTTCTTCACTAATTGTTGAATTGTATTCAGTAAATATGTTTAAGTTTTCTTGCTGGTCAATAAAATAATTCGAATAGGTATGGATCAATTCTGCGTAACCTTTATTTCTAAGAATTATTCCAGAGTTTATATCTGTTTGAGAAAAGATAAGGATTGTTTCGCTTGGATTTAAGTTCTCTTCAATTTCCCAATCACTCTTAGCTTGCCAAATGATTTTGATTGCAAATTTAGGATTTAAGGAGAAACTAAATTTTTTTATTAAATTTTTTGTATCATCACTATCCAAGCTCAGATAAGAAATAAAAATATTACTTGTAGTATTTTCGAATTCACGAAAAGCAATTGTGTGCGTGCTTCTCAAAGAGGTCCACTCGCCAATGCTCTTATCAATAAATTCTTTAATAGTTATTTGGTTCTTCGGCAAGTTTTTCTTCGACTGAATGATTGGTCGCTTTTTGAATCATTCTTACCATTGAATCAATCATAAGATTTTTAGCAGATGTAACTTTTATTCCTGAGGGTGTTGTAGATATTTGATCATCTGGACGATTATAAGATGTAGGCCTAAACGGAGACATTTGATACTCTTTGACTTTTCAAATAAACATTCTGACATAAATAAACGAATTAAAAAAAATTTTTTGCAAATTGTTATATGTTTTTTAGATTCTCGTGTGATCCAGTTAGTAAATATTATTTAGAAATATTTTTTGCTAACCCAGAAATTGTTGCCAAAGCAAACATCCCTAGAAGTGCTATACCAAGTAATATTCCCGCTCCTTGACTTACTCCAGCACCAACAGCGACCAAAATCGAATCGCTTATTAATAGGCTGATCAGTAATGCAGGGGTGAATATTCTCCAACTTGTCCCTCCAATACCTATCGCATAACTCAGAAAATCAAAAAGTCCTGTCATCAAAAGTCCTGTCATCAAGAAGAAATTTCCTTCTAGTTGATTTTGATTAAAACTCTCAATCCTTTTCATGGCTTTAATACCAACTAGCTTTCTTACTGGGGTACGTCCATAATTTCTTGCAATAAAGAAAGCTGCTTGGCAGAAAAATATATCAGAAATTAATATTGTAAAGTAGCCTGTCTGAAAACCTAGTAGAGAACCAGCTAAAAGTGAGTAAGCAGAACTGGGTAATGCCGGCAAAATAATGCTAATCCCTCTTAGGATGAAGATGCCTAAAGGAGCCCAAATTCCCATATTTGCAACCTGTGTTCTTAATGGTTCAATCCCATAATTTTGAATAATAAAGATTAGTACAATAGCTATTGCTACAACAAAGAGAACTGATAGAAATTTTCTTAACTTGGGCATTATTTTGAGATTTTTATAAATTGAGAATGTAAAGTTTATTTCTATCAGTAATTCAAGTAGAGCATAGACTTAGAATCCTAATTTTTGGAGTCTATCAAAGATCTCGCACTTATTGCAATTTCCTAAATGCAGCAGAAATTATTTTATTTTTTAAGGATAAATTGGAAAGCTATAGAGTCCTTAATAATTTTCACTTATTTAATAAATGTCTTTGTAATATAAAGGAAGTTGACTTTAATAAATGCTTTTCGTATTGAAAAATATCTTTTGTATCACTTTGTTATCAATGTTATTTTTGCCTTTGCAAACAAATGCAGGTGATCATGATTGGGTGACTGTTCCAGCTAGCAAATATGGAGAGCAACTTTGGGATGCTAAAACTATGCATCAAAATGAAGATGGCTCAATAAGGGTATTAAGTAAATTCATACCAAAAATTAAAAATGACATTACAAAAGATATTCTTTATACGATGGATATAAATTGTTCTCAGAAAACCTTTAGAGATATTGCACTAGGGTCTAAAGATTTTGATGAATTTGAAAATCTTGAAGCAAAATGGAAATATCCAAATGGAGATAAATTGATCTTGGGTGTTATTGGCCAAGTTTGTAATTCTAAGAAGTAATTTTTTTAGAAATCAAAAAACTTTTTTATAACTGAATCTTCATAAGTTAATAGTATTAAATTACCTTTACTCTCACTTTGAAATTTGATAAAAAAATGTAGATGCGTTGCATCACCTGCGATTTTTGTCCCCATCTATAAACAGATGAAGCTGCCAGGACCCAGATTTGAATAAGGTGCTGGTGGGTTCTAATCCTTGAAAACTTAGTAATATTTTTATTCCTATTTGTAAAAATCATTACTTCCATACCACTTCCATACCTTTTTTTTTTGTTTAATTTTTGGCACAAAAAAACGCAGATGCGTTACCACAACTGCGAATTTTGTCCCCATCTAAAAATAGATGAAGGTGCCAGGACCCAGATTTGAACTGGGGACACGGCGATTTTCAGTCGCCTGCTCTACCAACTGAGCTATCCCGGCATTATTTTTCTTTAATTCAGTAAGAGTATTTTTTTATACCCCCTTTATTAAGTTATCTATGAATTAATATTTTGTAAATAAATTTACAAATCTGCTGATATTAGGAAATATTATTTTGCAGATAAAGCTATTAAAGCTGAACCATAGGATGTGCTCTTATTACTCGAAAGTATAGGTATTTTTAATTTTTTTTGTCTAATAGACCTCCATTGAGGATTTTTTGCTCCACCTCCAATTGATATAATTTTCTTTGGAAATGAACCTGTTAATTCTCTTAGTTTATTCCATCCATTTAATTCAATATTTGCTAAACCTTCAAATATAGCTTGTAAAAATAAAGCATCACTTACTGGCCTTGGTTCAAGAATTGGTCTTAGAAGGGGATCGTTTATTGGGAATCTCTCACCATTACAATTTAATGGTAAGTATTTTAAATTAGTTTCTTTGGAAGGATTAATTTGTTTACTTAAATCTTCAATTTCTGAATTTGAAAAAAATTTAGATAATATTCCACATCCAGCATTAGAAGCACCGCCACAAATCCATTCTTGATTAACTCTATGCATACTTACTCCTGGATAATTTATTGGCTCACTTATGAATTTTTTTAAAACCAAAGTTGTACCTAAAATGGTTAATCCTTCATCTTGCCTAATTTCTGATGCTATAAATGCAGCATTTGAGTCAGTTGTGCCTGAGACAATTAAAAGGTTTGAATTGAGTTTTAATTTTTGTACTAATTTTTTATTTATGATTCCTAAAATAAGGCCACTTTTTTTGATTTTCGGTAAAACATTATGTAATGCATTTATTCTGAAACTTTTTGGCCAGGAATTATTGATAATATTCCATCCAAGTTTTATGTTGTTACCTTCTTCTCCAAAAAGCCAGTTATTCATAAGCCAACCTGAAATCCAGTCGGACTGATGCCTAAGAAGAATATCTTGTCCATAAATATCTATAAGTTTTAAGGCTTTTGCTAAACTGCTGAATGGATTATTTAGAAATTCGTTTTTTCCAGCAAGTTCACTAAGTTGTTGCTTGTTTTCATTGCAGAATTTGTTGTATGGTAATGCATCACCTAGAGCATCACCATTCATTTGGCAAGCTAAGAGGGTTCCAGAAGTGCCAGAGACTGATATTCTTTCCAACCTTTGTTTGATCTCATAAGGAATGTTAAATAAAAGGGCTTCGCAGATTAATAGCCATGATTTTGGCTTTGTTAAATCATAACCTTCAGTATTGGAGCTCGAATAAATAATATCTTTTTTTGTATTTATGATTGTTATTCGGACTCCACTTGTGCCAAAATCTAACCCACCAAAATAGCTATCATGCATCCCAATATTTTAAAGAAAATTATTTATTGATTTTTTTAATTTTTCAGAAATATCTTCAACGTTTTCCCATGGGAGATTTATATCTTCTCTTCCAAAATGACCATATGATGCCGTTTTGATAAAGAAATCCCCCCCCATTTTCTTTGGTAAATTTTTTAAATCAAATTTTTCTAATATAGATGCAGGCCTTAAATCAAAATTATCTTTGACAATGCTAATTAAAGTGTCTTGTGGAATATTACTCGTTCCAAAGGTATCGACCATAATCGAAATTGGATTAGCTACACCAATGGCATAACTTAATTGAACTTCAGCTTTTTTAGCTAATTTTGCTTTTACTATTGATTTTGCAACATATCTAGCTGCGTAAGCAGCGGATCTATCTACTTTCGTAGGATCTTTACCCGAAAAAGCACCACCTCCATGCCTCGCATAACCTCCATAAGTGTCCACAATGATTTTCCTTCCAGTTAATCCAGCATCACCTTGTGGCCCCCCTACTACAAACTTTCCAGTTGGATTTACTAGAAATCTTGTGGCTTGTAATGATGATTTGATTCTTAGATCATTTGTTGCAGGAATTACGACGTGTTCCCAAAGATCTTTTCTAATTTTTTCTCTTACTTCTTTTTCATTATGAATTCCATCTACTGCAGCTGTATGTTGAGTAGAAATTAAAATTGTATTAATTGACTCCGGCTCACCATTCTTGTAGTTTATGCTGACTTGAGTTTTACCATCAGGTAGTAGATAATTAAGAATATTTTCATGTCTAACTTTTGCTAATTGTCTAGATAATCTGTGAGCTAAGCATATAGGAAGCGGCATAAGTTCAGGGGTCTCATCGCATGCATATCCAAACATAATGCCTTGATCACCAGCACCAATATTATTCTTAATATCATCATTATTATCATCAGCATCATCCACTCCTTGAGCGATGTCAGGAGACTGTTCATCAAGAGCAATTAAAATAGCGCAACTATTTGAATCAAACCCACCAGCTCTCGAACCCTCATATCCAATCGATTTGATTACTTTTCTTGCGATTTTTATGTAGTCAACTTTTGCTTTAGATGTTATTTCTCCTGTTAGTAAGCAAAGACCAGTGTTAACTACAGTCTCGCATGCGACTCGACTATCAGGGTCTTGAGATAATAAAGCATCAAGGATTGCATCACTAATTTGATCACATATTTTATCAGGATGTCCCTCAGTTACAGATTCAGAGGTGAAAACGTATTCACTCATTTATTTTTCAATGATTTAGTAATGATGTTAATTTAGAAAGTGAAAAATATTCAATAGATTGTTACTTAAAAGTGTTATGTACTGATCTTTATTAAATAGGCTTAACTTTAGATGTATTTGATTAAATCAATAAACAATTAATGAAATAGATTCAGAATTGAGAATTTTGAAGTTCTTTGTTAGGACTCTTCAGAGGTTGTTGCGAGTTGTTCCTCATTTTCATCTATCTGTTCAAATAACATTTGTTTATATTTTGCAGCCATTTCCTCTGCTTTACTGAACACTTTCTGAGGATCAGTAAGCATGTCTCCTGGTTCTGGTTCTAATGCCTTTGTTGATAGAGAAATTCTTCCGCGCTCTGAATCTAAGTCAATGATCATAACTTTCATTTGATCATTCACATTTAAAACATTATGTGGAGTCTCGATATGTTCATGACTTATTTCAGAGATATGAAGGAGTCCACTTACTCCCCCGATATCAATAAATGCTCCATAAGGTTTTATCCCTTTAACAGATCCAATGACTACTTCTCCAACCTCTAATCTATTCATTTTCTTTTCAACTAAAGCTCTTCTATGGCTTAGCACTAATCTGTTACGTTCTTCATCAACTTCTAAAAATTTCAATGGCAGATATTCACCTTCTAAATCCTCTTTGATTTTCCGAGCACTTATATGTGAACCAGGAATAAAACCTCGTAGCCCTTCTACTCTTACTAAAGCCCCGCCTCTATTAGTTGCAAAAACTTCAGAATATATAGTTGCATCCTCTTTTTGTAGTTGTCTGACACGTTCCCATGCCCTTTGATATTCAATTCTTCTTATTGATAAAGCTAATTGACCGTCTTCATTCTCTTCACTCATTATGAAAAATTCTCTGGATTCAGTCGGTTTTAAAACATCGCTTAATCCTTCTACTCTGTTAATAGAAACTTCTTGCATAGGCATAAAAGCTGCCGTTTTTGCACCGATATCTATCATTGCTCCTTTTGGCTCCAAAGCAAA
>Ga0163110_10000923_pt1 | contig 14473 bp, 12 predicted proteins | sample CRUFie1St17metaG_FD_108703 | JGI IMG/M metagenome (GOLD analysis project Ga0163110, IMG submission 108703) | Marine microbial communities from the Costa Rica Dome - CRUD Field 142mm St17 metaG | ecosystem: Environmental > Aquatic > Marine > Oceanic > Photic zone | place: Costa Rica: the Eastern...
GTGGGTTTCTCTTTGTTCAATGTGTGCACTGACTGCGATTGCAAGTGATAATGGTGTTGTTATAAACAATCTTTTCTATTTTGGATTGGTAACTTTTTTAATTGGAATAGCAATTGAAGTAATTGCTGATAAACAAAAAACAAACTTTAGAAAAGACCCAAAAAACAAGGATAAATTTATTAGTGAGGGTTTATGGGCTAAATCAAGACACCCCAATTATGTTGGTGAAATTACTTTATGGACTGGCGTAGCAATAATTTCATTTTCTTCTCTGGATGGTTGGCAATATATAAGCCTAATTTCTCCAATTTTCACATATTTACTGCTAGTTTATGTTAGTGGTGTACCACAACTTACTGAAAGTGGTAAGAAAAAATGGGGTCATTTAAAAAGTTATCAAGAGTATATTAAAAACACACCAACATTAATATTTAAATGAAAACGATTCTATTCATAATTTTAATTATATGGGGAATACCCAGTACATTTTTTAGAAGTAAGTTCCGAAAAATTGTATACCAAACAGATGATTGGAAAATTAATATTAAACCTTTATTTAAAAAAGAAATTACTGGGCTCATTTATAACATGTACCCTGATAATAAAGATTATTTAAAAACAAGAAATCATTATAGATTATATCTTTTGATCTATTTAATTATTTTTTTGTGTTACTACTTTTACAAATAGATTTTTATTAGTTTTACCTGACATGTCTGCAGAAATTTGGTTGATTATTTTTATCGGGTTCATTATTTTAAATTTCGCATTTTCTAGTATCCTTGAATATATAAATGATAAAAACTGGAAAAATGAAATTCCCACTGAACTTAAAGATTATTATAATAAAGCACAATATCTAAAAGCCAAAAATTATAAAAAAGCTCGAGGTAAAGTTTCACTTATTTCTTCTTGTTTAAGCACCTCTTTAACAATTCTAATTTTATATACAGGATTTTATGGTTATGTTAGTGATTATATACATGAAATTTATAGTTCTAAATTCATTCATTCAGGAATATTTTTCTTGTTTTTTTATTTAATAAATATGATTGTCAGTATACCTGTTAGTTATTACTCAACATTCATTATAGAGGAAGAATTTGGTTTCAATAAAACCAGCCTTGGGACATTTTTTGCAGATATAATTAAAGGAATACTAATGACACTTATAATTGGTGGCATATTGCTCGGTGCTGCTCTTTTCATTTACGATTACTTCAGTGATGGATTTTGGATTTGGTTATGGATAGGTTTATCTCTATTTACAATTTTTATTAGTATGTTCTACACTACATTGATTGTTCCTATTTTTAATAAATTAAGTCCATTAGAAAACGGTACGCTTAAAGAAAAAATTGAGAATTATTCCAAAGGGATTGGATATTCATTAAAAAATATTTTCATTATTGATGGTTCGAAAAGATCATCAAAAGCCAATGCTTATTTTTCCGGACTAGGACCAAGAAAAACAATTGCTTTGTTTGATACTTTAGTTGAAAAACACACTGAAGAGGAATTAGTTGCTGTTCTTGCACACGAAGTTGGTCACTATAAAAAGAATCATATTAAACAAGGTATGTTTATATCAATATTTCAAATTGGAATGATGTGTTATTTATTTGAACTTTGCACAAAATTACCAGAAATTACTTCTGCTCTAGGAGCAGAAGTTGGAGCTTTCCATTTAGGACTTATAGGTTTTAGTCTTCTTTTCAGTCCTATCGGACTAATTCTTGGTGTTTTTGGAAATATCCTAAGTAGAAAAAATGAGTTTGAAGCAGATAGTTATGCTAAGGAAACATATGATGGTGAAAGTTTAAAGTTAGCGTTAAAAAAACTATCAGTAGACAGTCTTACAAATCTATATCCACACCCACTTTATGTATTTATACATTACTCCCACCCACCTTTACTGGAACGTTTAAAGGCATTAGGCTAATTTCTAGTTTGGATTTTTAATCTCCCAACCATTCTCATAATCACGAGACCAAAATTTCATTGCTTTTTTATTTTTAATTCTAGCTGAATTAATATCTATGGATAGAGATTGATTAGACCTATATGAAACATTTGCATAATGGACTAAGCTCTGACTAATAACTGCATCTGAAATTGGTGATGTTAACTTTTCTCCAGATCTTATAGATTCAAAAAAGTTTTTCATATGACGATAAGTCATATTACCAATATTTCCACCAGATGAGTATCTGTTTTTATTTTCATTTGATAGACTATCAAAAATAAGCTCATCTTTTAAATTGTAAAGTTGATAACCTGCTCTGTTCACAAAGGCTGAACCCTCAGATCCCCATATTTTTGTTCCCCTCCCTCCTTCTTTTGATTTTTCAAATGCATTTCTACTTTGACCATCCCAGGTTATTGTTTTTCCATTTTCAAACTTAAATTTTGCTTCCATGGTATCGTACATTGTCCATCCATCGTCGAGGTAATGATATTTTCCTGCATACACATCAGCTTGATAAGGATAATCTACATTTAATGCCCAGCGTGCAATATCCAACTCATGAGTAGCATTATTACCAGCCTCACCAGTACCATAATCCCAACCATACCACCTCCAGTTATAATCCCACGTATCAAAAGTATAGTCCCTCCTCAGTGCAGGCCCTTGAAATAAATTCCAATCCAAGCCATCAGGAATTGGAGACAATAATTGATTGGGAACTCTTGGTCGGTTGCTGTGATAAAATGCAGTTGCTTTATAAGTTTTTCCCAGTGCACCATTTTCTATTTTATTCATTAATTCAATGGTATGTGGTGACGATCTTTGCTGATTACCCATCTGCACAACCTTATTAAAATGTTTTTGATAAGAAACAAGTAACTCACTCTCCCTCATGTTATGACTACATGGTTTTTCTAAATAAACATGCTTTCCACTTTCCATAGCTTTACAAGCACCATATGCGTGCCAGTGATCAGGTGTCGCCATTATTACAGCATCAACTTCTTTATCATCGAAAATTTTATGAATATTTTTTTCAGATTTTACTTTAACGCCTTTTAAATCAAATAATCTTTTTGAAGCTTTAGTAATTTGATGATCCATAACATCACATAGGTGAGTAACTTCAATATTTTTTTGTGATACTGCATTGCTAAGTAATCCTGGGATTCTTCTACCTAAACCTTGAAAAGCGATTCTAATTCTATCATTAGATCCAATAATTTTTCTATAAGATTTTGCAGATAGTGAATTAATAAATGTTAAACCAGTTACAGCTAAAGCTGATTTTTTTAAAAATTTTCTCCTATTTTTCATCGTTTAATTCTCTAATTTTTATGTTTTTAAATGAAACTTTATTACCATGGTCTTGTAATAAAATATGACCTGATTTTTGTTGAGCAAAGTTTTCCCATTTTGAATATTTACTATATTCAATAAGGGCTTTAAAAACCTGAGAAAATCGGTCATATTCCAATACCTTTTCATTATCGAGCCAATGTTCAACATGTCCATTATTTGAAATAATTTTAGCTCTGTGCCACTCTCCCGCTCTAACATCTTTCCAGTTTAATTTTTTTGCTTCAATTAAATCATAGAGGCTTGCTACCCCTCTGTTTTTTTTAACATCTTCTTTCTTTATTTTCCATTTTTCATCCTCAAACTCCATAACTCTATATTTTTTAGATTCATCAATATGAAATTTATTATCTAGAATCTGGTACTCTAAACCGATAGCAGAACCATCACCCTTATTTAGATTTAAGTCTACAAAATATTTGATTCCACTATTTGCACCTTTTGTAATTTTAAAATCTAACTCTAATTCAAAATTTTCATATTTATCTTTCGTTACAATGTCGCCTCCATTTGCAGATTCACTTCCATCAGATGATAAAACAGTTAATATGCCATCGTTTATTTCCCAACCTTTTTGGGGGAAGCTATTTGATTTCGCACCGACCCAGCCATCGGAATTTTTACCATCGAAAATAAATTTCCATCCATCCTCTTTTTGCTTCTCTGTTAAATAATTATCCACATTATTAATCACTGGAGCATAATCCTCAACTGGATACCTCTTTTTAATTAAATCATTTGTTGTAACTCTAATATTCTTCCATTTAACTTCTTTTCCGTCTAATAATTCTTCTCGAATGCTATGAATCTGTAATGCAATAAAACCATCGGTCGATGTATCGTCTATTAAATTTGAACATTGAATACCATTAACCCATGTTCTGACTGTGTTTCCAATTGCTTCAATTCTAATAAAATTCCATTCATCTGGTTTAAAAGCAGTTCTTCCAATTGGATTAACTGAAAGTGGGTACAGAAAAACACTTCTTCTTGATTGGTCGTATATTCCACCCGTCCAGAATCTATTTCTTTCTGGGTTATTGGCTTCAAGTTCAAGTTGATAACCATATACATATTTTCTAGAGTTATTAGACATCAATGATCTGAACTGAACGCCAGAGTTTAATCCTGAGCTAACATTTACTTCAAATTCTAAGATAAAATCTTTGTAAAAATTTTTAGTTCCTAAATACGTGCTTTTAGAATTGAGTTTTGAGGTGCCGATAATAGTACCATCAACAAGTTGAAAATCAGCCCCACCTTCTTTTATTTCCCAATTGCCAAGATCATCTCCAATTAAATTGGTCCAATTTTCTTGAGATATTGATAAAGTATTGATTAATAGAAATAAAAGGATTAAAATATTTTTCATATTTCTAGGATGTGTGGTCACTAACAATATACCAATTACCTTTAATTTTTTTAAAAACTAAAGTAAAATAGCCAGATAAGTTTTCATTATCTCTTTTAATATTAAACTTTCCCAATAGTAAAGCAACTCTTTTTGAAATTAAGAATAGATCATTTATATCAAAATCAAGATATCCCATCAGTTCCTTTGATGAATATGTTTTTAAGTAGCGTTCTTTAACATAATTCCAGCCATACACAGGTCCATTAGAGCCTGAAAAAACAAGTTTATCTGATTTCAAGTAACCTTGCATAAATTCATTAATATCATTATTATTCCAAGCAATTCTTTGAGTTTCTAAAACATCAAGAATTTGTAAAGAATCTTTTTCCTTGATATTTTGAGACAGAATTGTATTAAATGAAATAATTAAAAAGAAAATAAAGAATCTTAACATTCAATTAAGTTAAAAAAAATAAGATAATTTAAGCCATTTAAATAAATTTGATATATACCAGTTGATCACTAAAAAATTGAGAATTTTAAAAAAATAACGACAAAGGTTCTGTTTTCACTAAATAATCTTAAATTTGACAATTGACATCAATTGTACAAAATCTTCCTCTGTAAAATAAAAAAAATATTTTTGTACGATTTTTGATGATTATTATAATAATCACAATTAATAATGAAAAATATCAAATCAGGTACGATAACAAAAATTGAAATTGATAATGATATTCTCTATTATGATTACAATAATTTAGAATCAAAAAAGTTTCTAATGAATTATGAAACTGAAAAAGGGTTTATTCAGTTTCATTTTTGTTTAAAAGGAGATGTTTCATTTGAATACAACAATGGAGCTTACTCATTCCCGTTGAGCTCTGGCAATAGTATTCTACTCTATAATCCTATAATGAATCTGCCTGTTAATGCTCTTTTGAATCATAACACAAAACTTGTTTCCTTACATATTAGAATTGAGAAATTTCACAGTTTATTTTTTGAAAATTCTGATAATATCCCATTCCTAAGTGAAGAAAATATTAATAAGAAATTCTATAAAGAATATAACCTGAGCCCAATGATGACTACAATTCTTGTTCAAATGATGAATGAAAATGTTAGTGACAATGTAAAAAAACTATATTTCAAAGGAAAAGTTTTTGAAATTCTTAGTCTTCTTTTTAATATTTCAAAAGAAATGAATACTGAACAATGTCCATTTCTTGCTGATGATAAGAATGTAAAAAAAATTAAAATGGCAAAGGAAATTATAATTGCTAGAATGTCAGAGCCTCCAAGCTTAAAAGAGCTAGCTGATAAAGTAGAAATATCCTTGAAAAATCTTAAAGAAGGTTTTAAACAAGTTTATGGGAATACTGTATTTGGTTACCTATATGACCATAAAATGAATGTTGCGAGTCAAATGCTTTCTACAAAAAATTATAATGTAAATGAAGTAGCTTTACATTTAGGTTACAGCACTGCAAGTCATTTTATAAATGCATTTAAAAATAAATTTGGTACTACTCCAAAAAAATATTTAAACAATTCTAATTAAGAAGAATGAACTAATTTTACAGTGTGAAAAAAAACCTTCTTAGGATATTTCAATTCTTTTTAACCATTTTCTTTATATATGTAACATTAAATCAAATTGACATCGAAACACTCTGGTCATTACTTGAAAATATTAATGTTTCATATATTTTAATATCCATTTTACTATACTCATCATCTCAAATAATATCCTCTGAAAGACTAAGGCTTATTTTAAATTCAAACGAATATCAAATTTCTTTCAAGAATAACTTTGTTCTATATTTAATTGGCATTTTTTATAATTTCTTTATTCCAGGTGGATTTGGTGGTGATGCATACAAATTCTACTTGATGAAAAAGAATTACAAATGGGGCTTTAAAAAACTATTTAAACTTTTAGTTTTTGACAGACTAATTGGTTTAGGTGCTTTGGTATGCATACTTCTATTCATAATCGAAAATTATATATTAGAGCTAAATATAATTATATCACTTCTCTCGGTATTTGCAGCATTAATTATTGGATTCTATATTGTAAAATATTTTTTTAATAACCAGCATATTTATTTTAAATCGCTTGGAATTTCTCTAATCAATCAATTTTTACAGTTTTTAACAATTTTCTTTATCATTCTTTCTCTTGGGATTGATAATAATTATATAGAAATAATTGTTGTTTTTATTTGCTCGTCAATTCTTTCAGTTTTCTCAGTCGGTGGGATAGGAATTCGAGAATATATTTTTATGATGTCAGCTTCTTTTATAAATGTAACACCAGAATTATCAGCTAGTATTGGTTTATTATTTACGTTTTCTGCAAGTTTTTCTACAATTCCAGGACTTGGATACTTAATCAAAAAGCCAAAATTTTTAAAATAAAAAAACCCAAGATTTTATCCTGGGCTTTTTAAATAAGTAGTTTTTTAAAATTATTAGTTGTTTGGAATACCAGAACCTCCTCCAAAGGGTGCCCAATTAGCATGAACACTTTTCCAACCATCTGGTGTTGCAATCCAAACAGATGAAGCTCTTGTATTATATGCTACTGAATCCTCAGATCCAGAGTGAGTGTAAGATCCATCAGCATAAAATGTAAGAATTGCCATAGTCATATCAGGTGAAAATTTAACATCGATATCCCTCAGGTCAAAGCTGTTCCAAGTTATATCATTTTGTCTATTCAAGCTTTCATCTGTAAACTCATAAAATTCTTGAAGATTAGAATCACCGGCAGTCAATTGCATTTCATCTGTGACATATTTTTGATATTCTTCTTTATCTCTTTCCAAAATAGCATTTTGCATAGCAACCTGAGCTTCCTGTAAATTTTTCACTATCTCTTCTTTATTTACATTTCTATTATATGTTACTAATTTGGGTTGATAAGGTGAAGAAAAAGAAGCGTAGTCATATGCTCCAAATTGATTTTGTCTAGCTTTCATAAAATCACCTGACATAGCTGCTATTTCAGCTTTAGAGTCTAAGGCGTTTGGTCCATCATGAAGCTCTCTTGATTTATCTATAGCATTGAAAGCTGCATCATAATCGACTTTTCCACCAATTTCACCATTAGCATAACCATAAGCAACCATATTATAAGCTGCTGATGCGTGCTCTGGAAAATCTTGGGCAAATTTTGCATAGTTATTATAATCCCCACCAGCGCTAAACCAGTTAAGAAGTGGACTGTCAGGGTTATCTACAAGACCACTATTTAATGAAGAACGCCAAGTGTCACCATCACCAGTTAAGGTTGCAGTTAACATTTTATGCCAAACCTTTTCCTCTGAAGATAGACCATTCACATCAATAGCCTCAAGTTTGCTTTTTCTTGATCCAGTTCTGGCTGCTGATGCTGCCATAACTAAATTTGCACAACCGCAGTCATCATCTAACAGAAGAGCAGCTTTTGCCATACCAACAGCCATTAATTGTTCTAGATTTGCTAAGTGTTCTACAGCTTCATTAACAATTTCTGAAGCTTTTTTATTGCATGAATCATCAACCCATTGCTGAGAATTTAAATTAATGAAAAGCATGCAAAAAATTATTGTAATAATATTTTTCATATTGTATGTTTTTTTAGGATTTCCAAACATAGAAAAAAGAGAGCAAAAAAATAAATTATTTAGATTTAATCTAAATTATTAATTTGAAAAGATGAAGCAGGAAGACCCTCTAAATTAAAAAGTGTTGCTTCAAAATAATTTTTCCAACCATATCTTACTTTGCTTGGTTTAGAGACATTCTCTGACGTAACTATAATTGATTTCCCAAAAATTTTAGCTTTTGCACTATAAAATTGGTTGTCAGAACCTGCTAATTCAAAATCTTTTAGTGGCCCATTAAAATTATAGAAACCATTGTCTGCATAATCAAAATTAATTACGACAGATGATCCATCCTTTTTAGCAGATTTTACTATTGGACCAGATGGAGTTATTGAATTAAATCCATAAGTTTTATTCAAAGCCCAGTAAGCTAACCTATTTCCAACTTTAATTTTTTCAGGTGGATGAATTGAATTTAGAGCGCCAATATCAACAGTAGACACCATTCCTGAATTAACAATATTAAACATGGCATCTAATTGAGAATCTCTAAGTAAAGCGGAGCTAATTTTATTCGCACCATCATACCTAAATGGAGCTATTTGAACAAAGTAAAAAGGAAATTCACCTTGCCCCCACTCGTTACGCCAACTTTCAACCATAACTTGCATTAGCTTTGAGTAATTGTTTGCCCTTAGTCTGTTGTTTTCTCCTTGATACCACAATGCACCTTTAATTGTATAAGGAATTAGTGGGTTAATCATCCCATTAAATAGATATCCAAGATTATAGTGTTCATATTTGTTCTTAAAATTATTTTTTAAAACCCCAGATTTAAAATTTTTATCCAAATGAGTTTTTTCAGCCCATGCCTCAGCTGGTGTGCCTCCCCAAGAAGTAACAATAATTCCAACCGGAACATTTAATGTTTCATTAATATAACTAGCAAAAGAATAAGCAGCTGCACTAAAATATCTTACAGTTTTAGGACTAGATAATTCCCACTTTCCATTAAAGTCGTTTAGTTTTTCACTACTAAACTTTCTTTCAACTGTTAGCAATCTAATTTTATCATTGTTAGCTTTTCCAATAACGTCTTGAGAACCATTGATTGGTTCATTTACATATCCGTTAAAAGTCATCTGCATGTTTGACTGACCTGATCCAAACCAGACTTCACCTAAAAGAACATTATTTATAATTTTTGATTCATTTTTAGTTGAAATTATTAGTTGGTGTGGACTTTGATCTGAGCTAGTATTGATTTTAAGAATCCAATCTCCATTAATGTCAGCTTTAGTTTTTGTTGATATTTTATTCCAACTAGAATAAACTTTAATGACTTGATTTGGACTAGATTTTCCCCATATATTAACATTAGAGTTCCTTTGAAGAACCATATTATCAGTAAAGAGGTTATTAAGTTCTAATTGACCATTTATGGAAAACGAGACTAAAAAAACTAATAGATATAAAAGTCTCATTTAGTATAAAAATTTCTTGTCTAACTCTTCAGAATCCTTATATTTTAGTCTTAAGTTTTTTAATCTTTCTGTTAAATCTTTTACAACCTCAGAATATGCTGGGTCATCATATACATTATTCATCTCATTTGGGTCATTTAATCTATCATACAATTCCCATTCATCAACATCATAATAAAATCTAACTAACTTAAATTCTTTAGTAACTATACCATAATGTCTTTTAGCCATATGAACTGATGGATATTCGTAATAGTGATAATAAACCTCTTCTCTTGTCCATTTATCATTTTCACCTTTAAGTAATGGCATCAGGCTTTCACCTTGCATATCATCTGGCACATCAATCATCGCGGCTTCCAAAAATGTTTGAGCAAAATCTAAATTTTGTACCATTTCATCGTTGGTGATTCCAGGCTTTATTTTATTTGGCCATTTAATCATTAAAGGTGTTTTAAAAGACTCATCATATATAAATCTTTTATCAAACCAACCGTGTTCGCCTAAATAGAAACCTTGATCAGAAGTGTAAACCACAATTGTATTATCATCCAATCCAGTTTCCTCAAGATAATCCAGAACTCTTCCTACATTATCATCAACTGAGGAAATAGTTGCTAGATAATCTTGCATATATCGTTGAAATTTCCATTTCATTTTTTGGGTGTCATTCATAGTTGGCCAATTTTCCTTAAAATCAGCACTAATTTTATCAAGAGTTACATCATATTTCTTTTTTTGTTCTTCATTCGCTCTACCAAAAGGACCATAAAAGCCTCTAGCTGTTGGTCTCATCAAACTACCATCACCTTTGATGTAAACTATTTCAGGTTCAACTTTACCCATTTCTTCTATTACTGAGGGCCTCACTTTACTATCATGCATATATTGCATGTGGGTTAAAAGATTCATTTCTGCTGTCTTTGCAGCAGTTCCCCTATTTGAGTAATCATCAAATAGAGTTTCTGGCTCCGGGAATGTTTTTTCATAAAATTCTGCAAATTTCTCAGGACTTGGCCACCAGGCTCTATGTGGAGCTTTATGAAGATACATCATCATAAAAGGTTTACTCTTATCTCTTTTAGTTTTAAACCAATTTAATGTTAAATCAGTAATCACATCACTTACATAGCCAGTAATCAAAGTGTCTTTTTCCTTACCTAAAAACTTTGGATTTATATAATCTCCTTGACCAGGAAGAATCCAAAAATCATCAACACCTTTGGGATTATTTCCAAAATGCAATTTACCATACATAGCAGTTTGATATCCTGCTTTTTGAAATAATTGAGGAAATGTAACCTGAGTTGTATCAAATTTAGCATGGTTGTCAATTTTACCATTTAAATGACTGTGTTTTCCTGTTAGAATAACAGCTCTTGAGGGAGCACATATGGAATTGGTAACACAAGCATTTGTGAATAAAATCCCTTCATCTGCTATACGATCAATATTAGGGGTTTGAATTAGTCTATCATCATATGCGCTAATAGCTTGATAGGCGTGATCATCAGACATGATGAATAAAATATTTGGTCTTTCATCTTTATCAGAACATGCTGATAACAAAATCAAAAACAGGATTGCACAAATTTTTTTCATTTTTTATAATTTTTATTTACAGTTGTTTTATTAGCATTCAATTCAATTTTAATTTCATCCATTTTATTTGAAAGTTTGCTTACAATTTCAGGATGAACTTCAACTAAGTTGTTAGATTCACTAGAATCCTCATATAAGTTATATAATTCCTGGGTATTATCCTCATAAAATTTTACCAGTTTCCACTGATTATTTCTAATTGCAGATCCAGGCTTCCATAAAGAACCGTGGTAGTGAGGAAAATGCCAAAAAATATAATCTCTTTTAAATTCTTTATCTAAAAAAATATTATTAAGATTCATACCATCAATATTCTTAATATCATAACTAATGTCCATAGCATTTAAAATTGTAGGAAAAAGATCATGTGAAACAACAGGTTGATATATAATTTCTCTGTAGACTTGTTTTGGAAGTTTAATCAACTGAGGAATTTTAATTCCTCCCTCATATAGCCAACCTTTACCAGCTCTTAATGGGTACACAGAGGTTGGAGCAATTCTTTTTAAAGTGGATAGACCACCATTATCGGATGTAAATACAATAAGGGTGTCATCATAAAGATCGTTCTCCTTGAGATAATTTATAATTTTTCCGACATTATTGTCAGTAGCGTGAACCATTGATGCATACTTTGCATTTCTTTGATTAAGTAATGTAATTGCATCACCCTCTTTTTTTGTTACTGGCTCAATATCATCATAGCCCTTTAATTTTTCTTTATAATAATCATAAAACTCCTTATTTTCTTGAATAGGTGTATGAACATTATAAAATGCTAAAAATGCTGCAAAAGGTTTGGATTGATCACGTGAGTCTATAAAATCAATTGTCTCTTGTGTTAATCTGTCTGTTAAGTATTCGCCCTCAGGTCCATCCTCTAATTTTGGATTTTTATATGGACTATAATAACCACCCATTGGACTACCTTTTTCAAAGCCGCCTATATTAATATCAAATCCCTGATCTTCGGGATAATGACCCTCACTTCCCAAATGCCATTTTCCAGAGTAAAAAGTTTTATATCCATTCTTCTTTAAAACCTCCGCAATGGTAATCTCACTAAGTGGTAATTCATTTAAATCTTGCGGTCCAATAAGAGGTTTGTTTTTATTATTGTAACTAGGTTGTTCTTCAAGACCAGGTATCCAGTCTGTTATATTGACTCTCGCTGGGTGTTTTCCAGTCATGATTGCTGCTCTTGTGGGTGAACATACTGAACTTGATGCATATGCATTATAAAACAGCATGCTGTTTAAACTTAGTCTGTCAATGTTGTGTGTTTCATAAAAATCAGATCCATTGTAGGAAACGTCAGTCCAGCCAAGATCATCCACTAGAATGAATAAAAGGTTCGGTTTGTCTGTTGGCTTTGAACAAGAAATAATTAAAAAAACAAAAAGAATGTAAACATTTTTCATATCATAAAATTATTTTCCTCTTTTGGTTTTAACAACAACAACTCCATTACCAGCCCTAGAGCCGTATATAGCAGCTGCAGCATCTTTTAATATTGATATAGATTCAATGTCGTTAGGATCAACCTCTTCAATAGTTGACTCCATACCATCAACAATTATTAATGGTGGCTGAGAAAAATTTCTTATAACAAAAGTTGCAAAGTCGTCTGGCATTCCTGTATTTGGCCTTCTTACATTAAGTCCGGCTGCTTGTCCTCTTAATGCATCATTCGAATTGGAACTTGCTCCAAGGTTTATTTTTTCTCCATCCACAGTCAGAACTGAGGTAGTCGAATTTGATTTAGATTCAGTTCCATATCCAGTATCATACTTTTGATCTAAATCATCATTGCCACCTATTTTAATTGTGGAACACGAAAAAAGTAAAACAATAAGTAATAAAATATTTTTCATGAAATTTAAATATAAAAAAAAAAGGACCTAATTTCTTAGATCCTTTTTTATTATGAATAATTATATGTTTTAGGATTAATATCCTGGGTTTTCAACCATATTTGGGTTATCAGCAATCTTTGCTGTTCCAATTGGTAACCAGTACATCTTAGGAAGAAAAGCTGTGTTCTGAGAGAAATTCCATCTCCATCTTCTTGCTTTGTACATTCCGTCAGATCCTCTTCTGAACCACTTTACACCCCATTTTGGTTTCATATGCAGAGCAGCTTCTGCATCTCTCCATGTTTTTAAATCCCAAATGTGGTGGTTTTCACCATACAACTCAACAAATCTTTCGTTTTTAATTTTATCTAAAGAGATTTGTTGTTTAGCTGGCATACCAACTCTAGCTCTTACAGCATTAACAAGTTGCTTAGCTCTAACTGGCTTACCAATTTCAAATGCAGCTTCAGCAGCATTCAGATACATCTCACCAGTTCTAAATACAACATAGTCTGAGTCATCACCATCATAAGGTATAAACTCATAACTTCCATCTAATGGAATTCTATGCTGAGCAAGTCTACCACCTCTGTTTCTGTTTCTTGTAGGAGCTCTTCTTGGTGCAACATCTCCCCCACGTCCTTTAACATTTGGATTTACTGCTCCCACGGTATTATCATGGAACCAAACAGTTCTACCAGCATAAACTTCTTCAGGTGTCCATGCCTTAGCTAGGTATCTAGGATCTTTTTTATAAACCACTTCTTCAATATCAAACCATGTTTTATTATTAAACATTTTTCTGTTTTTGTTACCTGGCGTACCATCTTTGTATTCGAACCTTTCGACTGAAGCCTCATAGATATGGGTATTTGATCCCCATCCAGATTTAAACCCGTCAGGCATGTTAAAGTAACCATGCATGTGAGTTTTTCCAAGCCCTAGGTCATACTCAGATACAAAAATCATCTCACTGTTACCCTTTTTAGTTAGGACCTCAGAATATGTTTTTTGATATGTTCCACCTCCAGTGTGTAAAGAATGTTTTCCGCTATCAATAATTGCACTAGCTGATGCATGAGACATTGTGTAATATCCACTAGCCAAACCAGCAGGGATAGATGTTAATCCATCAGATGACTGCGGGTGATATTTTGCAATTCTTGCAGCATAAAGTGCAGCTCTACTCTTAAGAGCGTGAGCAGCCCATTTTGTAGCTTTCCCGCTCATAGCAGAACCAGGAAGGTCAGCTA
>Ga0163110_10000928_pt1 | contig 14437 bp, 12 predicted proteins | sample CRUFie1St17metaG_FD_108703 | JGI IMG/M metagenome (GOLD analysis project Ga0163110, IMG submission 108703) | Marine microbial communities from the Costa Rica Dome - CRUD Field 142mm St17 metaG | ecosystem: Environmental > Aquatic > Marine > Oceanic > Photic zone | place: Costa Rica: the Eastern...
GCATTTACCGATGTGTATGATTGGAGATGGTGGAAGGCAAACTACAAGTGTTTATTCGAAAAGACTCGTTTGTATCAGTTTAATTACAGACATTTGGATAGATTTTACCGCCGACAAGATTGGGGTATTTCACACTCATGTCATCTAAATGAACCATTTGGATATTCAATCTTTCAAGCATTTGATTACGGAAAACTACCAATACTACAGATGGATTGGTTAAAGGACTTCGAATATCCATTTAGGGCATTCACAAAGAAACAATTCAAACAACAAGTTGATAACATATCTCAACTATCCGTCCAAGAAAGGAATGATTATCTTAATGGATTTAGGGAACATCTAAGACAATGGGATAACAAAAAAGAGTGGACGGACAAATATTTAGAAATATATAATAGTTAATATTTATAGTAACACACACGCGTATTAAGACATATGTGTCTTTTTTGCGTTTCTTTTTTATAGTCGTTTTTTTGGGAGACTTTTTTGGCAACACCACCAAATGGAACAAAATTATCATTAGGAAAACTCGGTAGGGCTACCAATGTTGGAAACTCTGATTACACATCCAAGACAAGTTTAAATAGTGCTGGTAGAGATAGTGGTACTTCTAAAACTTCCTTGAGTGATTTTTACATAGGTTCAGTTGATAATTCACTTAGTGGATTTCAATATGTTGATGAACAGACCAATGAGACCTACACGATGACATTCGGTGATGAAAATAGTTTATTTGAATCAAGAATTGGAAGTAGACATCAGAACTTCACATGGTCTTCAGGTAATGATAGTTTATTTGGGCCTCAGTCTAATCAAGACTATACGGCTGTATTTGAGGCTGGTGCTATAGCTGAAGTAGCGAATGAAGGATTTATATCAAAATCATTTGAGACTAATCTTGTTACAGACTTTGATTTTAATAATTGGACGACTGATAACAATCTTGGTGATTGGACAGAAAGTGGTGGTACTGTTATCAGCAAGCTGACAAATAATGCTTCTCCAAGTTCATCAAATAACTTCGCTGTACAATTCAATACTCAAGATGGTTCTATATCTCAAACATTCACAGTCAAGGGTAATTCTACTTATGAAATAGTAGCACATGGTTCATCAAGTGCTGATGCTGGTCAGATTCAATTGGAAATAAGTGGGGCGTACCACCAAACTACTTTCGATGGGGCTAATATGTGTGGAGAACAAGGTCAATGGTATAAATTCAGACATGATTTTTATACAAGTGGTTCATCAGGAGCAACTCAAAATTTAAAGTTGACTTTTACAGCCGTTTCAGCTTCTTCTGAACACAAACCTCTTTTAGATGCAGTATTTTTTAGAAGATGGGAAGGTTCAAATTTTAGTGATACTGAAGTCGTGATAAGTGGTAAGTTAAATGAAGATGGTCAAAGTGATGGATTCAATGACCATGCAACAAGATACAACACAAATATAAACAAAACAGTTGAAATACAAGATACCTATGGTGGATTAACCACTGCATGTTTCTTACCTGACACATTGATTAAAATGTGGGATGGAACATCCAAACCAATATCATCACTCAATGAGGGTGATGAGTTACTTAGTGTTACAATACCTAACTTACCTGATGAAGATTTAGGGTTTGATGTTTGGACGGCATTTACATCTACTGATGACATGGATAATTTAACAAATGTTAAGGTAAAAGTCAAGGATATTTTTTACGATTACAAACAAGGTTACCATTACATAAATAACAATGTAAAAGTTACAAGTGAACATCATTTTTGGATTTTAAGTTCAGGTTTATGGTCTTGGAAAGTACCTGACAAAATCAAAGTAGGTGATAGTATGTTGAATCAAGATGGTCAATTAGAAAGTGTAAATGATATAAGATATATATCTGGCGAGGTCGAGGTGGTAAACATAAATGTTGAAGATTCGGATGTATATTTTGCAGGTGGAGTATTGGTGCACAATAAAGGAACTAATTCAGACCCATCTTAATATTTATAATGGAATAGTTATAGGTTTTAAATGTCAGTTTTAAATCGTGGTTGGTTATACGACTCAATAACAAGAAATCAAGATAGTGGTTCAGTATCATACAGATGGACTCATGGTGCCAATGATGTTTACATGGGTGCTGGAATTATGTATTTTTCTATCCCTTATTTTATTAAAGCACAAACTTGTGTTTGTTTAGGTAGTGGTGGTGGATTTGTACCAAGATTAATGACCGATTGTATGTGGGAACTGCAAGAAATTGACATGATAGATATGGGTGCAGTTTATGTTGTAGATGCAACAAATAGTATTAATGGAGAGGTTGATTGGAGTGAAAGTGATAGTTTTTTACGAGAAAAATTTAATCCGAAATTTATCAACTCGACTACTGAAGATGCTTTCTACAACTTCTTTGTCAAGAGAGATATAAAGATTGATTATCTACATATTGATGCTGACCATACCTATGAAGGTGTTAAAAAAGATTTTGAATTGTATTCAAATATCATGAATGAAAATTCAATTATAAGCATTCATGATACAGACAAAAGATATTGGGATACATTTGAAACTTATGACGGAGAACCTCATGATACTTGTTATGGGCCATCACAATTCATTGAAGAAATTGGTGATGAATGGCAAAAATTTAACCTATTTGATTTTAAAGATAAGTCTATGAACCTTTCATCTACAGGTTTAACAATACTAAGGAAAAATGTATAAGATTAAAAAATTTACTCAGTTAGAAATCGATGAGATGGATGATTCGTTTCAAGAATGGGACGAGGATGGAAATGAGTTTTGGACAGAAGAGGAGATAGAAAATAACTTGACTCCTTATGTAGAAGAATATCTCACTTACTATCCTTTTGCTAAAAAACAATCTGAAAGAATGTGGTTGGTAATAAAGTTAAAAGATTTTGAATTACATTCAACAAAATGGACTGAAGATAGAATCAAAAAAAATAAAGATAAAAAGTTCAAAGATTTTGATGACGAAGTTGCCGAAAGAATTTGTCTTGAAGAATGTGAAAAACATAATAGTAAATGGATTACTAAAAAATTAAAAGAAAGACCACAAAAAACATTTCGTATAGAACTACAAAATAGACTTACCTTAGAAGAATGTGAAAAACATAGAAGTGATTTTATTGATGGTAGGTTAGAGACCATGAAATTCAAGGACTACGAGGAAGAGTTAGATGCAAGAATGACCTTAGAATTATGTGAACATCACAATTCCGATTTAGTCAATAAAGAGATTATGAAATTATGGGACTTGGGTAGACTAAAGGATTTGAAAGATGAACTATCTAAAAGAATTCATTTGATGGAATATGAAGTCAAAATGGAAAATAAGGTGGAAAAAGAATACACCGATGAGGAGATGAAAGATAAAAAACAACTCGATGAGATAGAAGAAATTTCGTGGTTTAAGAAAAAATTAAATGAAGTTGGAAAAGGTTTCTGTTTGGCTAAATGGAACCAAGTGACAGTTTTACTTCAAACAGGTATGACACATAGTTGTCACCATCCCACACCACACAAAATACCACTTAGTGAGCTCGATGTAAATCCAACTGCTCTACATAATACTAAATTTAAAAAAGAACAAAGACAAAAAATGTTGAACGGAGATAGACCACCCGAATGTGAGTATTGTTGGAATGTAGAGGATTCAAACAAAGACGCATTTTCTGATAGACATTTTAAAAGTGCAGAAGAATGGGCATATCCTGATTTCGAAAAAATAAAAAATACTAAGGGTACTGAAGATGTCAATCCACCATATGTTGAAATATCATTCTCCAATAAATGTAACATGAGATGTATGTATTGTGATGTAAAAAGTTCATCAAGATGGCAAAGTGAAATCAATCGACACGGCCCATATCCTACAAGTGGTATGTTTAACAATACTGATTGGATGGAAAAAGGTGATATGATGCCGATTAGATATGATGATTACAATCCTTACATTGACGCCTTCATGAAATGGTGGCCAGACCTTTTCAAAGATTTACATACATTTCGAATAACAGGTGGTGAACCATTATTACATAAAGAAACATTTTATATTCTTGATTACATAATAGAACATCATGAAGAAAACCCTAATTTAGTTATGTCAATCAATACAAATTGTTCTGTACCTGAAGATGTATTTGATGAGTTTATTGAAAAGGTTAAAATTATAACAGATGGAAATATGGTCAAAAATTTTGGAATTTATACCAGTATAGAAGCTGATGATACACAAGCTGAATATATCCGTGATGGAATGGATAGTAAGAGATTTTGGAAGCATGTTGATAAGTTTTTAACCGAATGTCAGAAGCCAGATATCACAATTATGGCTACCTATAATGCCCTAAGTGTGTTATCATACGATAAGGTCATTCGTAAAGTTTTTGATTTGAAACAAAAACATTATAATGGAGAAAGATATCGTCATTATGCAATTTTATTGGACACCTCTTATCTACGATATCCTGAATTTTTTCAAGTTAGAATTTTACCAACTGAGTTTATCGACATAATGGAACAAAGCTACAAAATGATAAAAGATTTGTCAGACGAAAAATTTGTACATATACGAAATCATGGTCACACTGGATTTTATGAAATAGAAATAGAAAAAGTTAGGAGATTGATTGATTGGATGAAATCTCCGATTGAAGATGTATCGTGGTTGATTAGACAGAGAAAAGATTTTTATAAAATGATTAATGAATTTGACCAAAGAAGGAACAAGAGTTTTTTACAAACTTTCCCACAGTTAGAGAACTTTTACAAACAATGTGAAAACTTATTATGAATATTGAAAAAGATTTAATTTTTTGGACACAGAGGGGAATTGTCACTAATGATAACTCTGAAGAAATACAAAGAGTAATAAAAGAATATAGTGATATAAAAACACCTGCCATAGAAAAAGAAATAAGTAGGATGTTTCACGAAAAACTAATTCGTACTCCACAAGAAAGATTGAAAATAGCTAAAAAATTGAGGAGATATGAAGCTGTAAAACAAGTAGATTATTCAGATGATGATTTTTGGAATCTCATGAGTGTAGATGGTCTTGAAAACCAAAAAAGGTTGAAAGAAGAGTTGAATAATGTTTCACCGAGTTTTTGTTTGGCCAAGTGGAATCAAGTCACAATACATTTACAAAATGGAACTAATCATAGTTGTCATCATCCAGCACCACATAGTATTCCTTACGATGAGTTGAGAGGAAGTCCATCCGCACTCCACAACACAAGATTCAAAAAACAGCAAAGAAAACTTATGTTGAATGGTAAACGACCACCTGAATGTGATTATTGTTGGAATGTTGAAGATAGTAATCCTGATGCATTTAGTGATAGGATTATGAAAAGTGGTGAAGGTTGGGCCTTTCCATATTTTCATGGAGTTAAAAATTCTGATTCCAATGAAGATGTAATCCCATCTTATGTAGAAATTTCATTTAGTAATCAATGTAATATGGCGTGTGCTTATTGTGATGTAAAGAGCTCTTCAAGGTGGCAATCCGAGATAGAAAAGTTTGGTGCATATCCAACAAGTAAAGGATTCAATGATACAGAGTGGTTAAAGACAAATGGTATATATCCAACACCATACACACAACCAAACCCTTACAGAGATGCGTTTTGGAAATGGTGGCCTGATTTATTTCCTAAACTTCACACTTTCCGTATCACAGGCGGAGAGCCATTAATACAAAAGGATACATTCAAAGTTTTAGATTATATAATAGATAATCCTACGATTAATCCTCAATTAGAATTATCGGTAAATTCAAATCTGTCAGGCCCACAAGATATGGTTGATGAGTTTTTTGATAAGGTAAAATATATATGTGACAAAGATTTGGTATGGAATTTTGGTCTATTCACAAGTATTGAATCTTATGGAGAACATGCTGAATACATGAGAGATGGATTGGATACAAATAAGTTTTGGAATAATATAGAAAACTTTTTAGAAAAGGTAGAAAAGGCATCAGTCACAATTATGTCTACATATAACTTGACCAGTATATTTTCATTTGACAAAGTTATTGAAAGAGTAGTGGAGTATAAAAAGAAATATTACAATTATAAAAGATATAGACACTACGCCTGTATGTTAGACATAGCATATATTAGAGAACCTGAATTCTTACAGATAAGAAATTTACCAACAAACTTATTAGATTTGACTAAAGGTCATCTTAATTTGATGCACAAACACTCTGAAGAACACTATTCTGAAACTTATAAACATGGACACATGGGATTTTATGATTTCGAAAGGGAAAAATTAAGAAGAATGATAGATTGGGCAGAGAGTCCCATAGAGGATGTAGAATGGTTAATAAGACAACGAAAAGATTTTGTTGCATTCATTGATGAGTTTGACAAAAGACGAAACAAAAACTTTTTACAAACTTTTCCACAATTTGAAAATTTTTATAATAGTTGTAAATCTTTATGAAAAAAAATTTAATAATTTCCTATACAGATTTACAATTTGATAATTCATTTGATGTAATAAACATACAAGATTACAATTATGGTCATGTTAATGAATTTGATTTTTTAAATTGGGCTGGGTATGAGAAATGTAAAATAGAATGTGAAAATCGAAGACTTTACGAAAAAGTAATTTTTACTAATAAGCACTTTGAAGGTATAGATGATGTTGAATGTTATGATTACTATTTATATACTAATATGTATGAATTAGCTTATTCGAAAGACGAGTATTATCATACATCTGAGAAGAAATTAATAGTTCCAAATTTTAACTTTTGGTTATGTAATTCTATTACATTCGATGTCATTTCAAGTTTAGATAATAATTTGATAGAAAGTGCAGATGATATGAAAAAAGTTATTTCTTATAAAAATACAGATGTCAAAAGTAAAAAATTCTTTCATATTTTATCCTTTTTTTCAATCAATACAAAGGTCATAAATGGGTAAAAAAATAGCAATACAATTTTTTGGTGAAATAAGACATTATGATATAGCACTTACTTATTTTAAAGAATACAAAAGAATTGCAAAACATTCAAAAAGCTCACTCGACCTTCATATGGTGGGTTGGAAAAACAAGTATACTGAAAAATTAGACTATGATATTTTCGACACTACAAACTTAATAGAATCTCCTAATGTTGGTAGAATGGCTAACAAACCAAAAAAACAATTAACCGAAAATAGAGAGGGTCATTCCAAAGGTTGGTTCAATCCGTCTTATTCTATGTTTTGGGGTGCATATTATCGTAAACAATATCAAATCGAAAATAAAATAAATTACGATTGGGTGATAGTAACGAGACCCGACCATGTATTCAATTTAGGTGACTTCGAAAAATTTATGAAATATGGTCATCCATTATGTGAAAAATATCCAATAGAACAACCTTGGAGAAGAACGAGGCCATATTTGATTTACAATTGTAGAGGATGGAGTGAACTTAATCCTTGGGGTTCATATAACGGACAAGATGATTATTGGTTAGGTACACAAGAGGCAATTGATTTATTCTGTAAAAATTTTCATATGAGTTACCTTGACGATGACGGAAATTTTCTTGTTACATATCACAATTTATTTGGTCACTTTTCAAGTAAAAGTCGAATGTATGTAAGAAGTGATTATACAATACTTGATAAGGCCCGTCATAAGATTAATCCGACTAAAAATCATTATAAAAATGGTATTTGGTCAGCTATAAAAATTGATAATACATAGATATGAACTTAGTAACCGTATGTGGACATAATACCACAATGTTAAGACATATGTTAAATCACTACAAAGATATTGTAGATGATATTTTTGTTGTCGTATATTTATCATCAAATAAAGACAAAGTTTTATCAGAGGTAAAACAAATCACTAAAGATTTAAATATTGATATTCATAAAACAACTGTAGAAGAACCATTTAATTGGGAAAGAGTAACAGAGTTATATAATGAAACTAAGTTATTGAAACCAAACGATTGGTGGATTGTATCAGATGATGATGAGTTCCACCTGTATCCAAAACCCATAAATCAACTTATAGAGGATTGTGAGGAGAATGGACATAAATTTATTACAGGTGCATTTTTAGATAGAATTGGTGAGGATGGAACATTCCCTTCTATAAATGATGATAGTGATATTTGGAAAGAGTTTCCATTAGTCGGTTCATTTAGACATCCAATATCAAATGCGTGTCCAAATAAAACAATTATTATGAAAGGTGATATACCAATATCTAATGGTCAACATTACGCAATAATAGATGGTGAAGATACTTATGGTGAAAGATGGAATCATCCACTTCGGTATCCAATAGAAAAGTGTTTTGTTCAAGTACATCATTTCAAATGGGACTCCTCTGTAATTAACAGATTGAGAGATGTATCTCGTTTGAAGAAGGAATATACTTATCATGAAGAGTATAAAAAAATGTTCGATTATATAGTCGATAATAATTTTAAAATAGATGTTAATGATAATAGGTTTTTAATTGAGAATGGTGGTTATAAATTTGAAGATTATACACAATGGAATTTAGTTACAAAACAATCTTTAGGATTTAGGGCATGAAAAAGTTAGCAATAATAGTACCATATGATGAAAACCTAATAGAAAGTTTCACCGAACATTTAGAATATTTTCTAAATAGGTATGAAAGAGGTTCTAATTGGTATAAGATATGTTTTATTAAACAAAAGTCTAATCGTCCAACAAATTATGGAAAGATTTTCAATATTGGATATAATTTATACAAAGATAAATATGATTCATTTTGTTTCCATGAAATTGATTTTATTCCATTAAGTGATACTTGTGATTATACAGAAAATGAAACACCAATTAATTTAATTAATGGTGTGGATTTTGTTGAGTTTGGTGAACATCAACAAATAGAAGACTTTTCTAAATTTGAATTACCTTATGATGAATATTACGGCGGAGTACTATTATGTGGTAAAGAAGATTTTTCAAATTTAAATGGATTCAGTAATGATTATTGGGGACATGGTAGTTATGATTTAGATTTTTTGAATAGATTGGTTTTAAATGAATATCCCATGATAACTGAAGTTATCAAACCCTTAGAAAAAAAGTTTGTTACATTGAATGGTATTAATAGTCATGTAGAAATAAAACCTTCAAATAAAAGATTGATGAACACAACAGATAAAAACTTCTCTATATCTCTTTGGTTCAAGGTAGATGATTTTCCGATTTATGGTGCAGAGGTAGATACGAATCGTTGTGAATATTTTTTGTTTGGTAGAAGTGGTTATCATACTGGTATCTCCTTGACCCACGATAAAAAACTAAAAGCAACAATATGGAATAATGAGCGTACACCCACTAACTTGAAAGTTGATATCAATGAAAAGAATTGGAATCATGTATGTCTTGTCAACGATAATACTCGAAAGTTAATCAAATTATATTTGAATGGTAATCTCGTAGCACATTCCAACTATGATGGTAAACTTTTTTTATATGGTAATACAAATTATTATATTGGAGTTGGAAATCCCACTGCTAGTCATTGGAGAAACTTTACTAAAGGTTCTATTAGTGAAGTGGCACTTTGGGATGACAAATTAGATGAAGATGAAATCAAAACAATTTACAATTCAGGTATAGTTGATAAAAAATATAATTACAACATAACAAGACCATTATTATTTTTTGATTTTAACAATGGTTATGGAAATATGATTTTTGATATGAGTGGTAATCACAATCATGGAAAATTTTATAATTTAGATTTTGCAAAAAAAATAGTAAAAACATCAACTGAAAGATATTTAACTTATAGAAGAAAAGGTTATTTTGGTTACATTAACCAAAACGAAGCTATTAGAGAGTTATACAATTTACAAAGAACAAAACAAAAAGATATTTTGAAAAATAAAAAAGTTTTATCGAAAAAACTTCTCAAATTCGATGAAAGTGTAAAAAAGGATGGTTTAAATTCTACTCGCTTTCGTATAATTAGCAGGGAGAATTTCAAAGATAATCATGAAATAATAGAAGTAATGTTATAGGAGAATATTATGGCAGATGCAAGAGATGTATTAGATAGTAAACCTAATACAACAAAAACAACAACAAAAACAACAACCACAAAAGAACCTGTTTCAAGTGAAGTAAATACTTTACTTATAAAATCAATAACTAATATTGAAGAAAAGGTCGAGGCTATAGATTGGAAACTATGGGAAATTTACAACATAATTAAGGTTTATGCTGAAAATCAAGGTGATGGTGTCCCAAGTGTTTCACAGCCCCAAGCAAGTCCAGCCGAGGTTGCAATTGAAGTTGCTAAATTGTTAGGTGGTACATCAGGTGGTGAGGAACCGAAAAAGTCAGTAGTTAAAAAACTATTTGGATAGAAATTGGTAAAACCTAATCCAAAGTTAGCTATTATCGTTCCGTATCGTGATAGAGAAGAACATCTTGCTCGTTTCGTGCCTCATTTAGATAAATTTTTGACAGAAAGAGACATCGATTTTAAGATATATATCGTTGAGCAAAATAACTCCAAACCTTTCAATCGTGGATGGTTATTAAATGTTGGTTTCAAAATATCATCAAATGACGGATGTGACTATTTTTGCTTTCATGATATTGATATGTTACCTGAAGATAATTCGTGTGATTATTCGTGGGTTGATAAACCCACCCATTTATCTTCTCTATTGAGTAAGTTTAAATATCAGTTAGTATATCCTGAATATATCGGTGGTGTTATGTTGATAAACAAGGAACATTTTAAATTTGCTAACGGATTTTCTAATAACTATTGGGGATGGGGATTTGAAGATGATGACCTTTTGTATAGATGTAGAGAATCAGGTATTCCTTTAAAAAGCACATTAAATGAAAAGGAAAATAAAAAATCTAAAACTATTAATTGTATGGAGTTTACAGGTAAAGATTACTTAGAAATTCCTATAAACAAATCTACAAAAAATGTTTTAAATGAATCTTTCACCATAGAAGCTTGGGTAAAACCTCATCAAGATTTAGAATTGGATTATAGTAAAGATTATGATGAATTTCATGTATTTACAAGACCTGGCTTTCACTTTGGATTGGCTTATACAAGTGGATTACAATATAAAGGATGTATTTGGGATGACCAAGATAAACAACACATGGTTGTTTCCGATAGAAAAAATGATGAATGGAGTCATGTAGTTTTCACTCATGACCACTTAATTCAGAGACTTAGAATTTATGTAAATGGACAAGAAACAAATTTTTCTCCCACAGATTATACTGGGACTACTAAATTAAATCCATCACAGGCATCCTTTTTTATTGGTTGTGCTAATCCACACGCAACCAAAGAAGACAGAGGTTTTTTCAAAGGACAGATATCACAGGTATCATTATGGAACAAATGTTTGAATCCTGATGAGGTAAGATTTATCACAAATGATGGATTACCTTGTAATGTTACGAAAGTTTCAAACTATACTGGTTGGAAGATGGAAAATATTAAGTATGAAGGATATCGTCATGTTGTAGGATATTGGAATTTTGACGACATAGTACAAGGTAAAGTTTTAGACAAAAGTGGAAATGATAATCATGCTATAAAAAAAGGTGGTGTCATACATGAAGTTGAATTAAGTTTAGGTAATGATGTATTGATACCAAATAGGAGAAATGGTAGATATACTTGTTTAGACCACGAAGAAAACGGATGGCGTAATACAAAGTTTACACACAAGGAGACTCGACAAAATCAATTAAGATTTATTAATAAAGTCAGAAGAGGTTTAGAAGATTACAAATCAGATGGTCTTAGTAATTTAAAATATACCATAAAGTCAAAAGAAAAATTTTTAAAAAAACACGAGTTTATATCAATAGATGAATAAAAAATTAGCCATATGTGTTCCTCATTATAAAAGAGAAGAACATTTGAAAAAATTTATACCACACATGGATGAATTTTTTAAAGATAAAAAAATAGAATATAAAATATTCGTAGCCAATCAAGTTTATCCTGATTCAGTTAGTGGTTTCAATAGAGGTACATCAAAAAATGTTGCATTTGATATCGCACGACAAGAAGGTTATGATTATTTTTGTTTTCACGATATCGATATGTTGCCTGAAGATGATTCATGTGATTATTCATATCCTAAGATGGTTGAACATTTAGCGGTTCATGTAAAACAATTTGACTATGGATTGAAATATCAGGAATATTTTGGTGGATGTATATTATTTACCAAAGACCACTATGAAAAAATTAATGGTTACTCAAATGGTTATTGGAATTGGGGTATGGAAGATGACGATATTTTATTTCGTGTTAAACAAAAAGGTTTAGCAAATAAAACTTTTATGAATCACAAAGAAAACAAGACAATAAATTTTGTTAGGTTTGATGGTTTAGGGGATTATATAAAAATAATACCTACAGATTCGATAAGAGAGTTAACAAGTCAAAGTTTTACATGGTCTGTAATGATTAGAGCAGAGGATAGGTTTGATATACCAAAGTATTTAATCGGAGACATTGAAAATAGACAATTTATACATCAATATATTTTAGGTAGACCAAGCTTTCAAATGGGAATCGGTTGGGATAATTCAGATGCATATTCATTTGGGTTGTTCAATGTTAAAAATAAACATTCTTATATGTGGATTAAAAGACCACCTGATGTTTGGACTCATCTGATGGTAACCGTTGATACTGAAAAACAACAGATTCGTTTCTTTTTAAATGGTCAAGAGTCAGATTCAAGATTTGGACATGGTTCCCAATCTCCATTACCCTTTGATTCACCACTAAAAAAGTATGGTGGAAACCCTTATTATATTGGAGTAGGTGACCCAAGAAAAGAAGATGAGGTTTTTTTCTCAGGTGATATTGCTCAAGTTTGTATGTGGGATAGATGCCTTGATGATGACGAAATAAAAGAATTTTATTCTACAGATTATCCGACACCAAATAATACAAAGTTACATTATGACTTTTCAAATATAATTGATGATGTGGTATATGATAAAAGTGGGAATGATAACAATGGTTTCTTAGAGGGATGTATGGTTGATGAAGAAGAATTAGACATGATACCAAACACCACATTACCTTTTCGGAACAGACCAGGTAGATTTTTTTCACAGCACCACGAAAGAAATGATATGGTTGGTGGGAAATGGGTACACCAAAATGATACGAGTATTAATGAAATAAGATTTGTGAATGATGTACAAGGTGGAATTATTAATACAGATGAGGATGGATTAACAGATTTAGATTACGAAGTCGTAAATAGAAATAATTTATTTGGAACTAAACACGAAATCATTGATTTTAAATGTAATCAAGAAATACCAAATCATGTCGAATTATAAATATGTAATTACTGATGGGTGTAGTTTTGTCTATGGTAGTGGTTGTAGGTATTGTGATGCACCAAACCGAGATGAAAAAGGAAAACGGATTCCAAAATTTCTTGGAATTATGAAAAAATGTCCGCATAAATTTGGTGCCTTGTTGGCTGATAAATTAGATGCTAAATACATCGATTTTTCAAGTAGAGGGAAATCAAATTCAGAAATTTTAAATACAATCTATAAAGGACTTCAAAAGTACAAAAAAATATCAAACCAATGTTTAGTTATAATCGGTACAACTCATTTTCTAAGAGGTGAGTTTATGTCAGTAGATGCAAATCCGCATAGTAATAATCCTCACTTAAGACTTGCATTACGAGAACATTCAGTATATAGTGATAAACAATTTAAAGATTTTTTGTTGAATCATCTTGACAAGGATGCTATCATTGAAAGTTTTGAAAGACAATATAACTTGACCTTAAATTGGTTAGAATCTCAAGGATTTGAATATTTTATATTTAATTCTTTTCATGATTGGGATTTTGGTGAAAAACAAATCAGTTTTGAATCTCATATTGGAGATATTGTAAAAGTATATAAAAGTTGGTTGATTTCACTACAACAAGATGATAGAAAAACCTTATCAGAGCCAGACTTAACTTTTTTAAAATCATACGATGGTCATCCAAATACTTACTCCCATCAACTATTAGCAGAAAAAATTTATGATATCATTAGAAGAAACTAAAAAGAAATTAGATGATGTTGGATGTGGAATGTGTCTTGCAAAATGGACACAAACCACAATTTATCTACATAATGGTCAGACACATAGTTGTCATCATCCACCAACACATCCTATTCCAATTGAAGAAATAAAAAGAAATCCGACTGCCCTACATAACACACACTATAAAAAACTTCAAAGACAAAAGATGTTAAGTGGTGATAGACCTTCTGAATGTGATTATTGTTGGAAGGTTGAAGACAATAGTGAGGTCTTTAGTGATAGGATATACAAGAGTAATTCCGATTGGGCACAACCACATTATGACCAA
>Ga0163110_10000933_pt1 | contig 14397 bp, 15 predicted proteins | sample CRUFie1St17metaG_FD_108703 | JGI IMG/M metagenome (GOLD analysis project Ga0163110, IMG submission 108703) | Marine microbial communities from the Costa Rica Dome - CRUD Field 142mm St17 metaG | ecosystem: Environmental > Aquatic > Marine > Oceanic > Photic zone | place: Costa Rica: the Eastern...
AGCTAAGGCAGCGGAACCGCTACGCTCAGTGGTAAGCATAGGCTGAATGGCCAAAGAAAGCAGCTTTGGATTCAAATTGCTTCGAAAAAATAATAGTATCCACAGATGATCAAGAAATTGCAGAAATATCTTCTTTATTAGGGGCTGAAGTACCTTTTAAAAGACCCCAAGAATTGTCAAATGATTATGCCACAACTCAAGAAGTGATTCTACATGGCATTAATTGGCTAGAAGAATCTAAATTAGATACTAATTTGATCTGTTGTATTTACGCTACAGCTCCTTTTATTCAATCAGAGGACATAAAAAAAGGAATAAAAATGTGTTGTGGCGACAAATCAGAATCCTTTGTATTTACCGCAACAACTTTTGATTTCCCAATCCAAAGAGCTATTAAAATTGATGACAAGGGCTTTTCCCGCATGCTTTATCCAAAAAACTACCTAACAAGAAGCCAAGATTTAGAAGAGTATTATCATGATGCTGGTCAATTCTATATTGGATCTATAAACACATGGAAAAATAAATTTAGTTTCTTCGAAAATGGGAACCCTTTATTCTTGCCAAGATGGAGAGTCCAAGATATAGATAATCAGGAAGATTGGGTAAGAGCAGAAAAATTACATCAAATACTTTTTTTATAAAATCTTAAAAATACTTATTCCTCAGCTATAAAAATTTAGGGAAACCCTTTACCAAAAATAATATATTCATTAGAACTATCCAATCCCAAAAAATTGTTTGACAAAAATTTTTGATTTTCTTTTAAAGAAATATCATTAGATTCGCTTGTCTTTTCATCAAATTTTTTAAAATTCCATTCACCCATAGGATATTCATTCCAAAACTCTTTATTTCTGAACTGATTTAGAATTATATCTAATGATTTAATTGGTATGCCTAGCCACTCTGAAAAAAGATTTAAGTACTTTAATTCTTTATGTTGATAAAAACAAACTAAATTTTTTGCTTTTATTCTGTCTAAACGTCCAAACCGTATTTCTCTACATGCATGATCAGTGACTTTTGAGTAGCCATGCTTATATAGTTTAAGCAAGTCATGTAAATCCATATAATTATAACAATCAAGATAGTCATAACAATCAAATGTCCGATTAAAAGAGGCAGTCATATAATCATATGTCTTTATCATTTCTTCATGCTGAGCTTTAGGATCCCATCTAACATAATTACCCAAATATATACCTCTAACGCCAGTTTCATTAAGTTCAAAGTCAGATGGATATCTATATTGCCATATATCTTCTTCATTTAGATTATTATCAATCATCAAAAGATCATCTGCATCAAAACCCATAAGATCATGATCTTTTCTATATCTTTTTGTCATTTCTATTTCATGTTCATGTGAAAACATCCCAACTTGCTCAAGCCCTTGATGAGCCCCCCAAATAATCAAGGGTACTTTGTATCTAACAGCTATTTGAACGGGGAATACAGTTTGTCCTGCTAAACAGTGCCAATAAATATTTCCAAACCTTCTGAAAGTCTCTCTAGTTATTTTTTTGACTGAATTCGGATTTATATTCTGAATAAGAATATCACAGTTAAATTTTATTCTAAGATTGGATAAGTTTCTTATACCTAAAGCAGTATTAAAGTACTTATTATACGTTACTAATAAAGGGTTAAGCTTTAGTTTATTCTTTACTAAATGAACAATAAAGTATGAATCTTGGGCTCCAGTTACAGGAACTATACAATCATAATTATTTCTATCTTTAGAGCGATAATTTTTAACAAGTTTTTTTAATTTGTCCCATCTTTCATCCCAATTAAGAAAATCTTTTTCTTCGTGAATTCTACATCCAGAGCAGATACCTTCTTGATCAAAAGTTATTCCAAGAGGATGTTGACTCGTATATAAGCATCTTTTACATTGTTTAATTTCCATTTCTATTAATGCTAAGACAATTATTAAATAATATTTTTTCTATAATTATACCCTCTTACACTTTTATGATTAATGTCTTTTTTAACAGTTTGTATAGAGTGTTCCTTATAATTTAAAGAGTTACCAATAGCTATAGCAGATATATTTTTTTTACCTAAATAACCTTTAATTTGCTCACTTGATGTAATTCCTCCAAAAAGAATTAATGGAGTTGTCTTCAATGGGAAAAGATCTAAAATTTTTTTATTAAAACTATTTTTTGAACCTTCACTATTTTTATCTATTAGGAAAATTTCAGAAATCAAGCCACTCGAATATATATTTTCTATTTCACGAAAGCTCTCTTTATCTATATTTCTTTTGTAATCAAACCAAAGTAATTTATTATTTTGTACTGAAACAGGAATGCTAGCTATTATTGCTTGAGAACCAATAGTTGAAGAAATATCATTTAATTTTTTTAAATTTTCATGTAGTAAATTATCTAAAGCTATCCTTTCGCATCCAGTTTTAATAGCTTGTATTGCATCTTCTAAACAAGAAATGCCTCCAGCATAAGTTATTGGTGTTGATAATGATAATTTTGAAATTGACTCTAAAAGTTCAATATCTGGACCTCGAGTATATTTAGATCTATTTATAGATTGAATGAAAATTTCATCAGCCCCCCAATTATCTAGATTTTCAGCAATTACTGCTGGTTTACCTAGAGGCAAATACTTTTTATATCCAAAGGATTGAACAGCCCAACCTTCCAAAACAGTTATTACGCCTATGATCCTTTTTTTAAGCATGGGAACACAATCGAAAAATTATTCTTTTTAATAAAATTTGTCCTGCCATTTGACTCTTTTCTGGGTGAAATTGAAAGCCTGCAATATTATCTTTCATAATAATTGCAGTAAATTGTTGACCACTATAAGTAGTTTCACCGACTGTGAAGTCAAGATTTGGTTTAAAAGCAAAGGAATGATTAAAGTAAAAATCTAAATTATCTGGGATTTCAAGTTTTTTGAATTTGCTAAAAATCTTTGCATTATTCCATCCTACATGGCATCTATTATCCTCTAAAGAATAAACATCTTCAGGAATTAAATTTAAACCTCTGGTATATTGTCCTTCAGTTGATGATCTTCCTAGTAACTGCATACCTAAACATATTCCAAGTATGGGGGTTTTCTCTCTCACCATTTCATAAATAAAATCATTTAAACCTTTTTCTTTTATAGCATCCATTGCAGGTTTAAAGGCACCAACACCCGGTAAGAGAATTAAATCACTATCTCTTAATGAAGAATGATTTGAACTAATAAAAGCCTTAAATCCAACTTTATTAAGTGTATTGCGAATTGATGTTAAATTTCCAACTCCATAGTCAATTATACCAATTTTTAATTTCATTAAATTCCAATTCCAACTTTAAACTTTCTCATAATTTTACCTTTCTCATTGATTTTAAATAAATCTCTATTTAGTGATTTATAAATATTATCCCAGAATTTTTCAACAGAAATTTCTATATAATCACAAAAATCTTTAATATAGTTTTCTCCGCAACATCCATCAAATTCTTCAACAAGCTTAATTCCCTCATCTCTAGAAATAACTTTTGCCCTTATGGCTTCATTAACATGATCAGATGCTCTGCCAAACCCATATTTATAATATTTAATCATTTGATTTAATGTCACCCAATCTTCGTCTAATGAAAACACACCTGTCAAATCACCCGTATTTTTAGCTATGTCCTCTCTAACTTGAAGACCATTAGTTATTGAATATAGTCCATTATTAATTATGGACCAGTCTTTCCAAAACCATCCTAAATAGACTATTTGAATATCCTTCTCTTCAAATTGGCTAACTGGTGGATATTGAAAACTTATTAAGTTTTCATGAGAAAAGCCTTTATTAAATAACCAATCTAGATTCCCCCCTGAGACAGTATTCATATATCTCAGGTTATTTCCATCATATCCATTTCTACCCATAGTCTTCATGTCTCCTAACTGAAGTCCAGGATTTTCTCCCCATAAAATAAGAGGTATATCATATTTTATTGCAATCTTTGGAGCTGAGCCAATAATCGCTTGCTCACTAGCCTTAGCCCAGTTAGTAAACTTCAAAAATCCTTCCCTCAATATTTTTCTCCAAGTTTCCGGTTCAGAGCTCATAATTAAAGTATCAAACCCCAGGCTAATTAAATTTGATAAATTATCTACACCTCGTTGGGTGACCTGTTGTGGAGGATATGAGAAACATACTAAAAGTGGATTTAATTTCAACTTATCTCTCGCCCACAATGCTTGCCTTGTACTATCTTTACCCCCACTAACACCAATAATACAATCATGAAAATTACCTTTTTTTCTGGGATATTGCTTAATAAGATTCTTCAGTTGATCAAATCTCTCTTCCCAATCTACATTCTTAAGCTGATTATGATAATTACAAGCTGGACATATTCCTTCACTGGTGAAATAACTATTTGGTCTTGTATCAGGTTGAAGGCAAATTGAGCAGTACTTCATTGTTTGGGAATAAATGAGTATATTATTTAATCAAGATCTCTTAAGTATTCAAGATCTTTAATCATTAATCTAGAATTACCCTCGTGTGGAAGTTTTGATGAGTAACATCTTTTTGAAGCCGCACTTGCAATTACAAGAGCAAATGATTCGTACCCTACCACAATATCAGACCAAGCTATATCTTTTTCTAGTCTTTTATTTAATGAAAAAGATAAATTAAATCTTTGATTTCTGTTAAGCCATTTTTGATATTTATGCTTATTTTCAGAAGGATGTAATCTTAACTTAATATCTACTTTCTTATTAAAATTAAAATTCTTAATTTTACTCAAAAAATAATTTAATACCTCAAACTCGTATATAATTTCTCTACTTGAATTTTTTCTTATAGGTTCTAACACATATAAGATGTTTACCTTAGGATAATCTTCTTTTATTTGTATTTTTTTTATTTCTTCAACCAAATATTCAAGATAATAATTATTCTGCCTTTTAATCAAGGTTTTTTCAAACGTATTGATTGCAATTCTTTCAGCATATTCATCAAAAACCCAAATCAAATCTGGTAAGACCTGCTTCCCATTTCTTACGAATCGAATTTCATAATTAACCCAATGATCAATAACAGCTATACTTAATTTATTTAATTTTTTGGAGTAAATCCTAGCCTCATGTTCAAGTGAACTACTATGACTTGTGCCCGTAATTACTTTATTAGATCGATTTATTGCATTCTTAAAATCAAGATTTTCCTTAAGTAAATTTGCGTCCTTAAATATTTTATATGCTGGACCATCTAAACAAAAGCAATAATTTAATAAATTATTTTTTCTAATCCAACCTAAAATTAAATTTGCTGCACCTGCATCATTTGCAATAATCGCAATCAAATCTGCTTTTTTAAAATTAAGCGTATCCAAAATTTAATTAACTGAATTTTGAAATTTATATAATTTTTCCTTGATTTTGTTTTTCACAATATCTAGTGATTCTCTATCAATTGGCTTATAGTAATTACCTCCATCTTTAATGCTACCTGTATATAATTTTTTGAAGTTTTCTTTTGAGCAATAAGAAATTTCTTCTATCAATTCCGCGAGCAGATTAAATCCATCAAAATATACTCTTTTTCTTATATCTTGGTAACGATCTGACCTAAAACACTTAGTTGATCTTGTTTTAATTATTGGCCCACAATCAATATCACTATTCATCCAATGAATTGTGTTCCCAACTTGTTGATCATGAAATATAGACCATTCTACGCAACTACATCCTTTATATTCTGGTAAAAGAGCAGGGTGACAATTTAATATTCCAAATTGAGTTTTATGAATTATCTTATCTTTAAGAATTCTTGGGGTACCAGCATTTACCAGAAAATCAATCTTTAGATTATCAATTAAATCAAATATTTCTGGATCATTATGATTTGAAACCTCAAAAATTGGAATTTCATAAATTTCGTTAATAAAAAAGTCAATTTCTTTTCTTTTATAACCTGTCCTTTCGCAGAACCTATCAATTTCATCTTTTGACAAATTTTTTTTATCAAATATCACCGCCTTTGGTAAGGATTTTTTTTGATTTAACTGATTTATTAAGTGGTTGATTAGAGGATGATTTCTTACTGAAAGTAATGCAAAAGATTTCATATTTATAATGAATCAAGATTATTCCAAACTTTCCTAAAAGCACTTATCATGCTATTGATATCATTATCTGAAAGCTCAAACAAACACATTTCAAATCCAAGATAAGATGAATCATGAAGTCTTTCAGCAATAGGGCAGATACCTTTACGATAATCTATTTCTCTTTTACAAAACTCGGAATTCCATGGAAATCCTTTTGATCCATAAGCAATCTTTTTCTGATAAAGAGGGAGAAGGTGTAAATTAGCAAATTTTTTACTTAACCCTTGAACTCCCTCTGCGACTAAAGCATCGAAAATCTTATCTCGTTTGACACCAGTAACTTCTTCGTCTACTTGCATAAAGTACATATAGTATGAATGAGTACAACCATCTTTAACTATGGGGGTTTTTAATCCTTTAAGTTGCGCTAGGGATTGTGTTAATTTTTTCGCTGCTAGTCTTCTAGTTTGAACCAAACTCTCTAATTTGTTTAACTGTTCTATGCCTATTGCACATTCAATCTCACCTAAACGAAAATTATGGCCAATCATATTACTTAGATCTTCTATATTCATATCCCCAACTGCAGCTTCTGCATGATTTCTAATTAGGTACATTCTTTCAGCAAGTTTTTCATCATTGGTGACAAGTATTCCTCCCTCACCAGTATGAATATGTTTATGGTAGTTGAGACTATAGCCTCCTATATCAGTCAAAGTTCCGGCAAATCTTCCATTGTCATATGCACATGGTGCTTGAGCAGTATCGGAAATTACCTTTAAATTATATTTTTTCGCAATTTTATTTATATCTTTTGTATTAGCTGGATGCCCTCCAATATCTACACTTATTATTGCTTTGGTATTTTGTGAAATATTCCTCTCAATAGATTCAGGAGATATGCAATAAGTGTCATCCTCTATATCTGCAAAAACAGGAATAGCATTCCAGTGCAGAATTGCAGTAGCGGTAGCACACATTGTCCATGGAGGAACTATTACTTCATCTCCAGGTTCAACCCCAATTGCTCCAACAGCAGTTACTAATCCAGAAGTCCAAGAATTTACTGTTATGGCGTGATTAACCCCAAAAAATTTCTCACATTTTTTTTCAAACTCTTTTACTTTTGGACCGCCAAAGAAATCAGGTCCCCATCTTCCAAGATATTTAGAGAGAACTCCACTCTCAATAACAGACTTTGCAGCTTCTACTTCTTCGAAACCTATAGGATTATATTTTTTAAAAGATTCATTAATTGCTTTAGGTCCTCCATTAATAGCCAACCTATCATTATTTTGATATTTCATAGTTTAATTTGAATTTGTTCCATTATTTCCTGAGTATTTAATGCCTCTTGAAAGGTACATAAAGAATTTTTTCTGCTTTGCATTGCCAAATGAATTTGCTCTGCAACGTAATATTGAATTTTATTAAAATCATTATTAAATAATCTGGAATTATCTCCTAAAACTTCATATCCAGAAAATCTTTTATCTTTTTTAATGCCTTTCCATAATACTTTATTTCCACCTTCTTCAAAACTTAACCTACCATTTTTCATAATCAGTTCAGAGTTGTTGATGAAAAGTGAATTATCGTTTGATATAAATACAATTTTACCATTTTGAAAGTTTAACTGAAAATCAGGTTCTGGATCAAATTTTAATTTAATTTTATTGTTATTTTTATTAATTATTTTTATATCTTTAACTTCACCAAAAAAGAATTGAAAAAGATTTATAAAATGAGAAGCACTATTATAAAGTCCCTTTGAATATATACAAACTCCTTTAAAAGGTACTGAAAACTCATTAGAGTTAAATAAAGAAAAAATTTCTAAATTCGCCGGCAGAACTCTTCTAAAATAATTTACAAATAATCTAGTTTCTTTATTTTTAAATAAATTAACAATTTCCTGGGATTCTTTTAATTTATAAGATAGTGGTTTCTCGCATAAAACTATTTTGGGTTCACCATATTCAAATACCTCTTTAATATTGACATAATGTAATTCGGTAGGACTAGCAATTATAACTAAATCAGGCCGTAAAGAAATCATTGCTTCCTTTATATTTGTAAATCCTTTAACCTTATATATCTTTTCAAAAATTTTAATAGTTTTAACTCTTAAGTCAACTCCACCTACTAATTTGAAGTTATGATTTAAATTAAATGATTTTGCATGTGTGAGTATAATTTCCTTTGATTTTTGATGCAAATCATAACCCATTCCAATATTGCCAAGTCCAATTATTAGAACTGAATATTTAGAGAAATTATTCATCATATATCAATAATAATTTAAAACTTATAAAGAACATTTTTTTGATTCAATTTAAAATTCTACCAATTTCAAAAGCTTCTGCAGATGATACCCCTACTGTTGTACCTCTGTAAGTATTCAAAGATAGAATTCCCTCTAATGATCTTGTGTGAGGAAACTTGCAAATCTCAGATTCATAGCTTAGAAGTGCTTTTTCTTTTATGTCAATAAATTCAGTTATATCAACATATTCAATAGGATTAAATTGTTTTGCGCTAGGGTTCCAATTTGTAGAAGAAGGTATTTCAAAGAACATTAACTTTTTTACTAAATTATTGGGTTTAGGTCTTGTTGCTATTAAAACAGATTGATGTGTCAATCTATGATCAATATTTAAATCATTATTGCTATGTGTTATCACAATTGATGGTTTAATTTTAAATACTATTCTCTCGACTGCTTTAGCTAATTCCAACAAAGGCACCACATCCATAGAGTTATCTGGGAAATCAAAGAATTCAACTGAATTTACTCCCATTATTTTGTTAGCACGCAAAGCATTATCTTTCCTGATCCTAATAAGATTATTAAATTCAGAGTTAGCTTCAAATCTCGATGAAATACCATTAGTCATAAACATCACATCAACAGTAAAATCATTTTTGATGAATTTTGGTATTGAACCTCCGCAACCTATTACTTCATCATCAGGATGAGCCGCAACTATAAGAATTTTCTTCAATTGTTTCATGATAAGTATTTCTGAATTTTATTTGAAAGTTCTAAATTTCTAGTACATATTATTCCATCCTCTATCGTTAGATTACTGTAATCTATTCTTTCACCTTTTAAATTTATAATTTCAGAATTTAATTCCCTCAATAAAATATCCCCCGGAGCTAAATCCCAAATTTTTGTTTTCACATCTTTAACAAAAATATCAGCATAACCATCTGATACTCTACTAATCTTAAGGCCTAGACTCCCGGACTCTATATATTCTTTACATTTAAATTCCTTGAATACTTTTTTTGATACTCCATTAGGTTTGGGATAATTATCAATTAATTTAAGATTTTTTCTATCTAAGCTCCTATTTAATAATTTTTCAAAATTACAAAAAGCACCTTCTCCTTCTTTAGCATGAAAAAATAAATTAAATTCAGGAGCGTAAATAGCACCAAAAATTGGCCTAAAATTTTTCATAAGGCATAACTGCGATACATATCCAGGAAATCCTTCGCAGTAACTTGCCGTTCCATCAAGGGGATCAATCAACCAATATAATTTAGAATCTATATATCTCCATGAAGACTTATCTTCTTCACTTAAAATGGGATATTTACTGTATTTTTTGAGATGAGATTTAATTATTTCATTTGCTAAAAGATCAGCATTTGATTTAAATTGGGTTCCATTTATTTGATAATTTATTTCAGAATTAAACTTCAAAGATTTAAGTTTATTACAAACCTCATGAAGAATATTTTTTATAATTTTTGGTTCAATCATAATTTATCTAATATTTCTAATTCTCTCTTTCTAAATTTGTCTGAAATTTTATTATTGAAAAACATATCCAAAGTTCCAAATAATGAGGTTTTAATATTGGAATAATGAAAGATATTATGTTCAGTAATTTTTAATTCATATTCTTGCCAAAAAGGTTCATATTTTAGATATTCTGGAAAATAACTTTTTAATTTAAAATAGGAAATTTCTCTTATTATATCTTTTTTATTGGGATTCAATTTTCTCGACATATTAATGACTATTTCTTTTAGCGAAAGTGAGGTATTAGGAATTGCTTCCCAAATAGGATTTGAAAATAAATTTAAATCTAAACTCCATTTATAAATTGCATTAGTAAGTTCAGATTCATAAGTTATTTGAACTTTATTATTTTGATCATTTATAAATAAATATGGATAATCATCAAAACTTCTTAATTTATAAAAATCATATCTTCCAGTATGTTCGTTTTCACCTAAAACAATTGGAAGCCTTAAGATCATCGGATTAGTAATTAATTTATCATTTAAAAGAATATTTTCAGCCATTGATTTTTTATAAATATATTCATATGTAAATTTTGTAATATTTTCAATTGGCTGCAAATCATTTACCAACTCGTCAAGTTTTAAACCAGCTGAAAGTTTTTCAACCCAAACAGTTGATATCATAATAAAATAATTAAATTTAATTTTCCGCAAATAAAATAAATCTTCAGAAGCATAAACTATAAAATCAAAAACCATATCAAATCTTTGGTTTATTGAGGATAAGTAATTTAGTCCATCATTTTTATTCATATTTATATAATTTATTCCACTAATTTCTCCCTCTCTTCTTGATAAAACCGTTACTTCATGTTTGCAATGAATAAACTTCTTTGCCAAACTTTTCCCTATAAATCGAGTACCTCCAATAATTAATATTTTCACATTTCTAAAAATTCTTTATTTATGAGTTGCCCAGAACCTATAAATCTATTTACAGTTTTACCTAATATTTTACTTATTTCATTGGGAGGGATTCCAAATCCTGGCCTGGCAAAATAAATCATCTGTTCTTGTAAAGATTCTCCTTTATTTATATCTCTTGTGGCAATAGCACTTTTCATATATGCATTTCTATTATCAGTTTCTCTACCACTTGGTTTAATAAATTTATTGTTATTTATTTGCATATAAAAGTCTTTGATATTTTTAGTATAAGTTTTCATCTGAATTGGCATCAATGCAAAAGCATGATCAGGACCTTTACTTTTATTATCTAAAGTTATATGCTTTTCAAAAAAAGTAGCTCCTAATGTCAAAGCGGTTAATGCTGCATCACTTCCTAACGCATGGTCCGAAAATCCAACCTCAACATTATATTTATTTCTTAAATACTTAATATTAGAGAGTCTTAATTCAGATTGATTTGGAGGATAAATTGATACACAATGAAATATTCCAATCCCATATTGATGACACTTCAATTTTTTAATTGACATCTCAATATCCTCCTCATATGCCAATCCAAAAGAAATTAAAATAGGTTTTTTAATATTCTTTAATAGATAATCAAAAAGAGGAATATTATTATGATCCATCGATGCAATTTTAATTAAATCAAAATCTAATGATTTAGCCCAATTTATACTTTCTTCACCATGCAAAGTAACACATGTATCAATAGTAAGTTTTTTACTATACTCAATTAAATTAGGGAACCAATCCTTAGGGGTTTTTAGATATTTATCAAACATATCAAAAGCTGATATGTCCCCATAAAGTTTTTCAAGCTTATATTCTGATGATCTTATGCTTGGACTGACAATCTCATGAGGTTCATAAATCTGAAACTTTACACAATTAAAGCCAGATTTTGCAGCCTCGCTGATCAGTTTTTTTGCAGTTTCAATATCACCATTATGATTTGTGCCTATTTCTGCTATGAAATAAGGTTCAGAATTGTCTCCAATTATCACCCTATCTTTAACAAAGATTTTTTCTGTATTTGAGTCCATATTCTTAAAATACAATATTATCTAATAATGTTTATGTAATTTCTAATCAAACTTAAGTTCTCTTTATATGAGAGTAGTTTATCTTTTGGATATAACGAGCTATACATAAATATCTCAAAGACATCAATTCCTGATGCAATTGCAACACATAAAGTTGTTGATGTCCTTGGGTTTATTTCAAAAGCAACTATCCTTCCATCATTAGATTTTATAAGTTGAACATTAAATACTCCAGGTGTTTTCTCAATAGCTTGAATATTTGAACAATATTTTATTATATCTGCATCTGCAACCGTTTTAGCTCTAACAGTTATTCCCTTTTTAAGTTCAATTTCAAGCGGGACAACTGCTTTTAAATTGCCATTTTTATCTGATGCAACTGTAACAGTATATTCTGTACCTTCAATAAACTCTTGAATTACAAACTCATCCCTAGTTAGTTTACTAAGTAATAAATGAGCACTTATTTCTTCATCTGTAGAAACCATCTGAATTCCTCTCGAACCTCTTCCGAACCTTGGCTTCATTATATATTTATCAGGTGGCCTGCATTGTATTAATGAATAAGTTTCTGGAGCATCAATAGAATTATTTAACAGAAAAATAGAGCTTTTCAATTTATCTAAATTCCTTTCTACAAATTTACTATCAGGTAATAAAATATTAGCTGGTAATTCCTTAGAGATTTCTTTCCATAACATTAGCTCTTCGTCTACAGTTGGAACGACAAGATCAATTTTATATTTTTCGCAAATTTCAATTAATTTTCTTTTGAATTCTACTTGTTTTGCCTTTGGGATAAGGATTTTTTTTTCTTTTGGGATATCATGACTTATATTTTCTATAGCACAATCAGCAAAATAAAAATTATATTTTGTATTTAATTGTTTATATATACTCTCACTTCCAGCACCTCCCCCTCCGGTAATTAGTAAATTAAGCATAAATCTAAACAATTAACATCATATAAGAATTCAGGTTAAAAATAAAACGAGCAGTTAAATAATATAATTAACTTGATAAAAAAAGTTTATAATATTTATTTAATTCCTTAAGAATAATTAGGATTTATCCTAAGATGTCATATCTAATGTAAATTTTTTAAAATGATCAAAAAAAAGACAATTATATTTTATGAAAGTCGACATTTGAAAATGTTAGAAAAGATTGAGGAAAAAGGATATGAATCAAATTTAGATATTTTCTTATTAACAAATACAACATACAAAAAAACAACCCCCAATTGCACTCATATAAAATTAGATTTAGATTCTATAAAATATTTTAATATTAAAAATAATCTTAAGGATAGAGATACTTTATTAGAAATAGATAAATTAATAAAAGAATTAAGTGACAATTACCATTGCTTAGAAGATATCATTGATCTTGAGGTAACTCAAAAAGAATATGGATATACCTCTAGAAAACAAGCAAAATCAAGACTAATTTATCTATATGATTTACATAGAAAAATTCTTAAACAAAGAAAAGTACAAGAAGCATATGTAATAACTATAAATGCTATTGATATTGATAGAGCGTCATTTAACCTAGCTTGTCACTCTTTGGGATATAAAGTTATCTTTTTTCATTCAATTCCAATCAAGGAAAATACAATAATATTTTCATACAAAATGTACTCTGAATATATAAAAAAAGAAATTTGCGATCAAGATGAACTTAATCTAAATATTGATGGTGATGAGCATGCAGTATCTATGATTGATAAAAAAATTAATCCACTAAAATACATTAAAAGATCAATTAATGAGTCGAAACATAATTCTTTAAAAAACTACATATCTGGGTTTTATATAAGATTGATTTTTTGGCATTTTAAAAGGAACATTTATAATCTTTTAAATTTAACAATATTTTTTATACTTAAAGCAACTATAAAGTATTTAAAAAGCAATCAAAAATATCTTAAAAAATCTAAAAAAGTTATAAAAAAAGTTATTTATATTGGATCAACGAAGTATGAGGGGTTTCAATATTCATCAAACAAAAATTTAAATCAAGATAAAATTATAGATGAATTAATTAGACTAAAAAAGTCAAATCAAGTCAATATTACTTACAGGCCTCATCCAGCATCGTTGAGAGAAAGGAATTATTTACCCTTATTTATGAAATTACTAATAAAAGGCATTAATTTAGATTTAAATCCCAGAATTACATTTTATGAGGAGGATATTTATTTAGCCTTATCTTCTTCAATAATTTATGAAGCATTGAGGAAAAATAATCAATGCTTCACATTAATCTCTGGATTTTATAATTTGATTGGAGTAGAGACAATTGAAATTAAAAATTTAAAGAATATTCTTAATAATAATAATTTTAATAGGAAACAGGAAAATTTAGATTTTTCTATAATAAAAAATTACAGCCATCCTGGAAATCTTTACTATCTTACTGAAGAGGATATAGAAAGAATAACAACTACATTTTGTAGCTTTGTAAAGTCACAAAATTAGATACATATAAAACATCATTTCCAAACAATATAAAATTTTCCCTTAAAACCTAAA
>Ga0163110_10000934_pt1 | contig 14391 bp, 22 predicted proteins | sample CRUFie1St17metaG_FD_108703 | JGI IMG/M metagenome (GOLD analysis project Ga0163110, IMG submission 108703) | Marine microbial communities from the Costa Rica Dome - CRUD Field 142mm St17 metaG | ecosystem: Environmental > Aquatic > Marine > Oceanic > Photic zone | place: Costa Rica: the Eastern...
ATACTCTATATTCTCTACGATTTTGTTGAGGGTCTACAATGGACTTTATTATCCTACCTTCCGGACCGAAGACCACCCCTATTATAGCGGCTACGTCTTCTTGAGATATGGTATCCATGTCAAAAAAAGGTATGGTTATCGCAAACCACTGTCCTTTACAAGGCGATTCGTCTTGGAAGTCTATAACTACTAGATTTGGTGTTTCAGCCATTTATTATATCTCTCTCATGTACTTGAGTAGCGCTCTCTCTTTCATCTTTGACTCCAGCATAACATCGCAGTCTAGATTAGGAAGAGGCATGGTTTTATAATACCATTCGGTATGCGCCTGTAGCTTGCTATTACTATCTTCATACTTTTTGCGGGAATTAGACCAGTGTAGCGTAGGGACAATGCCACTAGGCCACGTCCTATAAGCAGCTAGCAGGTCATCTCGATAGCATCCTGATTTGGCGCCTACTTCCCAGTGGTGTCCGTCGAATACTATAGGTACCCCCGTAGACTCATGAACTTTGACCAGGTCACCTACTGAATACAGTGACTCTCGGTCGTCGTTCTCAAGGGTAAATCTGGATCTAAGATTCTCAGAGCACCTTGGGAAGTTCTTAATAAATCTCGATATAGTAGCCTCCTTATCGCCATAGCTACCACCTAAGTGAATGTTTATCTTAGCCCAATGATTCACAGGCAAACCCATGTAATCCATAATAGAAGAGTGGGCTTCAAGTTCCACTATGCTCTTAGCTACTACATCATCTTTAGGACTACCTAAGTTGTTGTAGGGGCCTGGATGGAAAGATAAACGTATGTCTTCCTTCTTAGCTAGTGCACCTATCTCTTCTAGTTTGCTTTTGAGCGTGTCCCATCCAGGCAGTTCTTTTAAGTCATATTCAGTCATCCAAGGGAACAGTTGGGAACTCATTCTATATAAAGATATATTCTGAGCCGCATTCCATTTAATGACTTCGTATAGGTCAGTTAAGTTAAGTAGCGCTAGTTCACTACACTTTCTCAGACCTTCCTTCTGGTAGGTTTTCAGCTGTATACTTCTATTAGTTTTTATATTCTTTTCGGCCAGCTCCATATTAATGCAAGCATAGCCGTATCTATGTCGGTAACTCAGTTGTCAGTGTCCTGTTGGTAGGAGTCAGACCAAGGTCCGAAGTGGCGGGTTAATATATGTGCAGTGAGATCTGCAGCCGTCTTACTACATGCTTCGGGGTTAGTACAATGCGCCTTTGCATCTTGTAGACTAACGCCTCTTTTTATAATCATGTTTTGACCTGGTGTTTTATGGAACTTTCTTATTATGACGTACTTAGTCGTCATCGAGATATCTCCTAAACTTAGCCACAGCCCCCTCAGTCTCATCCGAGTATATCAGATAGCCTTCGAAGGCAACGCCTATAGCTGCTATCAATAGCAAGTAAGATTCGGGGACCACTAGCGCTAGAACTAGCACTAATACAGGTGCCCAAGTCTTCATATCTCTATCTAAGTTATACTCTAAATCCTTAGGGTTGGAGTACTTGGTTTGATAGTATCCATGGAGGAAAATACCTGCCGGTATCCAGTATAGAAAAATTATAATCACTGCGTACAGTAAGGATATTAAGATAGTAATCTCCTTAAGTTATAGGGTAAACTCTCTCCACTCTTCATCATAGCAATACTTACTACGTAAGCGAGAGTAATCATTTAGCAACTTAAGTAATCTAGTACATTGCTCTTCTAGCTCGGGAGTTATAGCTCTATCCTCAGAACACTCTAGACTCTCGTGAAGTGCGTCCATGAACAAGACATGATATTTATCGCACAGATCTTTGTTAGAGCCGGGACCGGTTATAACCATTTCTTCAAACTCAAGCACCTGGATCTTAGGGAAGGTGATTGATGCCCCTACCCCTACCAGGGACAAAGCTATTAGTGCGAGGATTATAATGTAGTTCATGCGCGTTCTCCATTTAATGACGCGCAATCTTACCCCCAATCATCCTCCTCGCCAAGTTCTTCGGCCAATTTTTCTAGATCAGGATACTCTAGCATCAGGTAATCGTAGGCAGCCCACGATACTTTCTGGTCGGAAGAGCCTTGTAGGGCAAGAGTTAGCTTATGCAGGTTAGGATGGTTATTCTTATCTACATCCATGCCCTCATAATCCATAGTCCTAGTGTTTAGGAAGTAAGCTACATAACTGTCTAATATAAGCTTCTCCTCATTACTTAGGCTCCAATCTACCTCGGGGGGTTGTATGAGGTCTCTAAAGAGCTGCATGACCTTTTCAGGATTCTTTCGCATCTGGCGCAGATTCCACCAGTGCATGAAGTGTTTTTTAACCGCCTTAAACATCATTAATCTCCTTATTTCTTTTAGTTATGTCTAGGGCAGAAACCTCTATCCCCTCTACCGTGTTTACAGCCGCTATAATCTTATCTCTAAGGTTATCTGCATCTCCTCTCAGAGTTAAAAGAACTACGTGTCCGCTATCAACTGCTGACTCCGTAGAGGGAGCCGAGGCTCCTTGCTCTACAGAATCAGAGTTCATGTAATCTATGCCCGCCTTAACTAATTGCTCGACGACGGGCACTAGGAGTTGCCAGCTCAAGAGAGTCGGCGACCCATGTTATAATAGGTACGGAGGGTGGCCTGACCTACTTCATTGACCGCTCCGGTACGTATCAGGGTATTCGCCAGCTGAACCCAGCGGTCCATCGAAATTCGTTGGGTAATCTCAGGGTACTCCCTGACCAACTGGTTTAAATTCTCTAGTGACCTGAATACCCTCCTGGCTAGGAGGGGATCTGAGTTGGTCGGGAAAAATACCTGATCTAACCAGGCCGTGAAGGTGTCAGCGTTACCATCACGCCTGAAGGCGCGGATGTACCTATCCCAATCAGACTCTGTTAGGGCGGTTAGGCTAGGGTAATCATCAGTAGGCAGCGCTGTGACGGTGAGGTCTGGTGCGCAGTCTGCTGTAAACTGCTGGCTGCTATAGGGAGACGCGGCGGTCGCCCGTGCCTCAGTAGTTAACACTGGTGGCCTATGGTCTAGGATAGCTTCTAGGGCAGCTCCGAGGGAGCTCTCCTCGAGTTCATAGATATCTATGTCTAGATTATTAAGTCGTACTGCTATACGCATACTACCTCCTGTAGTATTTGGTTTTTGGTGTAAATTTTTTGTCCCCACATGTAGACACTGTAGTCTGTGGGGGCTTTTAAAACAGCTGGAGCTAGGGTTGTAAGCACCTCGCCCCTGAGTATACAAGACCACTTGTTGCTTCCGTCTTCTAGTATCCAGGGCAGTGTCTCTAAGGGGTGCGCTCGTAAGGTTTTCTTAACCACGCGCTTTCTCTCTGACGAGGTGATCTCTCTATAGAATTTAAATTCTTGGCTAGAGGTAAAGCAGGCTATGTACCTCTGAGTCCTGCCTCCGATTTTTGTGCGGAGGAGTATAGATCCATTGGTTCGCCTAATACCTTTAATTTCAGCTCGGGGATCAACCCCGAGTTTGAATGTTGTCATAGGTACTCCTTCCAAGTAGAGTGTGGAGGACACTAACTTATGACAGATTCCTCCTCCTTTTTGTGTGCTTCGAAGGATTCTTCGGCGAGAGCCTTTACTTGGCTTCCTAGGTTATCTGCTGTCCAAAAATACCTGTTCTTTGTGGTCACCCATAGGAATATCTTACTCAACAGAATATTGTAGCTAGTGGTGTCCTCTACTAAATTTCTGCAAGATATAAACTCTGGTTGACTACCGTCAGTTTCCACCACCAGAACAGTGGTGTCTGACTTACTTATATATACAGGCATAGCCTTACCTGTAAATACTAGAAACGCAGCGACACTTCTATAGCAAACTAGTTTACAAAACTTTATCAATGTACTGTCCTAAATCCTAACTCAACAACAGCTTCGCCTAAAGTCATGTATACTTTGTCTATAATATCATTCACTAGAGATAGGCGAGGTATATCTCTGCATATGGAGTCGTCTATACCTGAATTTATAAACTCGGCAGGAAAGCAGTTTCTTACTAGTAGAGTGTGTAAGGAATCATTATGCTCCCTGAGCTTAAGTAGAACCAGGGTACGCACTAATAGTAGTCCTGTCTCCGGATCAACTAGATCTAGAGCCTCCCATCTCTCTAAGGCTTCTTGGTTAATGTGGTAAGTACATTCGTGTAGCTCCTGCCCGTCCTCTACTACTACTAGTAACTCAACTCCTTCGAGGTCGTCGTCTATGTCGCCGTCCATAAAGTCCACTCCTTTGTTAAGTAATCATATAGCAAATTATATCTCCCCAACCTAGCCCTCACATCTTCATAGGGCAGTGCAGCTCTAGACAAATCTAAGTAGTAGTCAGACTCCCAATTTCTACCCATAGAAAATAAGCACCTTAGAAACATTATGTCCATTATAGATTTAGCTAACTTAACTTTAGGTTCGGGTACCTGAGTCTTATCTGACGTATCTAGACTAGTTACCTTGTGAAGGGCCCTTATGCTCCTAATACGTTTAGGTAAGGCCCTAATAACTACCTTACCGCCTACCCCTAATGCTTCATACAGGATAAGGTCTTTAGAGTCCCCATCCTCCAACTGCACTAGTGAGTTTAGGAAGTGCTCTAGTTTATCCCTAAAACTTCTCTTAGAGGAGTCCGTGTGGTAATATAAGACGAATCGGTCTACACCACGGCTATAGCCTAATGCTTGTGGGGGACTACGATCAGGCAAACAATCCACAAGCAGTTCTCTTGAGGGTTCTAAACACCTATGTACTTTCTCTCTAACTCCTTCAATAACTTCTTGCGTTAATACTCTGATTATTTTTACTCTCCGCTCGTATATTTAAGATGTTTACTTCGGACCTCGATAATATCTCGGGGGCATCTAGAAACTTAGATGCTTCATCCTCAAAAGCCCATAAAACAGTGCCCTCTACCGCTAGTAGCGGCGAAAGTACTGCTTCTTGTTTACTAACTACTAAAAAGTATTCAGGATCTCGCAGCTTAATGACTAAGCATTCACTGTCACCGAGAGCAGGTCTTAGATCTAGTAACTTAGATAGCCCTATAAATTCAAAATCTTTTATGTCCAGAGAATTACATAGCTCTAAACACTTACCTATCTTCCCTGCCTCACTCAGCGACCTTGCCTTTCGACCCTGCTTTTTTCGTAGGGCAGCCGGGACTGCCCCGTTCTTTACGGTAATACTCATGCCCCACCTCCGTTATCTTCACTTTACGGAGGCCATAGTGCTTCCATACCTCACGTATGGTGAAACCTTTGCATCTGGAATGCGGTTGACTAAGCCTCCGGGTAGTCCCAAAGTGAGTGACGTTATTATTAATGGATGCCTCCGCCTCTATACTACCACTAAGAGTCTCTAAAGCAAGCCGGAAGTGGAACCATCTAAGCCATTTCTCTCGCTTACCGGTACAGTTCTTGTAAGCAAACTGGTAAGGCCTAGTAGCCTCCTGTATAACAGTAGTACCTCTGCGTTTAGATCTATTATAAACAACCCTAAGTACTCGCCTACTTTCAGCCTCGTTAGTACCTGCTTCACTGCAGGCCAACCTAGCTAGAAGTAACATGTCCTCAGGGCTACTTTTCTTCGGCAGGGTCGCAGTGAAGCTGATAGTTAAACCACCTAGTACAAGCGCCTTTATCAATTTAACTCCTTTACGCGGTCAGGACTAAGGAACTTATGGTCACAACTAGGACAAGTGATGTTCAGCTCAGGAGGTAACACCTCGACTTGCTCCACGCTATAAGTAACAAAACCGCCCTCCTCAGGACCTATACTCTTTATGTGCGCAAAAACGGCACTCTCAGAGTTAGCTTTGAAATACTCTATTTGGTTTCCTATCACAGGTTTATACCCCGTGACCTTAAAATAACTGCTTGTTATCAAATCTTTTACCATGCTATTACTCCTCATCAGGAAATGGACTTAAGAAGGTTTGTAACCACCTGGTCTTACCCACCCTTTGGGCGATATACCAAGTGGAATACTCACTGTCTAACAATAAATTCTCGGCAGCAGACTCTTCTGCTGACCAAATTATACCTTCACGACTAATCTTTAAAGTGGTGTTATCTTTGAATATAAAAAAATTAGACTCACTACCTTTATTCTTGTGCGAAAAGTATTTTTGGAAGGCGTCTAGTACTACCCAAGCCTGCGGATTGCTATCGTGAGCCCTAATTCTAGCTAAAATGGCGGCTTCAACAACAGGGTCTTTCAAAATACCGCTTAAGTTACGCTTCCATCTTAGCATAGCCAGGCCTCTTACTCTTATACCATATTTACTACAGATTTTGCCTATGCTTATATCGTATATCTGAAAGCAATGCAACCCCCGGGTGAGGTGTGTAAAATAACCTTATTTGTTAAAATAGCTATTAGAAATTCTTCAGTGTATGACATGTAGGTTATGTCTTATTCTATTAGAAATAACGCTAAATTTCTACGTGGCTATTTTAATAAAAAAACGACCCTGTTGGCTATTGGTCTATAAAATTTTGACCAGACGGTGCTATTTTGCAAGGTACTGGGCCTTTTGAGCCAAGTGCTGGTCAAAATAAAGTTGTTATATTTCAGATACTTACAAAACTGCTTGACCACTGGTCAAATACTTTTCTCAATGATTTCAATGCTTTAGGTATAAAATTGATCTGACCCATCACTATAAGCCTACTTCTAAACTAAAAAAGTGGTAAATATTAAAATAGCTATTAGAAATTCTTAAAAACTACTACTTTTGCTAAAATAGCCACGTATATTGTGGATAAGATATAAAGTCATTTTTTTTCTCCGTGTATAGGCCTGTGTTGTGGGGCCTGGTCAAAAATCTGGCTAAGTCTTTGATATTATTAAATAAAGCATTTGACCATTGGTCAAACCGTTTTGTAAGTTACTGTAATCATTGAGGAAAAAATTGACCACCTGATCAGCGCTTGGTCAAAAATAAGCAAAAAATGGAGCGCTTGGTCAAAAATTTAGAGACGTAACTGTTTCGTGCTGAAAATTATAGTAAAGTAGTTAAATACTAAGAGGCATAGTTATTTGCAAACTGGTGTTTTTAGCTCTAAGTGTAAGGTGAAAATATTAAAATAGCACCATTGCTATTGTACTATAATTTTGCTAAAGTAGACTTATAGTTATATAGGATTTAAACTTCTATTAGTTATTCGCTAATGTGTCTTTTTCCAAGATTGTCTAAATTCTATTAGAAATTTTAAGCTGATTTTATGTTATAAGGGTAGGGTTAAGAATCTGCTCTTACCTAATATACATTTTACCCAGGAGGTGACAAATGGGTCGAGGAACATTGCCTAGTTATACTAGACTTTCCCATGTGCCTAATTTACTAGAGGCATATAGGTATCTTACACGTAAGAATTTAACAGTTATAAGCTCTGAACTAGCTATGAGTTATCATACAGTTAGGCGGTTATGTACGGACTATTCTACGCCTCAAGAAAAAACTATGGCTAAGATCACAAAGGCTCTCAGCTTTATAGACAAAACTACTTGGCACCTGTGGAAGGAGTATTGCGAGAGCGCTCTATACGCAGAAAAGCAAAATGATGTGGCTACGCTACTTGAAGTTGAGTCTAAGCTACGTGCGTTAGTACCTGTAGAAGGTATAGTAGCTCCTGTACATATTATAACGGACTGCACTATAGATGCCGCCGTCAAGCTACACGCTAGTGCTTTGAGTAATAAGACGTATTCGTTCTACCTCAGTGACTTACACAGCGATGCTATGGATTTATTAGCTATCAGGAATGGTACCACTAAATCGGAGTTACTTAGGCAGTTGATAGATAAAGCTCTGGCAGATCAACCGGAAGTATTAGAAGCTTTGATAAGAACCACTCTTGGTGTTCCAGTAGATGTAGTCCCTGAATCCACTAGACAAGAAGATACTTCAGATATAATTGAGATACACTCAGAAGAGGAGTTGGCTGCTTTGGTGCCTGATATAGAACTACCCGAGCTGGTCTCTCAGCTAACAGCTACTTTGCCGGAAGAGTTAGAGGAGGAGCCTGTGGAGGTGGTAACCGAGACGGCACCTCCCTTATCGGAAGTAGTAGATTATTCTTCTGAAGATCATAGAGTAGATATAGAAGAGTGGTCGCCTCTAGTTAATACGGTAGGTACTAGCTCCAATTTAAGTGAAGAAGAAATAGCCGAGTTGTTTAGCGGAGAGTCATGACCCATCAACCCCTACAGATCTTAGTACATAAGTCAGATGCGTTATCTGCTGCCTCCAAGGAGGACATAGTCGATCTGGCTTACGTAGTAGTAGATATGTTAGCGGGAGTGCAACTAACTTCTGAGGCTTGGCGCAATTTACAACGTAACGCTTCAGGGGTCACTAAGCGAGTTACTTCAAGGTCTTTGGCGCGATTTAAAGTAGCGTACCGAGAAGCGGTTAAGGAATATAAAGACCACAATAAAGTTCCGGACCTAGAGGCTGAGGAGGGCTCTATAGACTATACTGGTCGAGATTTGGATTTTGAGTATAGGATAGCCAATCCCTCCTACTTCTTAAAAGACTCAGCTCTGGCGCCTAGTGAAGAAGTTGAAACGGCGGAACAGGAAACTATCATTGAAGAAGACAGTTCCTATTATAGAGGGAGAGAAGATGAGTTCCAACATAGACTTAGAGAGCCCGGGCGCTTTAGACGCGGCGATTAAGATGGTTTACAAGAGTAGACCCGCGAAAGCTGCGGCCCTCATGGGTTTAGTAGGCGACACAAATACTTCTATTAAGACCAGCGCGGTAGGCAGGCCCTCTAGTGCATTCAACCCCCTCATGCCTATGGGTCATCGAAATGCGACGGACGTTAATTTAGGTCCGGTAAAGGGAGGCCTTAAAAATACTATGGGGGATAACTCTCAGCAGCTAAATGCGGTTACACCCGCGAGTAAGCTCGATTTCTCCCAGGGATCTAATACTTTGACCACTCCGACTAGTAACTTGGGCACAATAGCCAAAGGTGATGGGATGGCTAAGATGAATGCTTTCTTAAGTAAGCAGGCTATGTCTGAGGCCGAGCTATTGCAGTATTACGGTGGGGCAGGCGACCTTATGGAGGCTACAGGCGATCCTAGCCTAACTCCTAGTCAGATGGGAGCTCTAGGAGCTGGAGGTGTAGGTATAGCTGCAGCCAATAGAGGTAGAGCCAAAAACGTAGCACGACGAGAGATTAGTAATATCCGAAAGCAATATCTACAGGCCGTACAAGAAGGGGCCTTAGACAAACAAAAGCTTAGGCTCCTAAATAAGGAGCTACAGCTACGAGGTGCGCGTCCCACTCTTTCTTTAGCTCCCACAGTAGGTATAGCAGATGCCCAGATGGCTAGAGCAGAGCAAGACTTAGGTTCTAAGATTTTAAAGAAGAGATATAGAGGAGCTATTCCCCTAATAGCTGCTACTATGTTAGGCACAATGGCTTACAATCAATTAAGTTAGGAGAGTATTATGGATAGGTTTCAGAAAGCATATAAATTAGGGCAGTACCAAGCCCATAACCACTTTATGAATAAAGAGTCTAGCGCTAGAGATATGGCTAATCTACTTAAGTTCTTAGGTGAGGGCACAGCTAAAGGTGTATCCGGAGTAGGCAAGGCACTTAAAGGGGCTTTAGGAGGCGCAGAAGCCACAGGTCGTGGCGCTAAGTATCTGGGTACTACTGCGGACCCTCGTATAGCCTTAGGTTTAGGTGGCACGGCAGCAGCACTAGGTACTGCTATACCTATGGCTATCGCGCATGGTGACGAGGGTGCTACTTTAGCTAAGACACTACTGGCTGGTGCCCCCGGGGCCGGTGCCGCTCTAGGAGCTGGTTTAGCCGTAGGGGCAAACCCTGGCCTAGTAGGTGGTTCTTCTATCAATAGAATTACACACGAGCTGGCTATGGCCTCAGCTACACCTGCAGGTACAGTAGCTACTATGGCTGGGCTGGTGGGCTTACCTGCCGCTTTGATAGGTTATGGTAAAATGAAGGGTAAAGAAGAGGCTTCTTTATTTTAATTTAGACAGGAGTTAGCTATGTCCCTAAGTAGTGGTTTCATGCAGGGGCTTAGTACTCCTGTACCAGTAGCAGGTGCCGGGTTGCCGGATGACATGACCTTGTATGCGGGGGGTCCGCTAGACCCGCTTAAGGAACACGAGGCTAAGTACAAGCAGTTAGACCGTAGGCGCCGTATGTCTGAAAGGCAGTCCGCCAAGCTACTAGCTGAGTTAGAAAAAGCAAAGCATCAGTACTATGGTGACAGAGATGAGTCTGATATGGACAAAGTAAGTTTTATTTCTAGCCATCCCCTGCTACGAAGGCAGTATCTACTTAAAATGGCTCAAGAACCAGAGCCTATGCCTCAAGAATCCCTGGAACCCCAGTCCAGCGAGGGGCGCTACTTAGGTAGCGGAAGTGGGGCACCAGAGCCTGCCTATATGAGCCGCGCACCAGAGCCTGCCTATATGAGCCGCGCACCAGAGCCAGCTCTAGCGCAGCAAGAAGATGACAGCACTTTCAATAGGTTCACTGTAAAAAATATAGGGAGGGAATCTAAGGAGCGGCCCTTAGCCTCACCAGAGCCAGCTCTAGCGCAGCAAGAAGATGACAGCACTTTCAATAGGTTCACTGTAAAAAATATAGGGAGGGAATCTAAGGAGCGGCCCTTAGCCTCACCAATGAGACCTTTAGCCCCGCCACTGAGCCCGCTAGGCTCGCCCCGGCAACCTCAAGCTCCGCTAGTAGGACCTCCAGCCTCTCCAGCGGAATCTCAACAAGGCTCCCCTGCCCCCACAAGGACTATTATAAACCCCTTAGCGCCTCCGGGAGCAACCTCTCCTATTAGAACTGGTTATAAGTTCCCTGATCCCTCCCAGGTAACTAAGGAGCAGTACAATACCAGGGACATTAATATATCGCTAAGCCCGCAGGAAGAGGCTCGAATCTTTGAAAACCAATTAGCAGAGCTTAAAAAACGGTATCCAAATGATCAGGATGGGATACTAGAGCGAGAGCAACGAGAGCTACGAGAATTCGACCGACTAGAGCAACGAGAGCAGAAGCAACGAGAGCAAGGGGATTACCAATTTACTGACGAGGATCTTGGTAATGTACAGCGAGCACAGCAGGAAGTAACACGGCGAGAGCGAGAGCAGCAGCTACGAGAGCAGCAGCTACGAGAGCAGCAGCTACGAGAGCAGCAGCTACGAGAGCAGCAGCAGCGAGAGCAGGACGAGCATACTGCCAGACTAGAGGCTGAGTACCAAGAAGAACTGAGGAGGCGCCGGTGGAGAGAGCAGGAGGTAGCTGCTCGTAACCAGAGATTAGAGGATAAACTCTTTTATACTACAGATCCCACAAGACTATCACCTAGAGACGCAGCGGATAAGCGGCTAGAAGATAAAGGCGTAAACAACGCTTATAGAAGAGCCCAGCGCATGAGGTCTCTATCTGGTGCTTACCAGCAAGAGCTACAAGGCCGTCCGCAAAAACCTCAGGCACCAGCCCCAGAGCCTGGTTACTTAGATAGGGCCCGAGGATTCTTCAGCGATGTAGGAGACAGCTTAAAGGGCATGGGTTCTAGGGTAGTACGACAAGGAACGCAGGGTCTTCAGCAACTAGCTAACTACGGTTTACGTAACTCAGAGTTCCTGGAAGGCTTAGTAGACGATGATGAAGAAGCTCGTATATTGGCTTCTCTAGCTCAGGGCTCTACTGGAAAAGACCGTCAGATGTATCTAAAACAGCTGGAAGATTTTACTAAAAGTAGGAAGGCTGGGGAGGGCGGCCGCACACAAGAGCAACTTGATAACATGCGGTTACTAGGTGCGGACGGGTACGACGCGTTAAAAATTATGCATTTGAAGGAGCAAGCTGATAAGCTGGGTCTAGACTTCAAAGATGATGCCGTCTTTGAGCAAATGGATAAGGACTACGGTCAAGCCTTCGACATGTACTATGGTCGAGGGGACGAAGCTAAGCGCCTAGGGATACGTCCCCTAGAAGATGATAGCTTCGGCACTATGTTTAGTGATGCGCGAAATAGGTTTAATGCTTTCCGCAGGGCTAAGCAAGAGAGGTCCCCTCAAGCCAAAGCGGTAACAGACCCTAAAACAGTTGCCCCTAAGCGCACGCCCTTCACCCCCATAAGTACTATACCAGTCGAGAACTTTAGCCCAGACACAGTAAGCTACTTACAATCAGAATTAGGTGACGATGTTGATATATCCAGTCCGGGGGCGTTGGGTAACGCGATCAGCCCCTATTTTCGCTCTCCCCAGAAAGATACAATAGACAAGGGCATGCGCATGCTAGAATACATGGCTGCCGACTTAGAGCCTCCGCAGATGAATAAGATACTAATGACGTCCTTTCCCGAATCTTTGAACGCCGGGAAGGCTATAAGTGGTATGACCGACGACGAGGCCATAGCATATGTAAATAACATGTCCGAAGACGAGCTGTATAAACTAGATAAATTTACTAGCTTCGCCTCAAGGTACATAGCGCCTGAGTATACTCAGGAAGCTAAGCCTAGACCTGGAAATACTTCTTACAGAGTGCCTGACGCGGACGCACTAGGCTCTACGCTTTTATTTAACCCCCAAACTGGTGAATTTAATAGGGAATATATAAGAAATCCCTTCGCAAAAGCCCCGGAGGATTTACCTCCCCGCTACAACGAGGCCTTAAGAGAAGCTATGCGTAGGGCAGAAGAAAGATTCTTACCTACAGCAGGCCTTTATTTCTAGTTGAAGAGGTCAGCTGAGTATAGACTTAGTTATATAAATACATAGACCCTAAACACGAGAGGACTAATAGTGAACAAGTACGCAGCAGAGGAAGTAGCACAAGAGTATTATAATCTAGGTGTTCAATTGGCATTACAGGATACTAGTAGCACTAAAACAGCAGGTGCCGCAGATAAAGTATTAAGAGGAACCGCGGGTTTGTACGGCGCAGGAGCAGGTGCTATGGCCACACCTTTAGCCTTAGCACACATGGGGCAGGGAAGAGCCGTATCCCAGGCGATGGAGGGGCTATTAGGAAACTCCCCAATATACACTACACATCCCATTGCAGCCCTAATGGCTCCTGCGGCACTAGCTACAGGTATTCTAGGAGGTAGAGGCGCTTTGAAGGGCCACGATAAGCTCGTAGAGCTGCTTAGATCAAATGCAGCAGCTAAAGCAGTTAAGTCAGCCAAGAAGTAGCTTAACCCCATTACTCTTTAGGTACTCGACCCCTTCAGGTGAGTAACCCTTAGAGTCATAGATAACTAGTTCTATACCGGCGTGGTGTATTAGCTTAGCGCAGAGCAAACAAGGCTCACAGGTTATAGCTATAGCCATGCCCAGAGTACTAGCTCCTTGACGGGCAGCGTTGCAGATGGCATTCATCTCAGCATGATGGCAGCCTATTTGTATCTCAGTTCCTGAGGGACATTTACGTATGCAAGTATCTCCGCCGCATAGCTTACCTCCCTTGCGAGGTGGTCCATTGTACCCATCTGCTATAATTACGTAGTTATCAGGGTTAAATATAACGGCACCTACTTGTCCCCTAGGGCAAGTACTCATAGTAGCCAGTAGCCTAGCTCCCTCGAGCCTAAGATTATAATGTTTATTAAGAGAGTACGACATGAATAGATCCCCTTATATGAGAGCCTACGAGGCTGGTATTAAGATAGCGCAACAAGAGTGGCGCAGCAAGGTAGCTTACGACGATGATACCGGAGGCGAATTTGGTGTTCCAGAGGATGCGCCAGCAGCTGAAGAAGGCCCTAGCTACCTCAATCGTTTTACGGACTATCTTAGAAACACTGATTTAGGGAACTATGTTATGGGTCAAGAAGATGACTACATGTCACCCATGCATAGAGACTTCGCAGGAAGGCTAAGTGATATTGCGGACTACTTTAAGTTTGAGCCCAGCTTTGAAGAAGAGAATCGGCAATTTGCTTCGGAACCTCGGGATCAAGCAGGTAATTATGGTCTTGAGGAAGAAGACGACGCAGTAAACCCGGAGGAGTCAGTTATGGCCGCCCCAGAGAAAAAAGATCCAACCTTTGATCCAAATCGGGAAATGCGGTTTAATCCCGGGGTAGTAGGAGCCGCTTCTCAGATTCAAGACACAGATCCATCTCTTTATAGTACAATGCAGCAGGACTTAGATTACCTTCGAAGTCAACCTCAGGAGGGGCAAGAACCTGTAGATCCTTTCCCTCAGTCCCCCAGAACGTATATGTCGGAAGAGGATAAAGCTGAATTACAAAGGCAGATAGGATTGATAGGCAATATGATTAGAGATAGAGCTAGCGTGGCAGGTAATTCTGGGCAAGAAATGGCCCCGACGATTATGA
>Ga0163110_10000935_pt1 | contig 14389 bp, 10 predicted proteins | sample CRUFie1St17metaG_FD_108703 | JGI IMG/M metagenome (GOLD analysis project Ga0163110, IMG submission 108703) | Marine microbial communities from the Costa Rica Dome - CRUD Field 142mm St17 metaG | ecosystem: Environmental > Aquatic > Marine > Oceanic > Photic zone | place: Costa Rica: the Eastern...
TCACCCCCACCATTACCTCCTGGATTAGAGACTCCGCCATCACCCCCACCATTACCTCCTGGATTAGAGACTCCGCCATCACCCCCACCGTTACCTCCTGGATTAGAGACTCCGCCAGCTTCCACCCCATCACCTATTGATTTAGAACAATCTAGAATTTCTGATTCTTCAGCGTTTGAAAAATCAGATTTAAATTCAGAATCCATTGAATCAGAAGAGAAATCTTTATCAGATAATTTGGCGGTGTTTGATTTGTCAGACAACAATGGACAAGTTCAAGATTCTGGTTCTGAAAACAAAGATGAAAGAGAATCTTCAGAAATAGTGTCGCCTCAACATTTACGTCCTTCGCTGGAAGTTGATTCAATTCCAGGAGATAAACTACATACAATTCTAAGTGAGAAAGAGAATTCGTTGGTGAATGCCGACGGAAGTTCGCTCAAACAAACAATAGACGGCGAATTAATCATTAAAAATCCAAGTAAAAAACATCGTGCATGGGATATTGAAGTAGAATTATCAAATACATCCTCAACTGATTTAGGGGGTAAGACAGTTACAGTACGTGAGCTTGAAGCAACTGAAGAAACAACAATACCATACAGCTCAAACGGCCCTAGAATGATTATTGTCAAAGAGATTATAGACACTGAACCTGAGAGAGACCAAGAATCAAGTCTGTCTTTAGTCCTTTCAGATAATCCCCAAGAAGTCCTAATCACAATAGAAATTGAGAATGTATCTTCTGTTTCGTTAAATGAAGTGACTCTAAAACGTACTTTCACATCTGATTTTCAAATTCCCAGCTCTCCAGAATACACAATAGAAGAAAATACTGTAATCTGGGAAATTGGTCGAATGTCAGTGGGTGAAAATAGGAAATTATCAATACTTCCTAGTGTTTTAATTAAATCTGTTGAAAAAATACCAGCAGGAGTATCGGAAGTAACTTACAAAGCGGAATCAACTGTTTCCCGAATAGGTTTTGAAGATGTTTCAAGTTCTGGGAGACAATTTTCTTATGTAAATGCAATTGAAGATGATAGGCCCGGGGTATGGCATTGTAAATGTGTTTTTGAGAACAAATCATCATTTGTTGTATCGCTCTCTGGTGCTTCAGTAAGGTTAGTTGGTCGTGATTCTCCAATACTAGATCTTTCAGATCTTAGACAAGACATCCCTCCTGAGGGTAGTTGGGAGTCTATGGAAAAAAGAGTTGAATCAGACGACCAACCTAGTTTCACTCAAGAGGTTAGATATTCTATCCTTCCCAGAGTTTCTGTAGAATCGTCTGGTACTGTAACTGTCTCTGAGCAGAATTTATCTATTTTAGACGCCCAGATACTAAAGAGATTTGATATCTCAAGGATAAAATCATATGTTTCGTCTGATTTAGAAGCTACTATTACGATTGAGAATACTGGTTCAGCGACAATTAATGTTATGAGAATAATAGATGACGTACCAGGAATATTCTTACCTCCATCACTCGAAAAAGTACACGTCGAAATTGAAGGTTTAGATTTGAGTGGCGACCAATATCGAATTGAAGTAATCAATGGAAATCAGATTGAAGAGAAGTTAATATCTCCTGACAATCCTGGCCATGCACTAAGAATAACCGTCGGGACGTCTTCAAGGCTTGGTCTTAAGCCAGGTAAAACTTTGATCATAAGATACCCTCTTCACGCACCAGATCCATCTCCTAAAAACGAATTATTAGCCGCTCCAATAAGATCTGACTTCAGCATGGAACGGTTTGGGCCAGTTGCTACAAGAACTGTTGAAAGACCACCCGTAGTCAGAGTAGTTCATCGTAGAAGGAAAATCAGCACTGGCAAAGAGGTATTCCCGGGCGGAGGTGCTGGCCGCTATGAGATATTATTGATGTTTCATAACACGTCAGATTCCGCATTGGATGACTTAGCGTTACATGATGTAGTGCCGGGTACATTTTCAATTGAAAATTCATCAGTCAAGTCATCGGTAAGTGGCGAAAAAGATTCATCATTTACCAAAGAATCATCTAGAGATGGAAATAAGGTCACTTGGGCAATTGGTAGGATTGAAACTAATGAAAGAATCGAGGTGCTGTACGAGATACAAGGAGATACAGAATCCGAATACAAAGTATCAGATGCACAAGATTTCCATGGTGCGACATTCGGTAAAGAAGTTGATGAAGAACCTAATGTTCCTGAATGGGCAGATAAGATTTCAGAACCGAAGTTAATCTCAGTTCCAATCTCAAATTCGAAGAAAGAAATTGTTGATTTAGTAAGTAATTCTGATGATGAATCTCAACAGGAAGAATCGGGAGATCAACCTGAAAATACCGAAATTAATAGCGAAGACAATGAAATTTCAGTAGACAAAAATATCTGCCCAATCTGTATGTCTGAAGGCGAGATAGGAGTGTCTATTTGCCAGGTTTGTGGTTACTCTTACAAGTGAGAATCGGGAGAAAATAGAACCAACCCAACCGAAGTATTCATTCAATACTTATTCAGCGAGGGTATCATGGTAGACGCTGGCTCCAACGGTAACTCTCAACCTGAGGGTATGGGTTCAGCAATGTTGCCGATGCTTTTCCTTCTGATAATGATGATGGGATTGATGTTCTTTCCGGGAATCCGGAACTCTCTTTCCACTGGTGCTGGTTCGGTGATTGAGCCATTTTTATTCGGAACATTAGGATTGGAACAATTTTTTGTACCTACTGTATTCATACTCGGTTCAAGCATAATGATTGTTAATACTGTTATACGCTCTTTTTTTATGGATCCGTTAAAGCAAGCTCATCATAGTCATCGCAGTAAGCAAATCAGTCAGCAAATGCGGGAAGCCAGACTATCCAGAGATACTGCAAAAATCGACAAAATGCAGAAATTACAGATGGAGATGATGCCGGAACAAATGGCCATGCAAGGCGCCATGATGAAACCCATGATGTTCACAATGATATTTATTATCGGTATTTTCAGTTGGATGGCAGATACTGTGATTGATTTCAGGGTTGATTATGTTAGTTTACCATGGCAACCGATGTGGGGTTTTGATAACAGAATAATGTGGATTTTCCCTGCATGGATTGCCACATACATCACAATGAGTGCGCCATTAGGAAGAATTGTAGATAGGCACTTAAAACTAATGAGATATAAATCCCATCCAGTAGTTCTTGCGGGTGACTTAATTCCTGAACCTTTGTTGTACTTACTTGAAGATGATAAAACCAAATCCAGTTCAGATTCTAGGACACGTAGATCTCAGCGTAAAAGAGCAGGTCCCAGAAAAACTGGGAATCATAACTCAGAATCCTTGAGACGAAGTGGAGGTAATCAACAAGTTGCTCCACCGTTGAAAGGTACTCTATGTCCATCGTGTGATTCAGATAATATAGCGAGAACTACTAGAGGAAAATTACGTTGCAGCATATGTAGATATGAATGGCGGTGATATTTTGGTAAAAATAACCGTTAGCGGTCCTCCGGGAAGCGGCACATCAACCTTAGTTGAAAGACTTGCTAAAGAAAATTCTTGGTCTTTTATGAATGGGGGAGATATTTTCCGTAATGAAGCAAAAATTAGAAATCTGACGGTGGGACAATTTAGTGATCTTTGTAAAAATGATCTTGATGTCGATAAATCTCTAGATGATAAATTAAAGAATGAAATTAATAATCCCGATGGCTACGAAATCATAGAAAGTAGACTTTCTGGTTGGTGGGCCCATTTAATGGGAATAGACTGCATTCGAATATGGGTTAATGTCAGTCCGGAGGAATGTGCCCGTAGAATACAGATACGTGAAGGCGGTTCATTTGAAGAGCAGTTAATTTTATCTCAACAGAGACAAATCGATGATAAGGAGAGATATCAAATTCTCTACAATATTGACTTGGATGATATGAGTCCATACAGTCTTGTTATCGACGCTGATGACATAGATGCGGACGAAGTATTTTCAGTAGTCCAAACCAAAATTAGGGGTTGAAATATTGAGTGAGATTATTTTCGACCAAAATATCACCACAAATCCAAAATTTGGTTGTTTCCCTTTAGAAAGGTCACTTGAGGAATTACTAAGTTCAGGTATATTATTAGTCAAAAAACCCAGAGGGCCGACTAGTCACCAATTGACTGCTTGGATTCGTGACATTTTAGGGATTAAAAAAATAGGTCATGGAGGTACTTTAGATCCAATGGCAACTGGTTTATTGACAATATTATGCGGCAGAGCCACACGACTAACTGATATCATTCTTAAAGGGGATAAAAGATATATCTCTATTATCCGTTTTGGGGTAAATGTAAAATTAAACGACCTTGAAACCACTCTTCATGATCTTACTGGAGAGATTTATAATGTCCCACCGAAAGAATCCGCAGTTAAAGTTCAGGTTCGGACTAGAGTTATTCAATCTCTTAAATTGATTGATTATGATGAATCAGCGAGAATTGCTGCTATAGAAATATCCTGTGTTGCAGGAACTTACATCAGAACATTGACTAGAGATATCGGCTTATTGTTAGACACTACTTGTGAGATGTTAGAGCTACATAGAGATAGAACCAGTATTTTTGATGAGACAATGGCTTGCGATATGCAACAACTAAAGGATGCGGTGTTCTTGTGGAAGGAGCATAATGATGAAAGAGGATTAATTAAATTATTAACACCAATCGAATCTATCTTGAATAAAATACCTAGTATTACGATTAAGGATGGCGCAGTAGCAGCGATGACTCATGGTGCTCCACTCGCTAGACCAGGAATTGTTTCTTCATCAGAAGAATTGGTATCAGGGTCAACGGTTTTAATTAAAAGTTTGAAGGGAGAAGCAGTTGCCCTTGCAGAAACATTGGTCGATTCAGATAAATTATTGTTGATGAAGAATGGTCATGTTGCGGTAGCGAAAAGCGTATTAATGTCAGCAGACATTTACCCTCAGAACTGGTCTAAACAGAATTAACTGTTTAAACTATTTCATGTTCTTCGTAAATCCATTCTTCGGTTTCTAAACGAACTTTAAGCTTCATCATAATAATGCACACACCACTGGTCTAGCCACTTAGGACAGAGCGCAGTAGGTCGTATTGGCTATCGGACATGATATAACTATTGCTAGAAGTTTCCACATTATCAGCCAAAAGTATCCTTTTTTCGAACTTACTTTCTTTTTTCGTAAGGCTTTCTTACCTTCCCGGGCGATAATTGTAATAATACCAATCCAATAATAATTACAATGAATGAAAGTATTATCACCAACGTCTCACTGATACGGAATTTTGTTTCTTTGTTCTCTTCTTCGCTTGGTGCACTGATGAACATTAGAATTGCTTTCTGATTGTTGTTTTCATTTGATTCTTCTATGGAGTATGTACTATCGACAATAATCCTTACCTCATTGTCTTGGTCATTTCCTGATAAAGAAGTATCGCAAATAGTGCTTACAAGAGATCCTGGTTGTAAGGTATCAATTCTTTTGGTTCCGATCAAAATATCATCTACATAGCACCTGACATCAATTGAATTGGCAACTCCTCTGCCTTCATTTCTAATATATGAGATAATTTCTACTATGTCTCCATGTTCGCCAGTGGAAATATCCGCCCCGTTTTTCCTAACAGAGAGAGACTCAATCAATAAATCTGGTTTAGCTGAAACGTCAACGGTAATGTTGCCAGAAACTGTATTATCTCCATCGCTAACCAGTATATTGACGGTGTGAATTCCAGAGTCTATTGGGGTCAGTATGAGTTGATGATTCTCATCAATCAAAGCCCAAGACTTACTGGTCGTAATTTCCATATTTTCAGAATCTACATCGTATACATTCATAGCGATGGATAATGAATCTCCTAGGTCGATATAAACAAAATTCGGTAGGCCAGCGATCACAGGCGCATCGGAAACTGCTTCAACATTAACAGTAAAAACACCCGTCCACTTGTTATTTTCACTCCTTCTTATGTCATAAACCTCTACAGTTATCTTTACTTCGCCTGAAGCGTCACTTACTGTCTGTAATTGTATAAAATTTAAATCTTGTTCAGGACTATACAATGAATCAACTCTAACGATTTGATCATTTGAACTTGAAGCTTGAACTAACAACCCAGACCGTGGAGTAATGTCGTCGTTACAAGGTAATGACATTAAGAATCCTCCTTCATCTTCAGTCATTTCCAAATTTGCGATATTCTGACACGTAGGTGAATAATCATACTCTAGTTTGAAACCACCGGTTATTGTTAATTCTTCAATGTGTACGACAGTTGTTTCTGCATTTCCATCAGAAGACCATTGAAATCTTGAGGCAATACCTATGACAGATTCACTGTTATCTAATGGGAACGCATGACCTATTGGAACATTTAATGAAAAATCTCCTGATTCCATGGCAACAGTTTCGATAATATATTCACCAATTGCAAATCTAATATTGCTAGCACTGGAAAGACCATACGTGGAACCGGAAATTTTCCCATTAACTACTAATTTGGGATCATTTATATCTACTCTAGCGGCTTCTATACAACCATCAAAAATTTCTATTCTTACGAATTGTTTTTCAGTAGGATTGTCAATTAAATCACCGGATTGTTTGGGCGAAAAATTTCCATTTACGTTTTCAGGAATAATACCTATGCTGTAATTCCCCGTACCATAAACATGTATTCTTCCAAGTTCTTGTCCATATGGCACATCAACTTCAAATTCCCAATATGATTCATTTGCTCCATTGGGTGTGAGTCCACAAGATTCTATGTTTAATCCTTCAATATCTCCATCATACGGGGAGAAATCTATTATTGGCAATTCTTGAATATTGGCTGCATGAATCGCTTTGATATTTTCAAATGAGTACCATGGCATGTGATATTTAACTCGAATACCAACTGCATCTACCCTGACTTCTGAATCGTCATTATTTCCCACAGATTCATAATTTATAGTTACTTGAGAGTTTACAATTTCATTCCAAGTCCAATCTCTCAAATCATCTAATCCAATTACCAAAGGATTATTCATTCTAAAAATCCCTGAACTAGTGCGTGCAATTTCTCTTACTAATTTATCTGATCCAGATCCCTGTAGGACTATTTGCACTGTATCTTGATACAATATATTAGGAATTTCGAAATGAAGTACCAATGATACATTCTCAATTTCCTTATCGTATAGCCCCGGATAACTAAACCCATCAACTGAGATATTTGGGCCTTTTGACCAAGTATAGAATGTGTCTGCTACTCCAAGGCTATAGTTTGAGCCTGTTATACTATCACTTGCCCATGAATCTTGAGTTTCGAAGTTTGCGGGTCTAATGTGCGTGAATGAAAGTTCATTATCCGCTATCATTCCTATGGTGTAATCAGCCGGATTATTACTAAATCCAGCGGTGCTACTTATTTCCCATTGACTGGAATCATCAAAATTCCCGACAGATGTTAATTCTATAGATTCGGATGAAATCACGGTATCTGCCTGAATGACAGGACTTATGAGTGCTAAAAGAAACATCGTCGAAAACAAGACGGTTATGTTGTCCGACCTTACCATCATTTCTATGCGAACTAGACTATCGCTTCAATGCGTTGGTGTTCTGATTCTCATCGCGGCTGATTGGAACGCTTGAAATACGGTTCTACACTCAGAAGGTTGCTAAGATGGCTGTGATGGTGTAGAGGTTAGCACGGTGGGTTGTGGTCCCGCCGGCCCGGGTTCAATTCCCGGTCACGGCCCCATCTTGTATTTCAGACCTAATTTTCACTATTTCTCTCAAGGTCACTAGAGGAAATATGGTGCCCCATTTTTCTGCTCTTTGTTTGTAAATAATCTCTATTTTCTGATCTTACACCTACTATTAATGGAACTCTCTCTTCAACTTGAATACCCAGTTTTCTTAGTTTTTCAACTTTATCTGGATTGTTTGTCAGTAGTGAAACCTTGTTTATTCCAATGTTTCTAAGAATAATAGAGGCTATGGAATAATCTCTGGCATCAGCTGGCAAACCTAACATTAAATTTGCATCCAATGTATCAGCACCTTTGTCTTGTAGGTTGTATGCTTGTATTTTAGCATGAAGTCCGATACCCCTGCCTTCCTGTCTAAGGTACAACAAACAGCCCCAGCCTTTTTTTTGAATTTTCTTCAATGTATCATCTAATTGAGACCCACAGTCGCATCTAATACTCGAAAATGCATCTCCGGTTACGCATTCTGAGTGAACTCTAACTAAAACAGAGTCAGGACCTTTCATATTTCCTAAAGTAAGTGCTACATGATCTAGTCCAGTAGCTTTTTCATGGAAAACTCTTATCCTAAACTCTCCATATTTTGTGGGTAAACGAGCATCTGCTGGAACTTCTAAGTTCTCTTTAATGCTAATTTTTTCATTAAACGGCATTTTGAAACCTCTTTATTTTTTAATTGTGTAAATAAATTCTCCACTGCGTTCTTCGAATTTAACCATCTTCACATTCAGTCTATTGCACAAGGCTGGCATATCATGTTTAGTTTCAGGATCATCACATAATACTTTTACAATTGTCCCTGAATCACTTTTGTCAAGAAATTTACGAGTTTCGTGTACAGGTATAGGACAATAGAAACCCAACAAATCTAGTAAGACAGTTCCATCTTCTGAAACCGATTCAGACATTTAGCCACCTCATAATTCGATTATTTCTGGTTTAAGATTACGGCCATTATAATCCCTCGCTTTGATGACATCAATAACATAAGCGACCTTGGCAACATGAACTTCAACCACTGTATTGACATCAGATTGATCGATTTCACCAATGATTATTTCTGGAATTTTGGCTTGACTAACTAACCAATCACTCAAAGCTCTCTTAGTAGAATCTTGCTCACCTATTTGAAGATTTATTTTTACCATTCCAAATGGATCTGCAACTTCGTCCCAGTCATCTCTTTTCCTAACAGGGTCTCTATGCATTTCTTTCGGTAACTCAGGGGGTTCTATGTACGGTATTTTCAGACCCCAAGTGGAACTAATTTTTTGCAGACTAGCTTTATCTTCTTTAGAAACAAGACTCCATGCTTCTCCCTTTCTCCCCATTCTTCCGGTCCTACCTATTCTATGGACAAATGCCTCAGTATCATCGGGTAAGTCGTAATTTACCACAATTGTAATGCCGTCTACATCAAGTCCTCGAGCAGCAACGTCTGTCGCGACTAGTATTTTTTCTTTACCAGACTTAAAATTACTCAACAGTTTTTCTCTCTTTTTTTGTGGCATATCGCCGTGTATTCCAATTGCATCCATTTGGAACTTACTTAATCTTTCAACGATCACATCTACCATTCTTTTGGTATTAGAGAAAACGAGCATTTGACCATCTTTAGACATGTTGGAAATAAGCCTACCTAGAACCCATAATTTGTTTCCTCTGCCAATTCTCACAGCATAGAGGTCGATTTCTGGGATATCAACTTCTAAATCATCGCTCATGACATGTTCAGCATCATCCATTATTTCTTCAGTAATTTTTAGTACTTCATCTGGGAAAGTTGCGCTAAATAGTAAGTTTTGTTTCCGGTTAGGCATTCTTTCAATTACCCATAATATATCAGGGAAAAATCCCATATCTAACATTCGGTCGGCTTCATCCAGACAAAATATAGCAATCCTTTCTAGTTCAAGAAAACCTTTTTTCGCCATGTCAATTACCCTACCTGGCGTTCCAACAACGATGTCGCAACCTTTGTTTAGAATTTTTGCTTGTTTTTCAATATCAGTTCCGCCGTATACCGGTACTATTTTCAAACCTTTTTTTCCCTGTAGTAATTCTAACTCTTCTGTAACTTGAACCGCAAGTTCTCTAGTAGGACAAAGAATTATACTTTGAGGAAATCCTTTGTTCTGACATTTTTCAATTATCGGTATACCGAATGCTGCAGTTTTCCCTGAACCTGTTTTTGCTTGTCCGACTATATCCTTGCCTTTCCTTGCTAAAGGAATCGAATCTAGTTGTATTTCTGTTGGATGAGTCCATCCGCGTGATTTTATAGCTTCAGATATGTTAGAATCTAGATTCCATTTTTCAAAGATTGACATTTCATCGCCTCAGAAGGTCTCGGATTCTTTGATTTCCTTCTGCAGTTCTCCCATCCAATATTTTCGACAATTTTCCTTGGTTAAAAATTGTTCTTTCGAAGAGAAATTATGGTTAAAGTGACCTTTATCGGCGGAAGCAAATTGATCATTTGTTTTTTTGTGAAACTTCTGAAGTACATGTTGTTTCATATACTGTTGAAATTTTAAGGATTTTTGTCTATTAATTCCATTCGGTGTAACGCCTTCCCACAAGCGTTCAAATTGGTCGAGTTTTTCATTAAACTGCTCGCTCATCTCAAGTCCTCAGGTTTTGCCCGACTTGCCTCTTGTTTATCATGTTCACCCTTCGGGTCGTCTTGCTTTATTTTAACCTCAAACTGTTTATCATTATCATCATTAACTTTGTCAACCGGCGCTAAAAATCTATTTTTTTCACTTTCAGTTCCATCCAACTCAATATCTATTGAGAGCGCAGTAAGCCGTTTGCGTAGTTTTGGATTTGTTTCCTGTCTTAATAATTCTGCAGCATTTTCACGCAGCTTGTCTCCTGTAAGTATTATTGAAAGTTGTTCAACACAAGCTGTTCTTAAATTAAGATCCCTTGATCTTGCCCCACGTAAAATCATGTCAGTAACTCTCGGGCTTTGCATGTCTAATTTCTTCATAGCACGAATGACCGAATTACGAACATCTGTATCTTCATCATTAAGTGCATGCTCAACCAATATAAGCGCAATTCTAGGCTCGCTATTGGTCAGGGTGACTAAACACTTGGCTGCATTTCTTCTAACTTGTGCATCCTCGTCCTCCAACGACCAACCAATTAAATCCCATCCCGAAGGACCACCTTTAGCAGCAATATTTCTTAAAATTTTAGAGCCTTTCCTTCTAAGATCAACTTCCTCTTCTCGAATCAATTCATCGATATGTAAACATCCAGTCTCAGGCCAAGCAATACTTGTTAACCTGAGTGCTTCGAAAGCATTTTTCCTGTGTTCTTTTTTCTCACTCCTTAATTCTCTTCTCAAAATATCTTCACAACCCGAAGGAAAGATAGGAGACATTTTTTGGAGAGTTTGCATCGCAACCCTTCTCACGTTGAAATCTTCATCTTGTAATCTATCAGACAGATAGATCATCAAATCTGTGTGTAGTTTTAATGAAAAACTGGCCATAACTTCTAATCCCGCTATTCTTATTTCGACATTATCGTCATCTAATGATTCCAACAAAATCTCATGAGCTTTTGGAATTGAATTCTCATACACCCTGGCTAAAGCCTTTATTCCATCGGTTTGTGTCACGAAACCTCCCCCATTTGTCAATGATAATTCCAAAGTATCAATTCTTCCTTCGGCTAATTCAAGGATTTGAAAAATAGGAATTCTCTGCCAAGGGCCATCAGATGGTTGCAAAGATCGAATATCCATTTCTACAGACTTTTTTTTCTGCTGAATAATCTTCCCTGTGCGTGGGTCCCTCGCAACATAGTCGTCTGCCATATATTTCAATAGCGCCGGATGCAACATTCATTATTCAAGTCAAGGTTCTATTGTTCTGTAATTCCTTGGAAAACAATCAATAGAATGCATCCGATCAGAGGATTGTTAATATGGATGATAGAACTATTGATGAGTTTCATAAATTAATGTATGTGACTTTTTCAGAGGATGATAAATTAAGAATTTCAGACCTGGTCAGACTATGGTCTTTAGAACTCCAATGGATGAAACCCGAAGATGCATCTTCCATAATTGACAGATTAATCGTTTCCGGATGGTTAAAATTAGAGAACAACCTTGTTTATCCGATGACAGATAAAAAATCTATTCCTAGTTTAGGTTGGCAGCCTATGCTAAGAATTATTTCCTCCCCTCCAAATATTATCGATGAGCAAGTATCTGATAAAGAATCTGCGGATACTAAGTCAGAAATTGTCGTGAAGGTTATTGAATCAAAACAGAATTCAGTAGAAAGAAATTATCCACCTGACCGTTCGGAAGGCAACATTCCAACATTGATTCGTTTCATCGCAGAGAAATCCAAAATAGATAATCGAGAAGTGGTTCGCAGGGCTCAGAGAAAAAGACGTTCATTGGGCCCGGTTACGTTGTGGATGTCCCTCGCACTTGTCGCAAGAGAACAGGGTTTGGATATGGTTGAGGTAACCTCTCTTATTGAACCAGTCTAGTTCTCGCTAGAGGTTCTAACTTCGGCTGCTAATAGTCCCGGAAGGACAAACAAAGCCAGTATCAGAGAAAATGCTACGGAGATTGAACTTACAATTCCAAAGTCTTGTATTACAGGTATTGGTGACAATTTAAGGACCAAAAATCCACAAATTGTCGTGCCAGCGGACATTATTAAAGCAGTACCTGTAGTTTGATACATAATTTTCATGGATTCCCAAACACCAAAACCTAGCTTCCGGTTACTTTCAAAACTGCGCCAGACATGTATTGAATAATCGATACCAAGCCCTACGGTTAAAGCTGTAATCATAATTGTTAAAACATTCCAATTTAGACCAAGTAGAGCCATCGATCCAACAACCCAAGAACCACTAATTCCAACGGGAAGTATAACAACTAATGATTGCCCCAATCTTCTAGTTAGAACAAAGAGTACTATTATCGATACAAGCAAGCTCCATCCGGTAGATTCAATTTGGGAAACAACAAGTCCTGAAAATATACTGTGAATCATCATAACATCTCCACCAATGTGGGCGTTAGCATCAAAATAACCCGAATCTTCAATCCATTCTGCCTGTTTTTCAAATTCTACTGCTAATATTGAGGTTTCTTCACTTGTTTCAGCTATGACGTCTACTCTTATTTTGAGATATCTCAAATTAGTGTTCTCTTCATTTAGTGCAACATACATAGAAGTTCTTTCACTCCAAGATTGGCCTCTCAATGGTTCGCCTATTGATTCATTTAGCAGAAGTGAATAAACTGCCGCAGAAATATCTCCTTCTTCAAAACCGTCTCCTACATCCAATCTACCATCGTATATACCCAAATGGAACATTTCTCCGAAATTAGCATCTGCTTCAATTGCATCTCTTAGTATTGGATACAACCCATCGTAGGATGGTCTTTGTGAATCAGTATTAGTAGGAATGACTACGTTAGATATGGTGGAGATTCTAAGATCCAACATGTCAAGGCCTCTTAGTAAATCACGCTCACCTGTCAATGTGTCGCTTTCCCCCCTTGGTTCGATAAGTATTGTTACCGATTTCCAGGCAGCTGCATCATATGACTCGTAGATGTCTCCTCTTACTTCCATAATTGGCATGTCATCTTCCGACAGAAAATCTGTTAGTTCAAAGCTAGTTTCTAGTTTCGTACCTGCAAGAAATACTGAACTGGTCGTCAATAAAACAACCACCAACAATATTCTTGCAGTATTTCTTTTTTGAAAATTTGTAGCTAAATCAGCGAATTTAGACAAATCTACCGATTTTCTCTTCTTTAATCCGGTGGTTTTTTCAACAACGACGTGTAATGCCCCGACCGTTACAGTGCTTGCAACAAATGCACATACTACTCCTAATGCCAACGTGATACCAAAAGTCCGAAGTGGGGGCAGAGGAGATAATGAGCTCGCAAGGAATGCGGATACTGTGGTTACCACTGCCAGTGTTAAAGCCACTCTTAATATCGAAAATGCTCTTATCCAAGCATGTGCGGCTGAATTAGTATGTTTCCTAGCTTCCTCATAACCTCTCTGTAGATGAATCGCATAATCAATACCTAAACCAAATACTACTGGAGCAACTGCAACTTCGAGAATAGAAAAAGGTCTTCCTAACAACGTGATAGTACCATAGGTCCAGACTAAAGCAGCCGTGAGCCCCAGTAAAGGAGCTGCGATCATCAAAACAGAACGGAAAACTACCGCTAGGACAAAAACTACGACAATAATGGCTAACATCAATAACCATGTAAAATTATCTAATGTAGTGTCGTTTATGTCGTTACTGATTAGATCATCTGAAATAACTCCATAATTCAGTACAGTGTCAGGATTTGAGGAGATATTTTCAGTAAGTACTGCCCTAATGCTCTTTGCAAGCGTTTGTCTCTCTTGGGAATCTAAAGATCCATCAACTTCCAAAACCCACATAGTACTGGATGATATTGGAGTAGAAGTGCCTTCTTTCGTGACAATCCAATCACAGACATGAATGTAGTCAAAATCAATGTTTAATAGTGCGTCATTAGCAAATGTTGCTGACGCAATCGCCTGATCGTTCCCTACTGCATCATTACACTCCTCATCGTCA
>Ga0163110_10000936_pt1 | contig 14388 bp, 3 predicted proteins | sample CRUFie1St17metaG_FD_108703 | JGI IMG/M metagenome (GOLD analysis project Ga0163110, IMG submission 108703) | Marine microbial communities from the Costa Rica Dome - CRUD Field 142mm St17 metaG | ecosystem: Environmental > Aquatic > Marine > Oceanic > Photic zone | place: Costa Rica: the Eastern...
AGACCTAACAAGAACAATTAACTTTGTTCATAGTAGTGGATCTTTCGATATGGGTGCTGGTACTAAAGGTGAATTAACCATAGATGTTACAGGACAAATTGATACATGGACTATCGTTGGTGACGTAAATGGATTTCTCAGGGTAGATATTGAGAAATGTAGTTTTAATGATTATCCAAATGGATTTTCCTCCATTTGTGGTACAGACTTTCCTACTATTACTGGAGGAAACTTAAAAGGAACTAACGATAATCTCACTCAGTGGGACAAAACTTTGGTTGCAGGAGATATCCTCAGATTCAAAGTACAAGGCGTGACGAGCATTAGAAGATTTATGCTTGGACTGAAAGTCTTGTTATGATAAATAATTTACGGTTGAAACATTTATAAATAAACGTAAGCAAGCACAACACAAACATTGGAGTTAAGTTAAATGGCACTGCTAGTACCTAATATTGGCGAACTTGAGTCGCTTCGTTATCTAATTAATAACAACAATCATGTTCTTGATCGTGAGGATAATGCTCCTCGTGACCTGATTCTTAAGCTGTATAGCAGCGACACGACACCAGCTGAAGGCGATGTTCCTTCCGAGACAGCATACTATGAACCATACGCCAATGGTAATACTAACACATATGGTACTTCAGGAACTACTGGATACCCTACTGCAACCAATAACAGAACGGAATCTCGTTATGATTACACAAATGCTTATGGTATTCTCCTAAACGGTGCTCGCTGGAAAATTAACCAAGACTCTTCTGCTAATGTTGTAACTACTGCTACATATCCTGAGCAAACATTTACCTTCCAAAGTGCCGCTGGTAATATCTATGGTTACTACATTGTAAGAGCAAACAACATGCCTGTTGCAATTCATGGTGTTGTTGATGCTGCTTCTGGTGCAGCTGCTGCTCCTCTTAACAAGGGTTCTAACGCTGATCCATGTATCGGTGTTATTGGGCAAGACTACATCACCTTGCCTAACCAAGCAACTATTATGGACAATGTTACTCTTGGTCAAGTAGTTGGTGGTAACAGTGCTGTTCCAGCAGGAACAAAAGTTGGTGGTATTGATCGTGCAACTCGTAGAATCTACCTTTGTGATTCAAGTAATGTTGCTGTTCTTCTTACTGATAACATTCAGGCAGCGACTGATCCTTCAATCACTCTATCATATACAGTAGTTACTACAACTGCAGCACACGACTTACAACCAGGAGATGTAATTTACATTGCTCGTGGTTCTTCTAACACTACAACTACAGAAAATACATACACTATCTTTAGTACTCCTTCAGGTACTACATTTGAGACTACACCTGCTCTTGATGGAACTGGTAACCTAACTCTTTACAGCAGCATCATGTTCGCTGAAAGATTTACAAATGGTCCATACCCAATTCAAAACAACGGTGACCAAATTAAAGTTACTCTAAACATCAGTCTCGACTGATACTTGACTTTTCTTTATATCATAAATTCAGTGGGGGACTTGTTTATAGTCCCCCTATTTTTTTGATACTGTATGGCGACCTACGTATATGCTGATACGAATAACGCATTAAACCTAACGTTTGAGACAGAAAACTTAGGTGATATTTCTGCGTTTGAAGATACAGTAGATTACGGAGACATCACATCATCATCAACAAATTTAATACCAAACACTCCTCTAGCAGAAAGTGATATTGATGGAGATAGAGGAGAGATTGTAAATCAAAGTATTTCACCTATGGGCGCTGTTGCGTCTATGACCTCTACAACAAACGAAGCGTTTGCTAGAACGAGTTATCTTGGTTCTGGTAATATTGCAGCGTCTGGTATCGCTGGACAGTCACTTAAACGTATCTGGATTGGTTCAGGAACCATATTCGAGATATCTGATGGTATGGAACGCAGTTCCGCATTCTGGTTGGGTTCAGGTGGAGCAACATTTGATGGTGCGGCGGTAGAAACATTTAACGCAGCTTATAATACCGATTCTGATCTACTATTATCAGATGATGATTATGGAACTATAGAACCCTTACATGAGGGTTATATACAAAACCAAAAAGCACTTCTGGGTCAAGCTCTTTATTTTCCGACTCCAGATGGCGGCAGCATTACAGAACCTTTCAGCGAGGGAGAGGAAGATTACGGTTCCATAGCATTTGGACAGACACGTAGAAATGTCCACGATATACAAACAGTAGAAGCAGCTAGAGGTAAGTTTACATTAGGTGAGCGTAAAGAAACTGGTTTACGTTACCAAACTAGAACTACTGCTACAGGAATCCCTGATATGCCTATCAATAGGTATGAATGGATTGGTACTGGATTTAATAATGGACTTGGTGGTGAAGTATCTGAAAGATATAAACCTACATTCGGACAAACAGGTTCTGGACTCTTTGCTATAACAGGTACAGTTGCTGAATCTTTCAAACAAGAATACTCAGGTAGATCAGTTGATTTTCCAGGGGAACTTATTCAAGACCTTAATCCACCAACTTTACCACCATTCCCACCATATTATATCCACACTGCTAGACCTAAGCAACCTCGCCTTGGAAGATCATTCATAGAGAATAGAAGAACAATCCCATGGAATCCGAATCCTAACCTTCCATATCCTGTAAATCTACAGATTTTCTATAATTCGCACGTCCCACCAACAGCAGTTTATCGCCTTGATTTTGCTGGTAAAAGAAAAACTGATTCTTGGTTAGGTTCTGGTTCTCTATTCTCACTCGGTGGTGCAGTCGAAACTGCAACATTCCATCAGAGTCAAAATTCTGTTAACCTCTTCAGTTCCGAAGATTACGAACTCATTACGTCATCTGCACCAAATCCAGATGAAGACTACGGTACTACAACAGAAGGTATACCACAAGGTATTACTGATCACGGACATATTGGATTTAGTGGAGATGTCTTTGGTGGTACTGGTGGTCCTACTCTAGGTTACGTCAGACCTCTTTGGACACAGGAAGAGATTGACGAAAAACTTAATATCAACCCACAGTATGTTACTCCAGAAACAGGATTAGTTCCTCAAGTTGGTGTTGAGAAGACACAGGAAGAATCACAAGACGTACAATATAAACCAATATTCGGACAGTTTGGTACAGGACTCTTCTCTGTATCAGGTACATCTGATGAAAAAGTTATTATTCAAGAGAAAGGTGAATCAGCTACCTTCCAAGGGCAGCTTATTCAAACGAATCCATATATCCACACACGTAGACCTAAGCAACCTCTTCTTGGAAAAGCATTCCTATACAACTCTTTCTTCTGGAATTATAACAACCCTTACCCAATTTACCACCGTGATATTGCTGGAGAAAAACAAACTGATGTTTATGTTGGATCTGGTTCTCTATTCTCAGTTGGTGGTGCAGCAGAGTCTGCAACGTTTGATTACAACGAAGACACAGTAGTTACATTTACTACCGATGATAACGGTCTTATTACTGCTACTGGATCTATCGTTGATCACGGTAGTATTACTAATCCTCTTACTGCAGGAGAGGAAGATAACGGTAGTATCGTCAATACATTTACTGTTTCTGCTGTTACTGGTTCTCTCTTCGCTATTGGTGGTGCTGTTGAGTCTACTACAACAAATCCTCCAGAGGACACTTATCTATTCTCTATAATTGGTCAAGGTATAGAGAAACAAACAGACAGATACATTGGATCTGGTTCCGCAACTCTATCTGGATCTGCTGCAGATGCTGTTGTCTTCCGTGAAATCTTCAGTGGAACTCTATCCTCTGTTGGTGGTCTGGTTGAGGCAGTTGCAGTTGATTATAATCTATCATCTATCGTTACTCTCGCTGCACCTGTTGATAATGGTTTGATTACAGATGCAGTTACAACTGCGGAGGATCATGGATCTATCACGGATCCATTAACGGAAGGAATAGAAGATCTTGGTACTGTTATCTACAGTCAGACTGTACAAGGTACTACTGGTGGACTCACATTTGATTATGTAAGACCATCTTGGACACAAGCACAGATAGATGATCGTCTAAACACCAATCCAGACTATGTTACACCTGAGACAGGTTTAGTTCCTGTTGCTGGGCAAGAAAAAACACAGGAAGAATCTGGAGATGTTCAATTCAAACCGATCTTCGCACAGATTGGTTCTGGTTCTCTCTTTGCTATTGGTGGAGCAGTCGAAGCGGTTGCACAAACAGACGATACCTTTGGTCTATTTACTCTATTTACAGCACCCGCATTTATCGGTAACACTTATAGATTCTGTTGGAATGCACCATTTGTTGAGGGTGGATTGTTCAGTATTGGTGGTGCTGCTGAGTCTGCAACTTGGGATTATAACGAAACCTCTATTGTCGTTGTTACTACTACAGACAATGGTCTTATTACCAACTCAGCTCAGACAATTGAGGACAATGGATCTGTTGCATCTCCATTAACTGCTGGTGAGGAGAATAACGGAACTATTGTTAATACCGTCACAACCTTCCCACTCCAAGGAACATTCACTGTTAGTGGTGATGCTGAGACTCCATTCACTCGTAGAGAGGTTGGTGGTGGATCTCTATTCAGTGTTGGTGGTGCAGTTGAGGCAGTCGCATTTGCTGAGGATTCTACTTATCTCTTCACTGTTGTTGGTACAACTGCATTTTCCAGAACAAGACCTTACATTGGTAGTGGTACAATACCCTCTGTTGGTGGTGGAGTTGAGAAGGTCACATTTGATTATGGTGAGGAGGTTGTATTTACCTCTGATGATTATGGTAATATCACTGCTACAACTACCGTATTTGAGGATAGTGGTTCAGTTGCAGAACCTCTCACCGCTGGTGAAGAAGATTACAATACAATACTATATGGTCAGACAGTTCAACCTTATGCTGGTGGAACTGGACCTATCTTCACGTTTGGTTATCAGAGAAAACCTCTTACTCAAGAGGAAGTTGATCAGATACTTGCTGCTAATCCAGATTACGTTACTCCTGAGACAGGACTTGTTCCTCAGGCAGGCGATATTAAAACACAGGAACAAGCAAGAGATGTTAAGTTTGAACCTATCTTCTCTCAAATTGGTTCTGGTTCTCTATTCTCATTTGGTGGTGCTGTTGAGGCAGTCGCACAAACAGATGATACATTTGGTCTATTCGATATATCTGGATCTACAGCATTCAGCAGAACAAGACCCTACATTGGTAGTGGTTCTCTCTTTACTCTTAATGGTGCAGCGGAAGCAGTCACCTGGGATTACAATGAAACCTCAATTGATGTTGTTACAACTGAGGATTATGGTAACGTTGTTGACGCAGTTACAACAACTGATGATTATGGATCTGTTACAGAGACAACAACCGCAGGTGAATTTACTTTCGGAACAGTCGTCAACACTTCTACAACGTTCCCACTAACAGGATCATATGTTGTAAGCGGCAACTCTGTAGAGAGAAATATCTCAAGCGAGACTGGTGGAGGTACAATCTTCACATTCAATGGTCAAACTCAGACTGGCGTAGACCTTATTGAGAAAGTCGGATTTGCAGAAGAGTCAACTGGACTATTTGATGTTGTTGGTGTTGCACAAACTCCAAGAACAAGAGATTACGTCGGTACTGGATCTCTATTTGGATTTAGTGGATGTGCAGAGGCAGTCACTTGGGATTATAACGAGACTTCAATTGATGTATTCAGTAGCGAAGACAATGGTCTCATCAATGCTACTGCAACAGTTCTGGAAGACAATGGTCTCATCAGCGATCCTCTTACTGCAGGAGAGGAGAACAATGGTACAGTTATCAATACTGCTACTACATTACCTGTTACAGGAACAATTGATCTTACTGGTGTTGCTAAGACTCCAAGAACAAGACCTTTCATTGCTACTGGTTCTCTATTCACAGCATCTGGAGCAGCAGAAACAGTTGGCGTTGCAGAAGAATCTACAGGTCTATTCAGTCTATTCACAGCACCCGCATTTATTGGTAACACTTACAGATTCTGCTGGAATGCACCTCCAGTTACAGGTGGTCTATTCTCTGTTGGTGGTGGAGTTGAGAAAGTCACCTTCGACTATAACGATAGTTCTGTTGTTACATTCTCATCTACAGATAACGGTCTTATTACGGATGCTGTTACAGTTGCCGAAGATAACGGAAGCATTGCTGATCCTCTAACTGCTGGTGAAGAGGATAATGGTACTGTCCTTTATAATCAGACTGTTACTGGAACAACTGGTGGAATTACAATATCAGGTGAAGTTGTAGACGCCTTTGCACCTATTTTTGCTGAAGTTGGTGAGGGTTCTCTATTCTCCTTTGGTGGTGCTGCAGAATCTTCTGGAGTTGCAGAAGAAGCAACAGGATTGTTTAGTCTATCTACATCACCTGCATTTATCGGCAACACATACAGATTCTGTTGGAAGTATGATGCCTTCGGTACTTTACCTGTTATCGGTGGTGCAGCAGAGTCTAGAACTTATGATTACAGTGATGAACTTGTATTACCATTTGTTCAGGAAGACAATGGTCTTGTTTCTGCTACAGCAACTACCAATGAGGATGATGGTAGTATCAATCTTCCTACTACTGCGGGTGAGGAAGACAACGGTAGTATTCTTAACACAGTTATCACTCCTGCTCAAGGAACCTATACAGTCAGTGGTGAAATACAGGTTGCTGCAAGATCTGTTTACATTGGTTCTGGTACTTTATTCACTGCTGGTGGAGCAGCGGAAGTTGTTGCACAGACAGATGATACTACTGGACTCTTCACAATCAGTGGTGTTGCAACCGCAATTAGATCCCGTGCATACAATGGATCTGGAACACTCAATACACTCAACGGTGCTGCAGAATCTAGAACTTGGGTATACGACCGAGATCTTCCTGATACACTTACATCTGAGGATTATGGAAGTGTCGATGTTAATGCTACATCTAACGAAGATCAAGGTCAGATAACTAATCCACTCACAGATGGTGAGGAAGATTACGGTGCCGACGGAAATCTAGCACATATACTTGATCCTGCACACGGAACTTATACTCTAAGCGGTGTAGCTATTACTCCATTCGAGAGAAGGTATATCGGTTCTGGTTCTACATCCTTCTCTGGTACTGCAACTGAACGTTTTGCTAGGTTCGGTGAAATTGATGGTGCTGGTAACATTGAACTATTCACAGCACCTGCATTTATTGGTAATACCTATAGGTTTACATTCAGATTTACTGGATCTGGAAATCTATTCACTGCTGGTGGACTTGTCGAATCTACTACAACTAATCCTCCAGAAAATACAGTTCTGTTTACTGGATCTGGTACTGCAGTTGAGAGACAGACAGACAGATACATCGGATCTGGAAATCTATTTACTGCTGGTGGAGTTGCAGAGACAGTTACATTCAACGAAGCAGCAACAGGTCTATTTACAGTATCTGGTAATGGTCTTGAGAAACAGACAGACAGATACATTGGTACTGCAACTGCTATCACACTATCTGGTACTGCAGTTGAGAGAGCATCTCAAGATTACACTGGAGATACTGCTGAGTATACCTTATCTGGAACTCTCGTTGAGAGACAGACTGATGATTATGTTGGATCTGGTTCTCTATTCACTGCGAGTGGATCTGCTGAGGCTATCACAAGTAATCCTCCAGAAGATACTGCACTCTTTGCTATCGGTGGAAGCAAGGCAGAATCCTTTACTCCAGCAACAGAGATTGGATCTGGTTCTCTATTCTCCTTTGGTGGACTTGGAGAGAGCGTCACAGTCAATGAAGCAGCGACTGGTCTTTATACAATCAGTGGTCAAGTTGTATTCAACTACATCGTCAGTCATATTGGTTCTGGATCTCTATTCACTACTGGGGGAGCAGCAGAATCCAAGACTACAAACGTACCAGAAAATACAATTCTGTTTACTGCAACTGGTACTGTTGCAGAATCTACTACAGTCATTGCAGATATTCTTGGTGGAACTCTATCTACATTCTCTGGTCAAGCTCTTATCGAAAGAGTTGCAGTTGCAGAGGAAGCAACTGGACTATACACAATTGGTGGTGCAGTCGAGTTTATCTACAGAGTCAGATTCCCTGGTTCTGGAAACCTCTTTACTGCAGGCGGTGCAGCGGAAGCAGTTGGTGTTGTAGAAGAATCTACAGGTCTATATCAATTCCAAGGAACAGGTAGCGAGGCATTCGGTCGAGCAACTTACATCGGATCTGGTTCTTACGGTGGATTCTCTGGAACAAGACTTTCCGAGAAACATACAGAAGCATATCTTGGAGATGCACCAGAATACACTTGGAGTGGTTTTGCTACTCTTAGCGTTGAATATCACTTTGATGGTGAAGGTAATCTGTTCACTGCTAGTGGTGCTAGTGAATCTATCACTACAAATCCACCAGAAGATACTGCACTCTTTACAGTTGCTGGTACTACTGGAGATCCAACGATCGTTAAGGATTATGTTGGATCTGGTTCCTACGGTGGATTCTCTGGTACATGTGTCGAGAAAGTTGCACAGGCAGATGAGATGGGTGGAACCATCACACTCAGTGGTGATGTTGTATTCAACCTCAAGTACATCATACCTGTTGGTGGAAACATCTTCACATTTGGTGGTGCTGCAGAAAGAGTTACAAGCAATCCTCCAGAGAATATCGCACTCTTTGCTCTTGGAGGAACCAAAGACGAAGCATTCAGTCCAGCACCTTACATCGGATCAGGTTCTACAAGTATATCTGGATTCTCAATCGAGAAACATACAGAACGTTATGTCGGTGATGTTGCTGAATTCACTATTGGTGGTACAGTCGGACGTGTTATATTCACACCTAACAACATTGGTTCTGGTTCCATATTTGTTACTGGTGATGGTGTTGAGAAACAAACAGACAGATACATTGGATCTGGAAATCTATTCACTGCTGGCGGTGCTGTTGAGGTTATCACAACCAATCCACCAGAAAGCACAGTCCTCTTCGTTGCTACTGGTCAATCTATAGAGAAACATACAGAACGTTATGTTGGTTCTGGATCTACAACTCTATCTGGATCTGCTGTTGAAAAACACAGCAATGGAGAGATTGGATCTGGTTCTCTATTCACAGTTGGCGGTGCTGCAGAGAGCGTTACATTTAATGAAGCAGCAACTGGTCTTTATGGATTCAGTGGTGTTGTTGGAGAATCCTTCATCGCCAATCCTCCAGAGAGCACTGCACAAATCACACTTAGTGGAGAGGCAGACGATAGACAACTTGATAATTACACTGGAACAGGAGTCATGGACTTCTTGGAAGGTGGTGCTGCAGTTGCTTTTGCAGAAGAGAGGATTGCCTTCAGTCCAGATGCAACTGGTCTCTTTGCATTATCTGGAGAAAGTACCAGTGCAGTTGTTCGTCCTCACATTGGAAGTGGAACTATATCCACATTCTCTGGTCAGGCAATCAACGAAAAAGTTACATTTGCAGACGACGAGACTTTACAGATTCAACTATCTGGAGAATCTGTCTCCAAGTTTACTGGAAGCTTTGCTGGTTCTGGTTCTCTATTCACCACAGGTGGTGCTGCAGAGTCCAAGACTACAAACGAAGCAGAAAGTATTATTCTCTTCAGAATCACTGGTACAGCAGATACTCCAAGAGCAAGAGCGTTTGCTGGATCTGGATCTATCTCAATTACTGGATCTACAGTCGAGAGATCTCTACGAGCACATGCTGCTACTGGTTCTCTATTCGCATTCAATGGAGCTGCGGATACAGTTACATTCAACTACTCAGCAACAGGTCTCTTTGGTGTATCTGGTGGAGCGAACGAAGCATTTGTTCGTTTGGGTTATCAAGGATCAGGTTCTACAACAATATCTGGAACATCCGACGAGAGTCAAACAGACAGATATGTTGGAGATACAGCACAATACAATATCTCAGGTGCTGCTACAGAAATCAGATACATTCCGCACTATAAAGGATCTGGATCTCTATTCACCACAGGTGGTGCTGCTGTTCTTATTGCTCAAACAGATGATACTACTGGACTCTTCACAATCAGTCTTATTAGAGAACTTTGGACACAAGCAGAAGTTGATGAACAACTTAGAATTAACTCTAATTACGTCACTCCTGAGACAGGACTTGCTCCTGTTGCTGGTGATGAGAAAACGCAAGAGCAGTCAGGCGATGTTAAATACATACCAATTGCAGCTCATACTGGATCTGGTACTGTTAACCTCGATGGTACTGCTGATGAAGAATTCCGTAAGTTTGAACCTGGATTCACGTTTGTGACTATCATTTAAAGATGTTTTGTTTTTATAAATAAAACTAGCATAAATTCTAAGGGGATACCCATGACCAAACAGGTACAGTTGAGACGAGGTACTACGGTACAACACTCTACATTTACTGGTGCCCTTGCGGAACTAACTGTAGACACCGACACAATGAGTCTGGTACTACACGATGGAAACACTGCGGGTGGTATCCCTCACGCAAGGCAAGACTACGTTGTTGATCAAATTACCATTTCGATGGGAATGATGGCGGCAATGGGTTGGTGAACCCAAAACTTCTTACAAGAGATTTTATATTATATGCGAGCACTGACTTGAAAACAACACTTCGTTACTTTAAACAAATCCAAGGGGAATAACAGAAAATGGCAAAATCGTTGCTCTTTGACTTCGTATTTGATGCGTCAGAAAAGAAGGTCAAAATAAAAGGTAATCATCATAAGCGTCGTCTTTTGATGATCACTAACACTACTGATAACATTATCATCTATAACTTTGCTGATAGCACCAAGACTGGTGAGTTTAGTTATGATGCTACTGCAGACGAGACGACTATTACTCTTGCTCACGACACTACGTCGATGAGTGATACAGACTCGCTCCAAATTTTTGAAGAAGAAGACGCTGTACATTTTGAACCGTCTGAAACATTTGTTGATGCTGTATCTAAATTCAGAGTATCAAACCCAGAAAACTTAATTGATACCGACTTTGAGTACGGACCTCAGTCATCTAAATGGGAAACCATTCAAACAATTAACAACATACCTTCGTTCTACGCATCAACTTCTGATACTACTATCCCCTTTATTTCTAAAGTAGCAGCAGTTGCAGGTTCAGAACTTATTACAGTTGAAACAAGTTTTGAACATGGTCTAACAAGTGGTGTTCCAATTACTGTTACTGGTCTTGCAGAAATTACTGCAGAAGGTACTTATATTATTCAGGCAGTTCCTACTACTACAACTTTTACATATAAAGCAAGATCAAACCAACCAACTACTAGAGAGTTACAAGGTACATATACCTCTATTATTCCAGGTAAATTTTTCCAAGGTTCACAAATTTCACTAGACCAATCAATTGGTATTGTGTCTGACTTGTATAACCTACCTGTTACTGTAGAAGCAATTATTAAACTTACAGCTACAACTGCTGTTGATACTAATGAATATATCGTTGGCGCAGTTGTAAGTGGTCAAACTAGTAATGCCTCTGGTACTATTGGTAAAGTTGATGGAAATGATATTCATCTTTATAACTCTACTGGAGCATTCCAAAATGGAGAGGTTGTTGAAGCTCTAGGTACTAACACAACTTACACTCTTGATGGAAGTGCTGGTGTTGCATCTGGTGGAAACAAGTATTTTATTGATGGTGTAATGCAGAGTACTCTAGAACTTTCTAGAAAATCTATCTACACTTTTGACCTCTCAGATCCAAGCACTGCAACTCACCCATTCAAGTTTTCCACAACTACTGATGGTACTCATAATGGTGGTACTGCATACACTACATTTGTTTATGAGCACGGTACTCAAGGTCAACCAGGAGCGTACGTCAGAATTTACGTTGATGCATCAACTCCTAGTCCTTTAGGTTACTATTGTACTGCTCACCCATTAATGGGAGCTGATTTTACAATCGCAACTAAGACAACTTCTAAAGTTTATCTAACTACTGTTTCTGAGCACGGTTTTGCAGATAACACAAACTTCTATTTTGTTAACACAGTTTCTCCAAAAATTCTTGAAATTGCAGATCCTACAGCAACTGCACCTGACGGAAGACCATTTGTTGATGAAGATTCAGATATAACTGTTAACAGACAAGTAGATAGAACTCAAACTTTTACCTTTAACTATGAGTGTACATATACTCTTAGATTTGGTGAGAGTGATGTTGACTATGGTAATAACACTATCAAGTTGACTAATCACCAGTTAGAAAACCACTACGCATTACTTTATTATCCAAACGTAGGTAACAGACCTTTGGGTGGTATGAGAAGAATGCAAGTTTACTATGTTGAAAAAGTTGATGATAACAACGTCAAACTTCACCAGTCTCAGCGTCTTAACAACCTAGTTAATTTAAGTGATGCATATCCTTCAGCATCTTATCCTCATGATGGTACTTGGACTTTTGGTAATCATAACTTTGGTCTTGTATATAACATTCGTAGAGAGTATAAAGCATACTATAACTGGTACGCATACTTCTATACTTACTACTGGGATCAAGGTGGAACCAGATCTGGTCATGACTTCTCAAGATACAATAATTACGGTCTAGGTCAAACTGGATGGGACAGAACTGTATTCTTCACTACTAGAAGACCTGAAGTTGGTGATAACAGCACAACTAAATTCCATATCAATGAATACCACAACAACCGTGGTACTCAACCAAGAACTTACGGATATAACCATGAAACTCTTCCTTTCAGTACTTCTGAAAGATATCAGGGTAACTATGACTTTATAACTGACCAGAATAACAGATACATTAATGACCAAGGTGAAAGTAACGAGTGGGGTAGAGCATACACTGTTCAGGGTTATGGAAGTAACCTCAGTAATACTTACTACTATAGAGATAATTTCTATACTGATTACGTTGAAGCAAACTATATCAGAGTTAGAGGTAACCACTGGTTCTTCTGGTACTATCAAGAAGGATGGGGTGCATATCTAAACCGTTACTTTGGTAGTTACAACGAAGACGGTTACACTAACCAGTATATCGCACTTGTTAAGAGAAATACCTCAACTAATGATTCCTTCTACTTTGAGAATCATGGATTCCCTGAGAACCAGCAAGTATCTCTGTCTATAGCTGATGGTGGTACTATCAGATACTTCTATGATGTATACATGAATCAGAGTAACTATAACTCTGGTACATTCTACATTAATAGAATTGATAATAACCGTTTTAGAATTAAAACAAGCACAGGTTCTTCTCCTGTAAGATTGAGATATGCAACTGGTAATATTACATTTACTGGTATTATTACAAACACAACTGCATACTCTTTCTACATTCAAGATAACTTATTCTCTAATGGAGAATTGATGAGAGTAACAACTGGTGGATCTACTCCTGGTGGAATTACTGCTGGTAGTTCTTACTATGTTATCGTTATTAACGGCAACAGATTCCAGTTAGCAACAAGTGCTCAAAACGCATCTAACGGTAATGAAATTCAGATTTCTTCTAAGGGTTCTGGAATTCAAACGTTTGAGAACACAACTGCAGACTTCGGTACTGTTGATGGTTCTTACACTACTACAAGAGCAATCTCTGAAAAAGAACTTGAAGTTACAATTCCATTCAAGATTCCACCAACAGTTAAACAGTTTGATTCTGGTAACTCAATAGACACTTCTAATAATGTTGTTAACATTACCAACCACTTCTACTCTACTGGAACTAGAATTATCTACAACAATGCAGGTAATTCAGATATCGGTGGAATAACTCATAACACTGATTACTATGCAGTTCTAGTTGATAACAATCACTTTAAACTTGCACCTTCATTACAAGATGCTTTAGATGGAACTAATTTACTAACATTCAGTTCTACATCATCTGGTATTCATGAATTTATTTCTGGAAACCTATCTGGTGAGGTTACTGGTACTGGTACAATTGAAGTTACTAATGGTTCTAGAAGAGTTGTTGGTACAAACTCAGCGTTCCAGAGATTCTTTAAGATCGGTGATATCATCAAGGTTGTTAATACAACTGGTGGTAGTCCAGGTGTTCTTGAGGAAAGAAGGGTTACTGCTATTACTGACGACGATCTATTACTCGTTGATAATGCATTCAGTTTCTCACAATCTGGTACAAACTATCTAATTCCTTCTTACATCTACGTAAGACCTGATGGATTCTTCCTACACAGACCATTTGACGGTGGTATGGAGATTGGTACTTCTAAGTCACCTAACTCTAGAATTTCTAGACAGACTCGTAAGTACTTCCGTTATCAGTCAGGTAAAGGTATTCAGACTTCACTTGCTATTAACTTCATTCCTCAGATTCCAATTCTAGATATTAACTACGTTGCAACTGGTGTTAACGTTGTTGATACT
>Ga0163110_10000939_pt1 | contig 14378 bp, 16 predicted proteins | sample CRUFie1St17metaG_FD_108703 | JGI IMG/M metagenome (GOLD analysis project Ga0163110, IMG submission 108703) | Marine microbial communities from the Costa Rica Dome - CRUD Field 142mm St17 metaG | ecosystem: Environmental > Aquatic > Marine > Oceanic > Photic zone | place: Costa Rica: the Eastern...
AGGCAAGTTGGTGATTTACTAGACTTCTTTGCTGAAAATAACTTTCCACGATTTCCTTCATATTATCAACCCCTCAGGCACTCTCCACGATTAGTCTGAATGCTGTGCTAGAACCAGCCACCCTGCTGTAGCGAATTACCCGTACAACCCTATTTGCAAGCCATCCTGCAGGCAAATCTTCGAGTTCCGACTCGACCTTTTCCTTGATGGCTTGAACTGCAGGATCTGTAATCAATATCTTAGGCAATAATTCCTTGGCTATTCTAGTTCCACCGTCGTTAACAGAAACTTCTAGCCCCCATGGAGACAGAACTGCTGCCTCGTCTTCTTCGGGGACTAGTTCGTGATGAGGAACTAGAATGTGGTTTAGAACATTAAATCTATCATCGCCTTGGGGAATGTCGTCAAGTTCTAGTGCTTTTCTTGATATAGTGATCCGGCCTGAGCGGCTTCTTCTCCGAGAGGTATTGTGCTCTCTGATGATTGTCATTATATTTTCCAAGGTTGCATCGCTCATTGCAACTCCTGTCTTTTCGGATACCTCTTCAACTGTCATTCTCTTGATTGCATCCATATTAGCGTCGTCAGCGAGTTTGTGAGCATGCTCTGCATCGATACCCAACTCAATCAGACGTTTTTTGGTAGAACTCTTCACTGCCATTTACGTCGCCCCAAGCCCAGAAAACCGTGGGCCTGAGGCTCGGTCAGGCGGGCCTGGAGGGATTCGAACCCCCGGCCACCGGGTTAAAAGCCCGGCGCTCTACCTGACTAAGCTACAGGCCCATGGCTAGTGCTGGGCTGCCCGTCGTCCGAAGGGGTGTTTAAGAAAGTGACGGTCTATGCATAGCATAGGCTAGGCTCGGCCTTTGCCCCCTAGAACCCTAGAGAGCGGATATTAGTAAGGATATTCATGGATAAACTTTTGCGAAAAATTAGGAGATTGTATGGAGAGAAGAAAAATCGAGAGGGAAATAGAATATTCCTCTAAATCTCCATCACAAAAACACGAGTTTTCCATAGAAGATGAAGAAATAATTCTGTTGACTGTCCCGCCTACTGTTTATCCACCTCGCGAAGATACTGAATTACTGTACCAGGCTCTACAAAAACTTAGGATCAGTGGTGGGCATTTGGTAGAAATTGGATGTGGTTCTGGAGCTATTTCCATAGCCATGGCTATAGCAGGTTGGAGAGTTTCTGCCTTTGACATTAATCCACTGGCAGTCGCAGCAACAAGGGGTAATGCGAATTTGGCTGGTGTTGATGATAAAATTACAGTAGAAGAAGGAGGAGTTGGGGAGGAGAATTGGATCTTACCATACGACGCTGACGTTATTGTCTGGAATTTACCCTACCTCGAATCAAATTATCCTGACACTCTAGGGCCCATTGAAGAGGCTTCTCTATCTGATGAACCCGAAATTGGGTGGTCTAAATTATTGCTCGAATATGCCGAGCAACACAACTTAAATCACCAAGTATTCATTCTACTTTTGAATACAGATATAAATTCTAAAAATTCGCCTTTAATTTGGACTAGAAAAGGATGGTCGACTAGGGTTTTGTCCACACAAATAATAGGCAGTGATACTTTGGAAGTCGTAGCCTTTTGGAAGCCCGGCCTGGGGGTTGAACCAACTTATATTGATTCTACAGAATCCACCATGGAAGAGGCCAGAGAATTACCGTCGGAAGGTTGGCAGAGAGTACTTGCAAGAATACAATTGCAAGGAAGAGGAAGAAGAGGATCTATTTGGCATTCTATGGAAGGCGATTTAACAGCCTCATGGACAATAAAAGACGAAGTCATTAATCGATGGACCCCGGGGCTTTTACAAGTTTCATTAGGTGCTGCTATTAGTGAGGCTCTGGGTATAGAATTGAAATGGCCTAATGATTTAATGTACCAAGGTAGGAAGTGTGGAGGGATTCTACTAGAATCAGACACCAATAGTAACACAATAAGAATAGGTATCGGATTAAACAAATCCAAAAGAGAAATTGATGGTGTTTTACACCTAGGATGGGATCAGTTTTATGCTGGAAAAAACTCTCAAGAAATTTTTCAGATTGTAGATGCTTCTATTTCCTCCCTACTTGATGCTGCAGCTCCAATTCCAGCGTCTGAACCAACAATATGGAAAGAGAAATCTTGGATTTCATTGGGCAAAAGCCTCTCCAGAGGGGGATTAGTACAGTTTAACCAAGAAAATGTAAGAATTTGCGGACTTGACAAAAAAGGGGAATTGCGGTCATTATCTACAGAAGAATTAGTAAAAATTAGAGACCAGGGGAGTTTCTTTATTTCATTTTAGAGGGTTTAGAGAGACCTAACCTTTCTCTTACCAATCTAATCTTTCCAGATGTAGTCAGTGTTTCTGTTGTTGAAAATTTCTCAATGGAATCTCTGGTTTTTTTCTGGTCATTTAGTGCTACTTTAATTATTATCAATGCGGTGTTTTTTTCTACATTGCAATCATATATTCTAAACTTGATTCCATCAAGAATATTCTCTAATAATTTGCGACAAGCATCTCTATTCAAGTGATTCTGATTAATCTTCAATCCAACCCAACGATGCTTACCTCTGAGGGCTTTGCTGGGTCTGACCATATGCATCCGAAGTGGTTGGAGTTTAACGATTTCACCTAGCAAATTTGTCATTTGGGCTCTTTGGTGAATTTCATATGCCACTAACTACTGCTACTAATCGTAATTTCCCAACCATTTCATCGCTTGCTCTAGCGCCTAAAATGACTTGACAATCAGGGTGTAGGGAACCCACTAGGGACTCGCTTAGTTGATTCAAGTGAGCAAGAGTCATGTCAGGACCTCCTTCGACCTGAACCAAACAGCCTTTAGCACCTGACACATTCACCTCGGTTAAAGGTGAATTTCGTGCTCTATCAACAATTTGTAATGGATCAATAATACTTCCAGTCCCAACAATTAATGTAGCTCCTCCGGTGTGCTCTACAACAGTACGTAAATCCATTAAATCAAGATTCAATTTACCCACTTTCGCAAGAGTTGTAACCAATCCCTCCACTAAGTCTTGGATCCAACCTGAGCCGGTTTCCCAGTTTTCCTCTCTAGCCCTTGCATACCAAGCTAGCCTTTCCATACTAACCCTAATGCAAATATGAGAATTCGCTTCTAGCGAGGGTAAGGCAGCATCAGCTATGGAATTCCTAAGTGGCTGTTCTGCAAACGGTAGACCTGCTACTGTCATTACAATACAATTCTTCGATCGAGCTAGTCTCGCTAATTCATTCGAAGCCCCCGAACCAGTACCTCCACCTAAGCCTGTCATTATGAACAACAATTCTGCTTTATCCAATAAGGGATCTAGCGCTCCGAGGCCTTCGCTCAAACGATGGGCTGCGAGATTGGGCAGAGCGGCTGCGCCACTGCCATCTCCAACCGCATCTAGGTGCAAGCAATGGGCTTGACCTGAGCCTCTGAATGAAGATTCATCTGCGTCAATGAGCAATAGGTCTGATAAATCATCGCACTGCCTATGGGCCGAAACAGCCCAAGAACAACCTAGCCCACCGACTCCTGCAATGAGTATCGCGCCCTCATGCATGTCAGGCATTGGAGCGCTGGCGAGTATTGAAATTGCGGGTCAATCATATGTGATGTAACGGCGATAACGCCTTCTCTCATCCCTCGCCCAGGCATTGTCGGGTTCAATCTGCAAAACAGTGTCGTAATACTCAACCGCTTTCTCGAAATCTGAAAGATACCTTCCGTACATGTGCCCCAAATTATTTAGCACTGGGACACATTGTGAATCTTCAGCCAGCATGTCAAGAAGTATCTTTTCTGCAGCATTTATCTCCATTAATTGCATCAGTTCTTCAGCACTATCAAGATCAGAAATTTGTTTATCAGACAGATGATAGATATTCTTCCAAACTGGCCCGGACACAAGACACACGAAGTGGTGATTTCGTATGAGTTTTCTCCGGCTAGGATTCAACAATAAATTACCTCGAAAATATATCGACCCCGAAGGGGTCAAACTGAAACCTTGATAGCCCTCAAACGGCTGGAGCAGTTTGCCGACAGAGGTCGAACGATGAGAGTACATCAACCGACCTTTCAACACCTGGTAGTTCTAGGCTGTTTTGCCTTACTAGTAGCAGGTTCTAGCCAAGGATACTCTGCAGGTATCGGAGGGGATGAGAATGGCGAGGGCGATGTCTCTCTCGCAGGATGTACTTGTCACAACGAACTACCCGACAACTCAATCACGATAATACTCGATGGTTTGCCGTACCATTACTCGGCTAGTAGTTCATACGCGCTTGCTATCCAAATAATTGGAGGGCCTGATATCGATGCTTCGTCTAATACTGCGGGTTTCTCGATGAGAGTTAGTTCAGGGACTCTAGGAGCTGGTGAAGGGTACGAAAATTTAGTCCAAAACTGGGAAGAGGACCTTAGCAGACTCACACACACAAGTTCCGGGGCGAAAACTGTAGATAGAACTTGGATGATAACTTGGACCGCTCCTGAATCAAGTTCTGGCCCTGTTACTTTTTGGCTCGCAGGAAATTCAGTAAATGGAGACGGTATACCGAGTGAACTTGACAGATGGAACAGATTATCGATATCAATAGAAGAAGGAGACGACACCGGCGATACGAGAACTATTTTCAGTGGCAATGGAGAAATTGAACCCCCCGCTCCAGTCGAAGAAGGTGTCGACCTCCACCACATGGGTGCTAAGTTGAGAGCTCATTGGCTAGGATTATTGGGTTTCGCTGCTGTAATTCTCGTAATTCTATTCTGCGGCTTCTTCCTTAGATATGGATTCTCCAGACATTACGTTGGTAGAAGCAATTTATTGAAACTGAGGATTAAACATCTAAGGCGAGGTGACCAATTATGAAGGATGACACCGTAATGAAACTTCTCCGAGAAGTTAAGACAGGAAAGGTGAGCGTTGAAGATGCTCGTGATGCCTTGTCTGAAATTGAATTAAGCGAAGAAGCTTATCAAAACGCTGTCGAACATGGCGTGTTCAGCGACCCAGAACCTGGAACAATTATTCGGGCGAGTATTTCTCCATCAGGAGACTCTTGGCTGGTTATTGTTTTTGCATTATGGGGCATCTTGTGGACATTATATTGGGCTGGGACACTGGCTTATGGCCTACTAAATCATTGGGACCAACAACGATTATCCTTCCACCTTGGAATCACTCTACTTACAATCATTCTTATGGGCATTGTATATTTGAGATTTGTAATGCCTGATGTCATCGTAGTAAAACACAGAAGAAACAAATACATTACTTCAAACGACCCGGATGCGTGGAAACAATACGAGGTGTGATCAGTGGCAAGAAGATTCAGACTTAGAGAACTTCCCGGCGAAGACAATTCGCCCCTTCCATCAAATCCTATGGTTGATCGAAGGGAGTTCATGAGGCACTCATTCAATACAGCAGCAGGAGTAATCACGACTTCGGCACTAGGAGTAATTGGTTTTGCGGCATTACTCATGGGGACTGAAGAATCTTCCGGCGGAGATTCTGCTGTGCGATTCTGGGTACCAACCGGTGCAGAAGATTCAGCTTGGTATGGAGACCGACATCTCGAACCGATGAACTACTCGGCTTTCGTTGAAGCCGCAGCTAACAGCCCAACTGGTATGTCTGGCGCACAAGGAGTTTGGTCTGGAATGCCGGTTAATGTGGTGTATGTTCCTCATGAAGAAAACGTATCTCAACCCGCCACCTCAAATGTACCAAGATTCCAATTCATGGATGGTTACAATGAAAGTGGAAAGTACATAGGAAGTGGTTACGAACTAGAGGAAAATCCTGATTATGCTTCACTTTCCATTCACGACAATCTAATTTTGATATTCTCCAGGTGCACTCACTTATGCTGCATACCCGGTTGGCAACTGGTTACAAATGACTTTACCAATGACCAATGGACTCCTGGAGCGGTAGATGCAGGCGGAAACAAATTATTCTGCATTTGTCATTCAAGTAGATTTGACCCCACTGCTATTGAGAAAAATCGTAGCCGAAACAGATCATCCGGTGCGGAATTCGATTTTGTTGGCATTAGAAGAACAGGAGGGCCAGCCCCATACGGTCTTCCACTAATTCCATGGGTAAAATCTGGAGATATTATTGAGGCCCTCCCAGATTTTGTTGATTGGTACACATATTGCGATTGAGGTGAAGAAATGTTACAATTCTGGTTCCTATGGCTATTTATTACCCTTGTTGTTGTACTCGTAGCATTTACCCTCCGAAAGGAGCGTGAAGATATGCCAAGAAAGGACATCCTTCGTGCTGTTGAAACTAGTGCTGGAAGCATGGGTTTAGCGGAGAAAAGTTTTCTTTGGGCATTTTCATGGTTGGATACTAGGTTTAGAATACAAGATTATTGGGGAATGAGCAGAGATGCTTATTACAGCGTCCACAGGCAAATGCCACTAACACACGCTGAAAAATACAAATTGAGAATTATCTGGTACTGGTATCCATTGTATTGCTTGGGTGGAATTTCGTTCCTAGCATTCGTCATTCTGGTGATCACAGGAGCTATCCTAGGCCTATACTATGTCCCTGGCGGGGAAGGCGACCCCACCCCTGCATATTCATCGATGGAATTCATAATGACACAGTTACCATTTGGCTACATCATACGTTCCATACACCATTGGACCACTCACTTCATGGTAGCTGCAGTATTCCTTCATATGTGTAGAGTGTACTTTACCGGCGCATACAGAAACCCTCGTGAGTTGAACTGGTTAATCGGAGTAGCTTTGATGTTCTTCACAATCTTCTTCGGATACTCTGGATACCTACTACCTTGGGATAGTCTTGCTTTCGGCGCTGCTACTATTGGAATTAACATGGCAAACTCCACCCCTCTAATCGGAGGATGGATAGCAACAGCAATGTTCGCAGGAACTTCGCTTTCAGGCCAAACTGTAACTAGAATGTACTTCCTTCACGTTTTCATCCTACCCGTTGTAGTAACTACATTGATTTTAGCACACTTGTTTATTGTATGGGTTCAAGGAATTGCGGAGCCGCATTGATAGGGGGAGAAAAACATGGGTATGATAGATAGATTTGGCCGCATAGCAGACACCTATGTGAAGGAAAAAAGTAGCCTCCTAGAATCAGAACAAGAACGACGCCGTGTCCACATGGGTCATGCATTTTGGCCTACAGAAGTTCTTCGTGACACAATTATCTTCGCCTCTATGCTAATGGTTTTGTGTTTCTATTGTTGGTTAATTCCGCCACCTTTGCACAGTGCTGCAGACCCATTTGCTCAAGCTGGATTCGTTTTTCCTGATTGGTATGTTCTTTTCTCATATGGATATCTAAGGTGGGGTGAATACTTACCTCAATTTGTAATACCTGCTGGCCCAATTGGGGAGTTCCTTGGTTCACCAGTTATTTCTTGGAATGCTGCGTGGTGGGGGGCAGCACTAACAGGTATTCCGGTTGGAATACTTGCTCTACCTCCGTTCTTGCCAGGACGCGAAAAGAGGGGAGTTGAAGACCCATGGTTTGCTACGGCTGGAGCGGTCTACCTAGCCCATGTTTGGTTCATTTCAGTTTATTCGATCAACATATTTTTGGAATTGTACGCAAAAGATAGGACCGATTATTGTTGGGATAATAATCACATAATGGACTGTGGAAGACAAGCACCTTGGACTGCAGAAGTCTTCAATGCTGTTCCTTGGATACTTACTGGAATTTTCATCTTCGCGGTAATATTTTTCGGAATAAGATGGTTTTTGGTCAATTCAATTGGGGCTAGATTAACGCCAAATATGGGCAAACAAGTAGCAGTGGGTTCACTGATACTTGCAGTATTGATTTCCGTAGTTACCTGGCCAATTTACGAAGGAGGGTTTTGGGACTATGGAGGATTGGGTGCTATGGATGACATAGACGAATTAGAAACCATGCGTGGCCAGCCTTCTGATACTCTGATTTACTATGGAAAAGGAGATAATTGGGACGAATGGTCAGATGAATGCCTGACATTTTCAGAATCCTCAGACCTAGGTGTTTGGGAAAAATTAGATGAAGCCTACGATCCTGCCAAATGGTGCGTAATTCCAGCAATATATTGGTCGAATTGGGGAATATACCAACCAACCCAAGAATTGATTATAGATTTCGAAGGGTTCAATGATCATACTTTCAATGGGAAAAATACTGCAGGCGAAGGAACGGAATATGCGGGAACTTCAGATGGTTCAAGCATAACCAATTCATGGACCGACGTTATAGAAATTGAAGACCTAGGTGTCTCTTCATTGTTCGTCGACATAGGATGTAATTTTAGGACGACTGTTCGAAATGTAGGCAGCCACACTCAAGACCTAAGCATTTCAGATAACTCAGGAAAGGTACTCTGGTCAACAGATGGGGAATGCGATAGTACCACACTGAAACTTACCCCCGGTATTTACCAACTAGAATATCACGTGACTTCCAGTGAAGTTAACGAAACTGTAACCATGATAACAGACTATTCTGCTCTTGCATTTCAACCACTGTTACTTGATGTAAATGGAGCCGCCATCAATCGGGTAGACATCCCTGCTGGAGCTGTTCTCTCCAGCATGACATTAGAGAACCCAACCTTTGAGAAGAATCCAAAGAGTTTGGATGCTAAGCTAACCTATTCTATTTTCGTTCCATGCTTAGGGGTCGGTGCAATTGTTTTCTTCCTCATGCGTAGCATGGCTAGAGGATACGAGTGGGAAATGAACAAGTGTTATGGTTGCGATTTATGCGATGATGCATGTCCTGTAAGATTGTTCAATGCTGGCGATAAGCTGAACATCATCTACAACACTTGGAATAATGAAGACGACGGCGTTCCGCTGTATTCTTGCTTAACATGTACCGCTTGTACAAACGCCTGCCCTCAACTGGTCGATTACGACTCATACGTTGATATTCGACGCAACCTAATCGTGGGTGGTCCCCCTGCTGCAGAAATACCTCATACTGTTCTTCAATCAGTATTACGTGCAGAAGCGGAAGAGGATGCAGATATCGAATTCATGTCTGTTGAAGAATACCCTATAGATTCAAGCGTCGGATATTATCCTGGATGCGTTGACTACATTGATCAAGAAATGATCTTCAGTCATGTAAATGAAGGAGAGATGAATCTTGGAGAAACAACTTCTGCGGCTTTCACAATTTTTGAAGAAATGGATAAGGATGTAACCTACCTTGGAAGAGATTTCCTCAAGTGCTGTGGTCATGACCAAAAATGGCAGGGTATGACCGAAGTCTTCGAGAAGTTGAAGGCCTACAACCAAAAGAAACTCGGAGAAAGTGGAATAGACACACTGGTTACTTCTTGTGCAGAATGTTTCCGTACCTTTGCTATGGATTACGAGCTTGATGAAATGAAGGTCATGCACACTACTGAATATCTAATCGAAAATGGATTCGAAATGGATTTAGCTACAAACGAAGATGTAACTGTCACATACCACGACCCCTGTCGTCTTGGACGCCAGATGAATATCTACGATGAACCTAGAGACCTAGTGAAGGCTGTTGATGGAGTCGACCTAGTGGAAATGGAGCACACTGGAGAAGATGCTCTATGCTGTGGTGTATCTAGTATGATGTCTTGCAATGAAAATAGTCGTGCTCTACGATTACAACGATTCGATGAAGTTAAAGCCACAGGTGCTGAAATCATGCTAACAAGTTGTCCAAAATGTGTCAGCCACTTTGAGTGTCTGAAGTTTGAAGGGGATCCAAGACATGACTTTGAAATCCTTGACGTAGTATCCTTCCTTGCTAGACAAATCGAAGCAAAGAAGCAGGCGTGAGATGGTTGACTACGGTTGACAGTGATTGGATCTTTGGATTCATGATCGGACCATTAGCCACAATAACGGTAGCAATTAGCCTGTCATGGAAAGCCGCTTGGATTGGTATGATTTGTGATTTAATCATCGGATTCTTCCTGGTTCTAATCGCTCTTGGATATAGAAGACCCAATATGGCAAAGGGAACATTGGTGGGATTCTTTGTGGCATTACTCATTTCCATACATCCACTTTGGCTAACCTTTTTCGCTTAACATGTTTTGATAAGTCAAAGCAGGTACCACAAGTCAGAATGACAGGGAGCCTAGACCTAGCAGCCCGAAGGGCACGTGAGCAAAAACGCATTCGGATTATGATGAATGCGGTGCGGGCTGAGGAACGGGCCAAGCTAAAGGGCGGTGAAGACGCAGTTGCTTGGGTAAAGGAAGAATTGTGTATTGGATGTGACCAATGTACGATTGTATGTGGCGATGATGCCATCGAATTATATGATACTCCATTAGCAAGTCCAATAATGGATGTTGATGTTAACCGGAAGGCAAGGGTTCTCAGAGACCCATGTACTGGATGCAAATTATGCGTGCTTGCTTGTCCAACGGATGCAATTATTATGATAGATAGGTGATTTGATGGCCAAAGAAGACCCTGTAAGATTTGGTGCGGAATTTGGCCCGAAGAGAACCGAAAATTCCACAGGTGTGTCTCTTTCCACCTTCAAAAATTTAGTTTGGATTTCGAATTTAGGAGGTCTTCTTCTGTGCGCAATAGGACTTGAACTAATTGTGGTCCAACAACAAGCCTATTGGGGGTTAGGAGCCATAATCGCGGGAGTTATCGTTGCCTTATTCCCATCAAACTACGAAATAGTAGGTATGGAAGCAATTCAAGAAAATTTTGAGAATGATTCCGGGAAGCAAAAGATGGAGGCCCTAGACGAGTCAGAAAATCAGCAACAATGGTGGAATGAGTCTGAGGAAAATCTCAAGGACTCAAATCAATAGCAAATTGTATGGCACAGGATTGGATATCCTCTCCATTAGGCCATATTTTTTTCAAAACTAACCAACATGGGTTGGTAATGGTTGGTTGGGGAAAGGTATCTAGGAGCAAGTTAAAAGAGCCAAATCTTGAAGCTACAAGAAATTGGCTTGTCAATTATTTTGTTGGGAAAAAAGGTCCATTGCCAAAATTCGATGATAAGTCATTAACTATATTTCAGAGAAATGTTCTTACTTATTTGCGAGATAAAACAAAAGTTGGAGAAACGATAACTTATGCAGAACTCGCGACAGTTGCTGGTCATCCAAACGCTGGTAGAGCAGTTGGGTCGGTAATGGCAATGAATCCATGGCCGATTCTCATACCTTGCCACAGGGTTGTCCGTAGAGATGGAATAATTGGAAACTACAGTGGTGAAGGAGGAACTGAAACAAAAACTCGTTTATTGATTCACGAAGGTAATCGATTTAATGAAAAAGGGAGATTGGCTTATTGAGGCCAAGGACCTACATCATCGAGTACATCCAGCAAATCTCCCTTTCTCTGGTTTGGACCAGTTTCAGTTAGATGCATAGCATGGAATATTCTCATTCCAATTGCCATGTCTGGTTGATCTAGCAATTGTTTGGTTAGAGGCGCATATTCTTTGGCCCATTCTGATGCCCTGTCATATAATGTGGTGATCAATTCTGAAACCAATGTTGGACTTGTAGCGGTTCCTGCTGGTAGTTTTGGTCTTCGAACGATTTCTTTGGGTAAAGTCGTAAGGTCGGCTGCAGCTCTCAAAGCCATCTTCTCATCTTTATCAGATAATCTCCAGGAAAGTGGTAATTTATTTGCAAGATTCGCATGACTCATACCAAGGAATGGAACTCTTGCTTCAATGCCTTGTGCCATAGAATGCCTATCTCCTAATCTCAATTGGAAATTTGACATTTGACCTCTAGTTTGCTCAAATTCTAGTGTTTCTGTCAAACTTGAAAAATTATTTTCTGGCATTATACTTCTCGATGACCAAGATTTCCCTAAACCACGATCAACATCAGGAATCGAAATTTTCTCTACTAATTCCAATCTTGAATTTATCAAATTTGCATGTCCCTGTAAATTTCTATATCTAGAATACCCAGCATGTAATTCATCAGCGCCTTGACCACACAGGGCTACTGTGACATTATCTTTCATCTGCTCAAAAACAGATTGCCAAAACATCACTGAAATATCGAGGTCTTCTCCATTCCAAACAAATTCCGGCAATTTCTTCCACATTGTACTCTCGTCCATAATGTGGATATGATGCCCTAAGTCCTGATTTTCAGCCACCATAATCGATGCCTGTAAATCGACGTTGTCTTCACTATCCGCTACTGTCCAACATTCTGGTGTAGGTTTACCTGCTAAATCGGCTGCATTATGTGCTAAAGCAGCAATTAAGCTGGAATCTAAACCTCCTGAAAGAACAATCCCTACAGGAACATCTGCCATTAGCCGGTCCTGAATTGATTTATTCAAACCTGATAATAATTCGTTAGCGTTTTGAGAAGGGTTCCAAGATTCGGCAGGAGCCACTTGAGTTCTGAGGTATTGTGCTACACCAGTTAAAGTTGGCATTCCTTCTTCTAATGACCAAGTTTCGATAGTCCCAATCCCTACCGATTTAACTCCTAAGAATAGTGTAGTTTGATCTAGTGGGTATTCATAAGCTAATCTGACCGCAAGAGCTGAAATATCTGGTTTAGCAGAAAATTCTGGGTGCCCTCTGAAGGCTTTTACTTCTGAGCCAAAGAGCAGAGTACCGTCTGATAATTGAGTTCGGACTAATGGTTTAATTCCAAATGGATCACGGCAAAGAATCAGTTCATTTGCAGACGGATCCCAGAGAGAAAAACCCCACATCCCATCTAATTTGGAAACCCATTCAATATGTCTCTCAGCTGGATTTTCTCCAATCGGGCGATTCCATGAATAGGCTCTGTGTAAGGCCAATATACTCTCTGAATCACCTGCTGTCCTAAATGGATAATTTTGTAATTCGGATTTGATTTCTTGATGGTTGTATATTTCACCGTTGACCATCAAAACACAACCATGATCGCTGTGTATAGGTTGAGGCGACCCGCCTAAGTCAATGATTGATAGTCTAGCGTGAGAAAAAGCTACGCAGGCATTTTCATTTTCAACGTCCGAAAAAAAATCCCCCGCGCCATCCGGCCCTCTATGGCCAATTGCGCCAGCCATTGATATAGCATCCTCGAGGCTTCCATTACCAAGTAAGCCAGCGATACCACACATATTGAGACCACGGGGGTGATTACATCAAGAAAGTGATGTGATATAATAGAAAAAAGTTAGCAATCAAATTTCATACAGGGAAGGCGATAAATATCGCAAATGACGCTACTGAGGCCAATGCCCAAACAAATAGGTAGAAATTTTGTGAAAGAGGAGACTCAACAATCCCTTCTGACTTCTCTGATTCGGCCATGTCTATCACACCTCCGCAGAAGAAATCCGGTTGTAAATGTGACTCTTAACAGAACTGGGGGGATGGAATTTGTGAATTAATTCAAAATATCCAATGTGTCAATAGTAATGGAATCAGAGGGAACAGAATCATTGTAGCATTATCATCAATCCAAGTCAGCCTTGGAACTTCACCAGCAACTGTTAATGGAGCAAGTAAAACAGCTGCTAAAAATGGTGTTGAGAATAACATAACCGAGGTTAACCAAATAGAATATGAGACAATGAGTCCGATTAAAATAGCATTTTTCATTCCTTTTTTTGCCCTCTTAACTTCACCCATAACTGGGTCTACAAAGGTCAATCCACAAATTAGAGGAATTGTGTATTTCCCGGCTTCTAATCCCCCTCCTTCTTGTGGTGCTAAAATCAGGGCTAAACAAACCGCAAACGCACCCCAACCTAGTGCACTAATTTGGTTTGCTTCGTATTCTCTTTGACCAACGATTACGATTTTCATCTTTACTCGAATTGCCTCAATTACGACAAAGAATACCAGTACTGCGATAACAAATTCACGAGGAGTGAGATTCACAAATCCTGCGATTTTATCTCCCCAAAGATAGTATGCGAATGGGATAATACACATTGCAATATGAGTTCCACGACGAAACCAGTGCCCACCTTCCCCACCCACAGAGTGCTTAGCGTGATCGATATCAACTGGTATTTCGCTCATCATTCAACCATCCTTACGAATGCTATCTACTGCATCGAGCAAAGTTATACTTCCTTTTTCAAGAGCTTGCAAAATATCATCTAATTCTGGTGAAGTAAGTAGGGCAGAATTCCAAGCCGAAACCAAACGTTCACGAACTCTTAGCCTCTCTCTTTCGGAAGATGTCTTTGTGTTTTCGAGTTCATCGACCAGTTCTTCAACACCAATTCCTGAATGAGCTGAAACCATTAGCACATCAGGAGTGGAATCTTCTTCTCCAACCGACAATGCTGATTTCACAGCCTTTGCTGCTCTTTCTGCTTCAGGCAAA
>Ga0163110_10000940_pt1 | contig 14375 bp, 12 predicted proteins | sample CRUFie1St17metaG_FD_108703 | JGI IMG/M metagenome (GOLD analysis project Ga0163110, IMG submission 108703) | Marine microbial communities from the Costa Rica Dome - CRUD Field 142mm St17 metaG | ecosystem: Environmental > Aquatic > Marine > Oceanic > Photic zone | place: Costa Rica: the Eastern...
GGTATGCCTGCATTATCCAGAGGGGGTGTATGTCAATATTGGTGTTATAATTGGTAAAAGGGGGTGTTAACTCTTTTTTATAATAATACGAATTTGTATGTAAACATATATATATAAAACTTGTATATTTTATATGAGAACTATTTCTTCCAAATTCAAATTACTAACATCTAATTTAAATGTAATTGGAACAAAGAGATCTGGAAATTGGAAATACATATCACAAGAACAACTTCATAAACAAATATCAGGGGCTGTTCAAAAATTAAAATATTACAATGTACAATCGGGAGATCGTGTATTATATAAGGGTAGTAATTCTATTGAATTTGTTGCTTGGAATTTAGCAACAAATTCAGTTGGTGCAATATGGGTGCCAATGTATAAGGAGCAAACATTTGAACAGATTCAGTATATAAGAAATAATTGTAACCCAAAGCTGTTTATAAGCGATGAGAATAATGTTGATTCAATTGATAATAAGATAAAACCCTCCGAAAAAGATTATAATATCGAAACTAATGATTGGGATTTATCTACATTAATATATACATCTGGTACAAGTGGAGCTCCGAAAGGAGTGGCCTTAACAAATTCAAATATTTTGTCGAATATTGAGGGAATAAAGGCACGTTTCAGTGATCATGGAAATGAACAAATGACAAGTTTAAATATATTACCATGGGCACATATTTTTGGATTAACTACGGAATTGTATTACAATCTATTGAATAATAATGCTATCGCAATAGCAGAAGATAAGACTAAGTTTCTTAATAATCTAAGAGAGATTAAACCAAATTATATATATGTTGTTCCTAAAGTATTGACACTTATTAAGAATAGGTGTGAATTACTTGAAAATTTACCTTTTTCAGATAATATTATTAAAAAAGTGTTAGCATATATATTTGGAGGAAACATTCGCACTATTTTTATAGGGGGATCTAAATTAGATATAAATACTGCAATATTCTTTGAAAAGCATGGACTCAATCCATGCGAAGGATATGGTTCAACAGAAACATCACCGGTTATTGCTGTTAATCATAATATAAATCCGAGAAATATTAATTCTGTTGGAAAGATATTGGATAATGTTGTGGTAAAAATCTTAAATGATGAGATATTAGTTGCTGGTCCATCAATAATGGCTGGTTATTGGGAAAATATTAGTGCTACTAAAAAAGCACTTGTTTCAATAGATGGGAAGACTTATTACAAGACTGGTGATGCCGGATATATATGTGAAAATAATTTTTTATATTTTAAAGGAAGAAATAGTGATAACTATAAATTATCGAATGGTAAATTTGTAGATATACATCTTGTTGAAAATGAAGTCCGAAAGTATGTAGATAATAACTTTATAGTATGGGGAGAGAATATGGATTATAATGTTATTATAACTGATAAAAATATTAGTAATACTATTCTTTCCAATATAAATGAAGGACTCAGTTCTCATATGAAAATAAAACAAGTAATCAAAATTGATACAAATCTATTTGAATCTGCAATGACAAAGAAGCTATCAATTAAGAGGAGGGTTCTCGTTAATATGGTTGATCATCCATTAATTAATTGATAAATTACTATATTGATTGTTTCTAATTGGAAACCAAATATTAATTTAATATGCATATGTCCAAAAATTTTTTTTTTATTTTTATTTAAAAAACAATTTTTGAACTGTCTGGTAATATGTGGTATTTATCAGTAACCATAATTTTGTATAATTAGGGGATAATAATCTTGTAATTTTTGTAATTTTAGATTTTCTCTAATTTTCATATTATTAGAGGGTTTGTTATTTTCTTATTTTTTTTTTTCTAGAACTAAAATAAAAAAGAAAAACACCCCCTCAATAAAAATCGGACCTTTTTGGGTCCAAAATTTGTAAAAAATCGCAATTTTGTCTGTTATAAATTGTAAATTATTAGAAAAAAAACAAAAACATTTTATGTACAAAAAGGTCCAAAAAAAGTACATTCTTAAAAATGTAATTCTTAGAGACAAATATGAATAATATAAAATTTATTATAAATTTTAAGAAATTTTAAGAATTTTGGATAAAAACAATTGAATATAAAAAAATGTCTATATTTGTGAGAAAAAAAATTTTTGTAAGAAAAAAAAATGATTCATGATTTGTATAAAATATGTATTATACGATTCTATAAATTAACAATGAGTTCTCAAAAAGTAATGAAACCCCGTGACTTTTCTGCTTCTGGTATTTCTTATGGTGATGTTCGCCCTATGGGAACTACGGGTGCAAAGCAGTGTTATGTAAATTATGAAGGAAAGAATGAACCAATTATGCTTCATACGCCGAAGATGCGACTTCCTTATGGTATTGGTAAGTATGTAGAAGAAGGTAAGCCTACGAAATATTCTCTGGATATGTCGTTTAGTGGAATGGATGATGATCCGAAGATTAAGGAATTTTACGATGCTTTGAACGATTTGGATGAAAAGATTATTGCTGATACTAAGAAGAATTCTCTACAATGGTTGCGAAAGAAGACTGTATCTGAAGATGTTGCACGTACTTTGTATACACCATCTATTAAACTGGCTAAGGATAAGGATACTGGAGAAGTAACAGATAAGTATCCGCCGACTTTTAAGGCTAAGATTCCGTGTTGGGATGATAATTTTACATGTACTGTATGGGATCATGAGAGAAACAAGATTGAAGGTGATTTTACAGAGCAAGTATCAAAGGGGCAGTCTGTAGTTGCGATTGTAAAATGTGCACGTGTATGGTTTGCAAGTGGGAAGTACGGTGTAACTTGGCAAGTAGATCAATTGAAGCTGGATAAGCCGAAGGAAATTACTGGTTATTCCTTTACGGAAGACAGTGATGAAGAAGAAGATCTATAAAATATAAAAAAAATAAAAAATAAAAAATTTATGTGTGTTATTTTCTAACATGTGATAAAAATAAAGTGCGTTTTTTTTTGGAAATAAAAGAGCATAAACAATTATTGAATAATCCTTTATAAGGATGGATTCTACAGATGAATTCGAAAGTTATTCTGTTTATATTGTAACAATTCAATCGATAATAATAAAATTTTTGACTGAAGCAATAAAGGATATATTGCCAGATACTAATATTGAAGTTAGTCAAGAAGGAGTAAGGATTTTATCAATGGATCCAACACACACTACATTAGTACACATGAATTTACAGAATACTAATTTTGAAAAGTTTCATTGTACTCATCAACAAATTATTGGCGTAAATATGATAAATTTGTTTAAATTGATAAAAACAATAACAAATAATGACACATTAGCATTATTTGTTCATAAGAATGATATGAATCATTTAGGTGTAAAGATAGAGAATTCTTCAAGGAAAGCATCGACTACATTCAAATTAAACTTAATGGATTTGAATAATGGAAACATAAAAATACCCCCAGCTCAATTTTCATCGGTAATAACAATGAAATCAACTGATTTTCAGAAGATATGTCGAGATATGGTAAATATTTCAGATGAGATTGAAATAAAAGCGGTTGATAATAGTCTAATATTAACATGTAAAGGTGAGTTTGCGGAGCAAGAAACTGTAATAGGGGAATGTTCATCGAATGGAATATCTTTTTGTCAAAATAATCCTGGTTCTGATACTGAGATAATACAAGGTATATTTTCATTAAAATATCTGACCCTGTTCGCAAAATGTACTAATTTGTGTCCATCAATTCAAATATATTTGAAAAATGATTATCCTTTAATAGTTTGTTATAGTGTTGGTAGTTTAGGAGAAATAAAGATGTGTCTTGCACCAAAACATTCATCGACATAATAATAAATTTGGATTAAATTTTTTATATTATATAATTATACAATGGCGATTGCAAGTGCTCTCTCAAGTGTTATAGGTTCGGGCGTTGAAGGATTTGAAGCTTCAAAAAGAAGCAAATACCCTGGGTACACAGTACCTAAATCGTGGATAAACTTTGTAGTTTTCCTTATTATGTTATTAGCGGTTGCCTTTTTTGGCAAAGTTATGTGGAACGAACTTCTCGCTAAGTTCATTACAGTATTGAAGCCTCTTCCATCTGTATTCCACGTAGTTGCTATGTACATCGCTCTTGATATCTTTTTTGGAAGTTCGTAAATTTAGTTATAAACTCCATTGATATCTTTTTTGGAAGTTCGTAAATTTAGTTATAAACTCCATTAATATCATCGAAAAAATACGACCGTAAGGTAGCAATTTCGTTATCAGGTATTCGTTTTTTATCAAATATTGAGAAATCACCATTTGTTAACATATGGTGAATAAAGGCGAGGCAATACACACCACATTCGGTATTTCCATGTTGATGTCTTGTTTTGTTAATTCTAATAGAAATTCTTGGTACTTGTAAATATTCAGCACCTTCTAAAGAAAATCTATTAATAAGAGATTTAACTTCTTTTGGTGGTGGGTCTCCAACACTATCAAAATAGTAAATTTCTCCTTTTTTTAGTTTGACGAATAACGCAATCCAATGTTGACCGCCTTTATCATGTGGATCAGTATTAAATATAGCACCAAATGAATCATATTTTTTTGCTAAATCTTTATAAGTATAATTACACAGATTACTATAGGCGCATTTTCCAGATGGTTTTTTTGTATCAAAATCGATTGGTGCTGGTTCTAAAAAATGAAATTTTTTAAATTTCTTCTCATAAATAGACATAGCTTTTGATATGTCTTCGTCACTAAGCCATGCGTTTGGTTGATATTCCCAACTATCCGGAACTTTTGGTGCAAATGAATCGGTTTTTAAATTACGGCGAGTTTTATTAGAATTTTTAACCCATTTATCTTCGTGATCGGTTTTATGACGAATTCTTAATTCTTTCCATATAGCAATTTTGGATAAAGAGTTAAGTTTTTTGATTTTTTGTTTTGGATTATTTTTATTCCATTCTTTCGCTAAATTAACTAACTGGGTTCTATTATAACATGTTGGTTTTGGATTTGTAAAATCAGAACATTTGCGTCTTCTGGTAAACTTCATATTTATAACATATAAATAATGTATAAATACGAAGAGTTAAATAATTTGAATGAACACTTAAAAAAATTTGAAATTATTCCAAAAAATATAAAAACAAAAACTGATGAAATAGTTCAACTAAAAAAAGAATTAAATAATCTAAATAATGTTGAAACTATTGGGAATGACCCTTTTTCTTTCTTAGGGAAGCAAAATGAAATAAATATTTTAAATAAAAAAGAAAATATATTAAAAAAGGAAATTGCAACCCTAAAAGGAGAACTCACAAATTTACCAACTGAAATTATAACAAAAATATGTCCAAATATTGACGATTTTATTTGTGAACAAAAAAGTATAATTTTGGATTTAGAACACAAAACTTCTGTATTAAATACATTGAATAAATCAATATTATTAACAGGTCTCATTATGATTTGTACAAACCTATATAAGCATTTCTACTAAAAATATGATACTAAATAGCATTACTTTTTCATATTCCTTTTTTTTTGATTTAGGAAGTGGATTTTTGTCAGAAAACCAAAATTTTTCTAAACCATAGTAACACAAACAGGTAATTATAATTGCACGTATTAATCCCATACTTAAAAACTCTATTTTATTCTAAATTTTTTCAAATGAAATTTTGTTAATATGCATATAATAAGGAGAATTATATGGTAAAGCTTTACCTTTTCCAGGAAAAAGAAATGGTACGTATTCTAACAATGTAGAATGTAGAAATTCACCATTTAAATAAATTTCAATATCTCTCAAGTTTTGTACAATTTCTAGTGAATTATCTTTTTGAAATGGTATTGCAGGTGTAATTATTTGCATAGTTGTTGGAAAAACTCCTGCAAATTGCTGACCCGCAGAAAATTCAGGAGTTTTTATAGATGGACATACACATGTTTGTACTTCTAATAGACTATCTGTATTATCAATTGCAGTAGATTGAGTAACAATAGTTCCGGTGTCTGGTTCAACATCATTATTAGAAGCGTCTAATTTATCTGAATTTACAGCCGCTAAATAGTCTATTATAATACTACCATTTGCCATATCTAATTTAATTATTGGTGATTTTCTGTCTAGTAAAGTAATAACCTCTTGAGAACTACCAGTGAAAAATACGTTAAAATCTATATTATATTTACATATCATATTTGAAGGTGGTTGTTCAAATGCTATAACTTGTGTAGTCTTAATTGGCTCTTTCTGTTTTGGAGACTTTTTCCAAAATTTGAAACTTTTTGCTTTAACCATTTTAATGATAATTATTACAACTATCAATAATAAAAGCATTAGCAAAACTACACTAATTGAAGATCCAAGTATTTCTTGCTTATCCATTAATAAAAGGAACACATATTTTTTATTATAATATGAATATTCCACTTATTGTTTTACTACGCGGTCATGAACGTAATTCTTTAAAAACTAACAAACTAAAAAATTTTGTAAATTTACTAATTTCTTCTTTTAAGGAACAGAATATTGAAATCATAATACATATACATACATGGAATAATAGTGAGGCTTTTACAAGTTGGAGAAAATTAGATATAATTTCTCAAAAAATTAACAAAGAACAAATTAATTCTTATTTTGATGTACATATAGATAATATATTAATTGATGATGAAGAAAAAGCTAAATTAGTTGGCAATATTGATGGGAAAATTGGAAATATACCTATTATTTGTTGGAAAAGGATGTGGTATGGTCAATATATTGGTATGAAAAATATAATTGAAAAATATAAGTTATCACACAATAAATTTGTTGAACCTCTTATTTTAAATATTAGAATGGATTTTTTTTCATGTAATACTACAAAAAAATATAAATTAACAGAAAAATTAATAATTCAAATGATTAAAAAGGCTTATAACAATCCACAAAAGATTGTTTTTTCATCTAACAATGGAGAATATGATGGTATTGATAATGTTTTTGTTGGTTTTCAAGAAAAAATGTATGAATTAATAAGACATTTTCATTTTAATTTAGATAATATATATCCAAATTATAAATATTTACTTTTCCACGAAAGTATGGTTTATTATGAATCTGAATCATTATTTTCTCATAAACTCAAATTTAATGAAAATATATTATCTTATTATTCAAAAATAATTATGAATAATAATATTATTAGGCATTTTGGCTAATATTTTCATTAATGCGTGGGTTTAAGTCTAATTAACACATTCCCCGTTTATAATAGAAACAATTATGTTGAATTTCAATTATTTACTTGAAAATTTAATGAAATGTAATTGTTTACCTTTATATTCATATAATCAATATGTTTTGAAACGGTTTTTTGAGTATGCGCTTGATGATGAAACATATTTAAACTCTGTCTTAAATGGTAATACTGGTTTGTATAAAATAAAAGGATATTGTCCAAATCACGAAAAAGTGCTTATTACAGCATGTATAACTTCATTGAGTAAATCAAATAATAAAAATATATACAAACAATATTATAACGATTATTTAACAATAAAAACAAGTTTTATGGGTTGGAGAGGACGAACCGATTGGTTTGATTTTCATAAAACAGTATTATCACATTTTATTTGGGAAAATGATAAAGAAACTTTTAACTGGACATGGTCAAAAATAACTGAATATATGAAGGATTTTAAAAAGAAATATCCTGCAATATCTGATTGGAGAAGACGATGGTATTTACAAGAAATTACTAAGCTTCGTTTATATATAGTTAATGTTTGTATTACATCTGATAAAATTAATTTTGTACAATGGTTGATTAATAATAATATTATCAAAAATAATAAATCTGTAGAAAATTTATTGATTAAATTTGGTTACTTGTTTTCAGAAAATAATCTAAAAATAAGTAAAGCAAAATTTACACATACACCTGAATGGAAATGGTTAATACATAAAAGTGATAATATTGAAAAAATAGATAGTCAAAAAATTATTGAAGTTTGTATGATAAGTAGTTTTGACAAAAAACGTTTAATATCAATTTTTGAAAAAAGAGAATCAAATTTTTTTTGGGATTATTTCTTGAAATCCAATAAAAAACAAATATCTTTTTTAACTTGTAAGAAATTATGTAAATTATTATCATTACCAAAATATAAAATTGATCTTAAAAATGAAAAACTTAAACACAATGTTGTTATGAAAATTTTTGAATTACATGAAATACTTATACCATCACTACTAAAAGTATTAAGTAATTGTACTAATAAATTTAATATCAATGTTAATGAAGGATCTATTTTAGTTATTTCTTTTATATTACAAAATACTGAATTAAATGAAGAAAAACTTACAAATATGAAATATTTTTGCGATTTATTTATTAGTAATGGTTATATAAAACCAACTGCAACTTTTAGATGGGATAAATTTTTAGATAAAATATCTGCAGATCAATTGTATTGGTTATATTCATTACTTGGTAATAGAGTAGATCCAATTATTGATTTTTCAATAATCAAAAGGAAAGTTAATATTGGCCATACTGATACTTGTCCAATTTGTCTTAATAATTTGAATTCAAAAAATAATTGTACATTTCCATGTGGACATTCATTTCATAATAATTGTATACATAATCATATAAAATCCACAGAAAACAATTTTAGTGGAATAAATAGTTATAATGGAAACAATACACCTGGAATATATAGTTGTTCTGTATATAAATGCCCAATGTGTAGATCAAAAGTCAATATGAATTGGATAAATAATGTAGTTACTTAATATACTAAAACTGGATTTTTTTGATGTTCTGAATTCAAAAGATTTAATTCAAATTTATATACTTTTCCAAAGTCATCATCTACTTCGCTAAAATCAGTATAAGTTACCATATTATTGTTATCGTCTAATACAATTATACGATGATTTGAAGTATCAATATCATATAAATAATCATTTGATTCGCCTTTAACAGGTTTACTTCCTGGAATATTACCACTCATTTTAAACATATTATTATGAAGAATATGATGCTCAAAAGTAGTAATTATTCCAGAATTATTAACCAAATTACTATTTAAACCTGAAAATTTCATAATGCCATTTACTTCATTATTATTATATAATATATCACCAACAACAATATCTTGAATATATTTATACTTGTTATTTGTCATTAATACTTTTGTATTCTTAGCAAAACATTTTTTCCCAGGTTTAAAAGCTTTTTTCATTTTTTTGGATTTTTTCTTTTCTTTTTCCTTCTTTTTTTGTTTTCTTGATTTTTGTCTCGCTATATACGCATTTTTCAAGAATCCTACCGCTTGTTCAGTTGCTTCTACTGGTGGTGGTTGTTTTATTATTTTTGTAATACATTGTCTTTTGGTTCCTTCTGCAAAAAAATCGTTGAAAAAATTACAAGCTTTTACTTCAATTATATCAGTAACATTCTTTTCTTTGTCCAGCATTTCTATTTTATAATTAGCCTTCATATCCAATTTTGGATTAATAGCTTTAAATGCAATAAGTGAAGAATCATATGCATTTCTCTCATCTTCTCTCATTTGAATATATTTATCGTGAAAAATCTTTCTAGAATCGTCATCTATTATATAATTCACTAAATCAGTTGGTTTATAGCATGTATCAATTGGATATCCATTACCAAGTGTTCTAATTCTGTTTCTACATATATTTTCACCATCCTCATATTTACTATGTTTTGCCGCAGTTATTTTGCTTTTTTTGAATCTAATTGGTGTTCCAAACATATATATAAAAAACAGGCCTAATGCACAAATTGAAATCATCACACATATAGTTCTGAATTCTGGATGATTATTTGTGTAAACACCCTCAGATATACGTGCCATGAATAATGCCCAAGCCTCACTTTTATGAATACATATTTTTCCTTTTTCTTTGTATTTATAAAAATATTTAGACATAGCTTGATACGTATTTTCCTCTTCTATATTATTTATTTGACGAGTATTTGTAATCATTTCGAAAGCATCTTCAGCATCTCTATTATCATATATAGGTATACCCGTTTGTTCATGAAGCCATTCACATAACATTTTTCTTTCTCTTTCCTCTATTTCTTCTTCAGATTTCTTGAAATCAGGATAAATTTCAGACTTTATTTTATTAAAAGTATTTTCATGTTGCCTTAGTCTATGCGGTTTTCCATTATTTATATCTCTAATAACTTCATTCAGATTTTGCCCAAAAAATGTAGTGGTTTGTATATAATCTATAAATACACCGTTTTTATTATTTTTTACATAATTTCTAATTTCATCTATTATTTCTTGATATAATTTATAAACATCTTTTATAGCTCTTATTTTAACTTCCTCATCGTCGATTTGCATAAAACTATCTATTTGGTCCTTTAATCCACTATCATAATGTCCATAATATTTTTTTACTTCTTTTGGTATTTTAGGAATATTAGAAGCTCCACCAAAAGTTGGACCACCTTCATTTGTAAATCTTGGACCGCCTCTATCTCTATAATTTCTTCTTCTTGGTGGTGGGGGAGGTGGTGGAAATCTTGTTGCATTTTCGAACTCTCTAATAGCATTTTCACTTTCTTCAATTGTAACATCTAAAAGATTTTCTTCTGAATCAGGCAAAGAATCAATTCCAATTAGTACCCTTTCTACTGCATCTTCAATATTTGTATCTTCATCATCAATATCAGGAGTTGGTCTTGGTGGTAATGGTGGTGGTATACCATCTGGGCCTATTGGTTGTCTATCTATTTCTTCTTGACTATTTCCATTTACAGCATTATTGTCTACATTGTCGGGTCTTGGTGGTAATGGTGGTGGTATACCATCTGGTCCTATTGGTTGTCTATCTATTTCTTCTTGACTGTTTCCATTTACAGCATTATTGTCTACATTGTCAGGTCTTGGTTCGCCTTCAATAGTATCTGGTGTTGGCATTATTGGTAATATTTGTATTTCATCTGATAAAGAATCTTGTGAATCTGGAAGAAATAAAGGGGTTTCGGTTTCCTGTGCTGACTGGATTGAAGATTGTTTTTCTGGTACTTCTGTTTGTTGATTATTAGTATTTGTATTTTCAGATTGGGACATAGAATTATTTTGTGCGTTTTTCTTAGCTTCATTTGGTTTTATATATTTTTCTATTAGTATTTTATATGTTTCCTCGGAATATTTATAATATTCTGTACAAATACTTGCGTTAAATGCATGTTTACAACGATCAGGAAACAATGCTTTCTGGAAGTCCCGCCATTTTGCCTTAGCAGTCTTTAAATCTGCGTCTGTTTCGAGGCCAAAGAATCTATAATAATAAGTTCTTGGATACTTTCTTTGCATATAAGCTGTTTTCCAAACTGTAACATGATCAAAAATTTTTGCTATTTTTACATGTAAAGCATTATTAGGGTCAAAATTGCTGTTTCTATAATTAACGGGTGGTTCATCTGACTGTTGATTTGTTTGTTGATTTGTTTGTTCATTTGTTGAATTATCTGATGATTCATTTGTTGAAGTATTTGTATTATCATTTGATTGTTCATTTGTTGAAGAATCTGAAGAATTATCTGATTGTGGAACAGCTTCAGGTATATTAGTCGCTATAGGAATAGGATTATTGTTTGAATCCATTTGATTCGTTGATGGATTTATGAGTAGAGGTTGATTTGCATTTTGTGGTTGATTTGTATTTTGTGGTTGATTTACATTTTGTGATTGATTTGTATTTTGTGGTTGATTGTCTTGATCATTTTCTTTATTCTTTTTTGGTCTTTTCATTTTATCATTTGCTTCCTTGATTTTTTCACGAAGATATCCAACAACAAAAACCCAAAAGAATATGAATATGGTTGAACCTTGTCCTAACCAAATATAACATAAATGTACTGGTAGCCATATTAAAGTTCCTAAAAATTTTAATAAAATTTTTGCACTATCAAATGGAAGTCTTGGTATACCTTTGAAAAATCCAATTGCTAATAAAAGTAAAAATATTGAAACTATAGTTGCTTGAAGTATAGATTCTTCACCTTCTATTCCTATATATTGTGATGGAGAATCATTATATTGTTCACCTTCTTTCAATTCACAATTTTTATGTGGATCCGAATCAGCAAATATTTCAGATGGTTTACAAGATTCTTCTGATTTATCATTGCTATTTGGTACAGTTGATTCAATTGGATGAAAATAAAGAAATTCTTTGACATTTTTTGGTCTTTCAGGTAGAATTGGTTTTTGGAATTTGATAGCTTTTGCAAGATCATCTGAATCAATTTCAACAGGTTTTATAAAAACTATTGTTTTTGTTTTTTTTAACTCATCATCATAAATATAATATCCTGTTTTAGATGGCAAAATCAGTTGTGGAGACCAAGAGTTGGCTGTATCTATTAGAATTTTCTTATTTACATGAAGTGTACCAATTTTTTTGCTTAAAAATTGAGAAAAGAAATCTTGCGATGAACTAAATCCTCGTGTAGTTCTTAATAATACTGAAATAATTAAAGTATTATTTTGACCAACATGATGTAAAGTACATTCGCCAACTATAGTTGGATCATCTGGAAAACTTTTATGTCTTCTTTCACCAATGTATATATGTTTTAATTGATATGGAATATTGTTATAATATACATCTACGCTATCTTTTCCTTTGAAATTAAATGATACTTTTCCATTTTTATCAAAATTATATTCAATATTGCCTTTAGAATAAACACATCTCAAATCACACAGCAAATCACAACGAATGGCATCTTTTGGTTTTATAATTAGAGGCTCTAGACTTTCGATGATTGTCATACTGTATATGACAAATTTTACTCGACACAAATGACTGAGTTTTTTCGAATATAAATTCTTGAAATTTTATATTTTTCCTTTAAATTTTTAAAAAGTTCCTGTTTATTTTTGCCACAAATAGTATTATCTTCAATAATCGTAAATTTATAATTAGAGGCAGAACCTGCAATTTTAAATCTGTAATAACTCATAAATAATAATAATTATAATTAATTTGCTTATTATATTTTAACACGTGTTTGTACTTTTGAAATTGAATAAAATTTATATTTAACAATCATGAGTAGTATAACTGATTTTTTTAACAAAAGATTTACTATACATCTATTTAGAACAGCTGCAACAGGTATAGATAAAAGTAATCCTGGTACTCAAAAAAAATTATTTGAAAGAAAAAAAGGTAAATTACTTTGGTATGTACATAATCCAGAACCAGAACCAGAACCTGAACCTGAACCAGAACCTGAACCACAGCCAGAGCCTGAAAATCCACCAGAACCCGAACCACAGCCAGAACCGGAACCAGAACCATCTCCTGAGTCAGCACCAGAACCTGAATCAGCACCAGAGCCTGAACCAGCATCAGAGCCTGAACCAGCACCGGCTCCTGAACCAGAACCTGCACCAGCTCCTGAACCAGAACCAGCACCTCAACCGGAACCTGAACCAGCACCAGAACCAGAACCTGCACCAGCACCAGAACCAGAGCCAGAACCAGAACCTGAACCAGAATCAGCACCAGAGCCTGAACCAGAATCAGCACCAGAACCTGAGCCAGAATCAGCGCCAGAACCTGAACCAGAACCTGAACCTGAACCTGAAACACCTACTGGAGATGGAGGTGCAAATAGTGGACCAAAAGTTGGCTGGAAAGTAGAATTTAGAGATTTAGAAACAGGAGAACTTTTATGGCCATATAGTGATATTAGAACTGATGAAAATGGTTTATATGATGTACCATTTTGGAGATGGAAAAATGATATATTCGAAATACATACAACTTGTATAGATTCTTCAGGATTTGATGCATTATCTGGAGAACGATCTGAAATTGGTGAAACTTTTTCAGCAATTGGAAGAAAGGATAAATTGTATCCAGTTCAAGCTACTGCATTATCTTCAATTTTAGTACAAGGATTAAAAACTGACGCAATATATACATTTAAAGGATATGAGCAAAAAAAGGGTGCTGTTGAAGAAGCTTTTGGTATAACTGATATAGAAATTAATCCATATAATACAAGAGTTGATGATGAAGATGCTGTAGCAACTTCTGCTGCAATTTTACAAGTTGAATCATTAGTTAGCGGTATGCAAAGTCTTTTGTCTAATAATTCATCTCAATCTGAATTAGAGATTCAATCAACAATATTAGGAGCAATTGCCAATAAAGTTGCTCCAACTCCTCCAGAACCAGAGCCAGAACCAGAATCAATGCCTGAACCAGAACCAGAATCAATGCCAGAACCAGAACCAGAATTACCACCAGAACCAGAATCTCAACCAGAACCTGAGCCACAGCCAGAGCCAGAACCAGAGCCAGATGGTTCACCAGAACCTGAAC
>Ga0163110_10000941_pt1 | contig 14372 bp, 12 predicted proteins | sample CRUFie1St17metaG_FD_108703 | JGI IMG/M metagenome (GOLD analysis project Ga0163110, IMG submission 108703) | Marine microbial communities from the Costa Rica Dome - CRUD Field 142mm St17 metaG | ecosystem: Environmental > Aquatic > Marine > Oceanic > Photic zone | place: Costa Rica: the Eastern...
ACATTAGGTGCTCAATTGACAATAGTACTGACGGCAGTGCTTGCATCTATTGGAACTGCAGCTGTTCCTGGTGCTGGTGTTATAATGCTAGTTATCATTCTTGAGGCGATATCAGTTCCAAGCGCTGGAATCGCATTGATTTTGGGAGTTGATAGGATTTTAGATATGCTTAGAACCGTAACAAATGTTACTGGAGACGCTAGTGTTGCAGTTGCTGTTGCCTCTTCTGAGGGAGAATTAAAAAATGTTTAAAGCTATACCAGGGTACTTGAATTTCAGGATCTTCAATTATTATCCTAGAGTCAAACTTCTGCTTTTAAAAAACAGGCCTTTCCCAAAAGGATGAAGGAAGTTTGCTAATTGTAGAGAGCTCTACCGTGTTTATACGGATCCTGAAATCGATACTGTGGTAAAAAAACCCCGATTACTCGGGGTTTTTTATTTATTAGCCAAATCTCTGATCTGGTCAATTTTTTCCATAGACCCTTTTATTTTTAAGTAAATGTAATCGCTTTGATATTCTCTTTTAATAATTTTAACTCCACGTTGGGATAAGGCAATGTCTTTTGGTCTGCTGTAGGGAATGTGCAATTCAATTTCAACATGGTCTTTATCCATTGTTTTAATAATGGAATCTTTTAAAGATTCCATTCTTAGTTTGTCTAAGGCAGATATATAGATTCCATCGGGAAATTGATTTTTTAAAAATCTGAACCTAGACTCAGATTTTACTAAATCAATTTTATTCAAAACGATTTGGGTTTGATTTGTGGCTCCCAACTCATCAAGAACGCTTGTTATGGTTTTATAATGATCTTCAATAAAATTACTTGACGAGTCCAATACTATAAGAATTAAGTTTGATTCAATAACTTCCATTAACGTGCTTCTAAAACTTGCAATTAGATTATGAGGCAACTTTCTTATAAATCCGACGGTGTCGCTTAGCAGAATGTTGTGAGTTTTGTCTAATTCAACGGATCGAATAGTAGTATCCAAAGTAGCAAATAACTGATTTTGTATGAATATGTCTGAACCAGAAAGGGCTTTCATAAGGGTTGATTTTCCTGCATTTGTATAGCCAGCTAAAGCAACTTTATAATTTTCTTTCCTCTTCTTTCTTTGCGTTTCTCTTTCTACATCTATCCTAACTAAATCTTTTTTAAGATTAGAAATTCTTGTCCTAACCAATCTTCTATCTACTTCAATTTGGGTTTCTCCTGCTCCAGCTCTAGCGCCAATTCCACCCATTTGCCGCTCTAAATGTGTCCAAGCTCTAGTTAATCTAGGTAACATATATTGTAGCTGAGCTAACTCAACCTGAGTTTTTGCTTCTTTAGTTTTGGCATGCTGAGAAAATATTTCAAGTATAAGAGTGCTTCTATCAATCACTTTTACAGATTTAGATAAATTAGAAAAGTTTTTGATCTGAGCGGGGCTTAATTCGTCATCAAAAATTATTAGTTTAACATTAAGGCTTTTTGCATGCTCAATTATTTGCTTGGCTTTACCTGGACCTATAAAGAATGATGGATTTATCCTGCTTAATTTTTGAGTATATGTGTGAACAACTTTCGCTCCAGCGGTCTCCGCAAGAAGCTCAAGCTCTTCTAAGTGCTCATTCACTTTATCAAAATTTAGATTCCCATAAATTACTCCGACCAAAAATGCATTTTCTCTTGATACCTTAGATTCTTTTTTTTCTATCAATTTCTTATTTTCCTAATAATTGGCCTACTCAATAAGGACTCAATTAAAAATAAAGAAAACGCAATAATAAGAAAAAATCTCCACAGTGATCTTCCGTGACGCTGCGATTTAATTGTATCAAGTATGTCGCTATCTTCAGCCATTATGGTAGCGCCACTGGATTTAAATTGATCTACCATTTCGTTTAGATCAGTACGATTCTTTGGAGATTCAAACTCTGAAAGGCTTGTAGAGAATGCAGTAAAAAAATCATTATTAATATACACATCATACGACCCTAGCTCATCAGTGCTTTTAATATCAAGCCTCTCTTTTTCATAATTAGGAATGATAAGCACTTCGCTGTTGCTAGGAGTAATTACCTTCCATTTTTCATTGATAAGCTCACTTGGAACAATTATTTTTTTTGTGGATCCAACTTCTATAGATCCAGTATTGTACTCATCAACAGCACTTAAAATAATCGAACGATGAAGTAATGGGACTATAAATCCTTTGAGACCTAAATCATTCCACTCAAGGTCTAGCGGGGATGCTAAAAAAAGAATCTGGCTAGAATTCGATTCAATTTCAATTAAAAGTGGGTCGGAATTATTCAATGCCAAAATTTGACTATGCGATTTCTTTTCCTTAACTCTGTTGTATTTATAAACTTTTGGTAATGACAACTTTGGATCTCTTAGGTTAAGCTCTTCTAAGATTGGGTTATCTCTTGAAACGATATTCGTTGAAAAATAAGAATCTAAGCCAGTAGAAACTAGGTCTTGATAAACTGGTAAATTCAAATTTGCAATTACATCATTTCCCACATTACTATAATTTTGACCACTCATCCAAAAAATAGATCCACCTTTTTGAAGAAAATTCTTTAGCGATTGTATAGCCTTAGGTGATATGTTAGCAGGGTCAATTAAAAATAAGATATCGGTTTGATCTAAAAATATATTATCAATCGAGGTCATTTGTCTCAATTGTGTTTCCAATAATTTGTCATTACCGCCAATTGACTCAAGAACAGTTTTGAGTAGTAGCGATTTTTTGATATCTGTGGTAATAACTTTACAGGAAATTCTTTCAGGAATATACATTTCAAAAGTTTTGACATTATCATAAGCAAAGTCATCTTCGCTTATTTCAATTTTCCCTTTAATGGTTCCACTCCTTCCAGGATAAGCTTGAAAAAGAAAATCCTTGGATCTATTTGGCATAAAACCAGAAATAATTTGACCAATTCTCTCTTCATTTAGGTAAAGCTCAATTGGAACGCTCGTTCTTTCGATATCACCTGTATTTTCTATTTTTGTATTCAACTTCAATAAATGATTTGGGAGCTTCATTTGGTTGATAGTTGAAACAGTATTAATAGATAAATTATTTATAGATTTATCATTCTCGTTAAAGTAAAACTGCCAACTGGAATGGTCATTAATAAAACCTGATGGAGGATTTGAAGGAAAATCGCTTAAAATATATAATTCTTTATTTGGTGTATTTTGATCTATTGTCTGAAGGATGGAGTCCACAAAAAACCATAAGCTGTCTCTACCCATCGACTGTTGTATTTTAAAATTGTCAGAATTAATTATTACACCCTCCTCAACAAAATCATCATAGATCATTTTGGGTGGGTTTGTCTGATAAACTTTAACGTTTGTTGCGCCTTCAAAAGATGAAAATATTTTAGGTAAAAGTGATATGTTTTTTTGAAGATAGCTTGCTCCATTTTTTTCTACTCCAAGGCTAGCAGAATTATCAATTACAACGAGAGCGGTAGATTCTTTAGAACTTGGGATCCACCTTGACTCATTCAATACTATTGGGCCAGAGCACATTAATATCAAACATATGATTATAAGCGTCCTGATGAAAATTAAAAGCCATTGGGTAATTTTTAGTTTTTTAATCGATTCATTTTCCAAGGCTTTAATATGCTGGATAGATGAAAACTGAACAGTGTTGGTTGTATTTTGAGAAATTAAGTGAATAATGACTGGAATGAGTGCAGCAAACAAACCCCACAGGACCGATGGAAATAAAAAAGACACTTAATTTAAACCAATCAGAATTGACATAGCGACTGCAGAGGAAATTGGAATTTTAAGGTTATCGTCAAAAGGTAATGGAAGAGTCTCAAATAGCATTCCAAAAAAAGCGCCAGAAGCGGTAACACTAAATTGCAAAGGTTTATATAAAATTGATATAATCAAACATGAAAAAAGGCCAGCAATAAAACCCTCTAAGGTTTTATTGCCTATTCGAACTTTGCCATAATTTCTTCCGAATAAACCTGCTACCGTATCTCCAATACTTAAAAAAACCAATGAAATGACCGCAACTTCCTTTGAAAATAACACAATCACCGTTGATGAAGATATCATTACCCATGAAGCTCCAGTAAGCTTCCCTTTTAGCTCATGGTCTTTGAGCATTTTATCAAAAAATAAACTAAAAAAAAGTTTAATTGTTTTTGATTTGAATCTTAGATAGTCAAGTAAAATAAAAATGAGTGTAAAAAATACTATTATAACACTAGCTGTCTTTTGGCTTGGAAATACATACCAGTAAAGCGCAGGTATTACTAAGCTAAATAAATGGGTAGCCTTGCGATAATAATCATATGAAGGCATCATTTTTCACTTTGTAGTTTGTCAAAAATATCCTGTAAGTCTAGAATGCTCACAACAAGGTCTATTTTAGTGGATTCGTCAAGTACAGTCCCTGGGCTGATTGATTGGTCTAAAACTGTATACGGAATGAGATCTTCGTTTTGCTGATAAGATACCTTTCCAAGCGTGAATTTTGCTTTTAATAATTGTTTTTTTGCATTGTTAAGACTCAAACCAAATAATTGCGGGACTTGAAAAAAATCCGGGGGCAACCCCATGCTTATTGTTAACTGCAGTCCATATCCTTTTTTAATCTGATCACCAGATTTTGGAAATTGCCATGCCACTGTTCCTTTTTGATAGTCAGGATTATATTCTGTATAAACTGTATCAATATTTAAACCGATTTGCTGAAGCGATATCTCCGCGCTTCTCCTAGACTGCCCCACAAGACTTGGAACTATAATCATTTTTTCCTGCTGGGCTACTTTTAGTCTGATTGTGCGCCCTTTTTTTACTTTACTTCCTGAAACGGGATATTGATCTATGACAGTCTCAGGTTCAAATTTTGAAGTATAAAGAGTGTCAAAAATCTCTCCCTTAAACCCTTCTGACTCCAACTGCTTTAAAGCTCTTCTTACATTTTTTCCTTGAAGATTCATGACAATTACACTGTTTCCCTTACGAATATATAACGGCATAATGAGCCAATCAAAAATAATGAAAATCAGCAAAGATGAGGCTACTAAGGATAATGTAAAATTGATTATTTTTTTTAACATTTTATTATTTTTGCAGCAAACATACCATCAACCCTATCCCTTGGGGGAAAAGTTTCAAGGCAATTATTTTTGCTTAACCACTGTTTAGGTATGAATCTTTCTGCCGATTCAATCTTAAAATTAGTGTTTAATTTAAGGAATGACCTTACTACATTCCAATTTTCTTGACTCTCTAAGGAGCAAGTTGAATAAACAATAACGCCATTTTTTTTCAAAAATCTTGATACATTTTTTAAAATTTTAAATTGAAGAGCACTCAAAGCATCAATCTCATCAAAACTCCTCTCCCATTTTATATCAGGTTTTCGTGCTATTACGCCAGTACCTGAACAAGGGGCATCGATCAAGATCTTGTCTGCTTGAGGATATACATCAAAAGCTGCATTCTTTACTCCCCAATTTATATCAAGTTCTAATGCTTTAGAATAACGTTTGGCTTTATCAATTTTTGATTGATTGATATCGTAAGAAAAAAGCTCGCCATTGCCTTCTAATTTTTCATGAATATAGATTGATTTTGTTCCTGGCGCTGCACAAACATCCAAAACAACATCCCCAGGCCTTGGATCAAGTAGTTCAATTACTGCTCCTGCGGCTCTATCCTGAACAAAAAAATTTCCTTCTAAAAATATGTTAGATGTCAAAAGATCTCCAAGTCCCGATTGAATTCTAATAAAATTTTTAGAAAAAGGACTAAACTTCCATTTTATCTGTTTCTTTTTGAGGAGCTTTTTAATATTATCATTCGAAATATCTGCTCTTATATCAACTTCATGGGCACTATTAAAATAGCTGCATAGGTCAGTAGTTTTTCTTTGTCCATATTTTTTTACCCAATTTTCCACCATCCAATCTTGAAATGAATATTGCAATCCGATAGTTCTTTTTGTATCGCTTGAATCTTTGTCTATATACTGTGCTTTTCTTAGTAATGCGTTTATAAGTCCTGTAATTTTTTTGCTTTTAAATTTCTTCGATAGCTCAACCCACGAATCAACTGCAGCATGTACTGGCACAAAGTCATCTATAATATATTCGTAGTAACCTAAACGCAAAACACACAATGCTTTCAATGGTAGTTTTTTTATTGGCTTATTTAATGACCTTGAGATCCATTCATCTAAAGTTCTTTTCCATCGAATTACCTCATTAGAAAGAGCCATAGATCTATTTCGCTCTTTTATTGAAAGCTTGTTTTTACTAAAGTATTCTTGCCTAACATATTTTAATTGTGCTTTGGAGGATTCGTAACCTAATACGATATTAAAAGCATGAAATCTTGAACTGTCATTGTCAGTCAAACTTAAATCCAAATTCTTCATTTCTGCCACGAAACCAATCCAACGCAGACATTTTTTTCTTTCCCTCTAATTGAACCTCAATTATTTGCAAATAGAAATCTGAGCAGGAGACTAAAATCTTCTCATTCATACAAATGACTGTCCCTGGCTCCTTGTGAGATTTTTCAGAAGTTAGTTTTGAATCGAAAATTTTTAATCTTTTTTTGTTGAGCGTAGTAAAGGTTCCAGGCGAAAAAGATATTGCTTTAATTTTTAAATGAATGAATTTGGATTGATTTTTCCATTCAATCCTTCCAAATGATTTGTGTATTTTTGGCGCATAAGTAACCTCAGAATCATCTTGAACCTTTGGCTCAAACATAGGGTCTTTTAATGTGTCCAGTGATTCAATCAATAGATCAGCTCCGGACTCTGACATTCTTTTAGATAAGGTTATAAAATTATCGTTTCTCTCTATATCTATTCTTCGCTGAAGAATGACATTGCCCCTGTCAACCTTTGGTTCAATCAAAAAAGTTGTATTTCCGGTATACAGGTCTCCATTCATTATTGCATGCTGAATAGGAGCTGCTCCACGATATTTTGGTAATAATGATGCATGAAGATTGACCGCTCCTAATTTAGGGATACTTATTATGGAAGTTGGAAGGATTTTGAAAGCAACGACGACAAGCATATCTGGCTTCAGACTCTTTATCCAATCTACAGTGATCGGACTCAAAAGATCATTTGGGGTAAATAAATTTAAATTAAGACTTTTCGCTAAACTACCAATCGATGTCAGCGAAACATCTTTTGAACGCTTCATTCTTTTGGCGGGATTGCTAATTACACCAACAACGTTATACTTAGAATCGTTTAAAGCGTGAAGTGATGGACATGCAAATTCAGGGTTTCCCATAAAGATAATATTCATATGATACCCAGTAATAAAATTTTAGATATTACTCTGAAAAGCTTACTTTGTTTTCATTGTGTTTAGTGAATTTTCTTTGATTGCTTTAAGCTCTTTGCTAACACTTATTTTTTCAGCCTTTGATACTCTATTGATAATCAAATTACCGTTAAGATGGTCCACTTCATGCTGGATTACTCTTGCTAAGAGTGCATCAAAATCATTTGTAAACTTATTACCGTATCTATCCTGATATTTAAGGGTGATCTTGTTTGATCTCTTTACATCTAATCGAACATCGGGAACCGACAAACAGCCTTCGTTCATCCAAGAGTCTCCTTCAGTGTGTATTATTTCTGCATTAGCAAAAACGTGAATAGACTCACCCTCCTCATCAATATCTGATATATCAACAACAAATAATTGAAGGTCCACATCTATTTGGTTTGCCGCCAAACCAATACCATTCTCCTCATACATGGTATCAAACATATCATCGATCAAACTGTCTAATTGACTAAAATCGGTCACAGGTTTACACTTTTTTTTAAGTATGGGGTTTCCATAATGAACAACAGGTTTTGCTGACACTTCTAACTTCCTTCAATTATCTCATTTTGAGAATCATTTTTGTCTGAAAGATTTGATACTGATGCTCTATTGATTGTTATTTTTGTATTTGAGTCAACTTGCAATAAAATAGTCCTTTTTTCTTTGTCCTTAAATCCCGCAATAGTGCCATGGATACCGCCAATAGTAACTACTTTATCTCCTTTTTTTAAAGACTGTAGCATGACCTGTTTTTCTTTTTGACGCTTGGCCTGCGGACGGATCATTAAAAAATACATGATAGCTAAAATTAAGATAAATGGCAAATACGCCATAATTCCAGCTCCTTGAGCTGCTTGTAAAAATAAAATGTTCAAAATATCTCCCACATTATGTATAAAAATTAACTATAAATCGATAAAAGTAATAAGTTATCTTTGTTGTTTTAATTTTATGAGAAAAGTAGTTCCTTCGTTTAAAGAGCTTGTTTTAACAATGATAGCACCTCTGTGGATCTCTTCAATGATTCTCAGAACCAATGATAAGCCAAGACCCCAACCCCTTTTTTTAGATGTGAATCCTGGTTTAAAAATATTTTTCCAATCTTTTCTATTTATACCCTTACCATTATCTTTAATGAATATATACGCATAATCGGATACAGCTTTTACCGATACTTCAACTTTTCCGTTTTTATTCTTGATTGAATCAATTCCATTGCGAATCAAATTTTCAAAAACCCATCCAAGTAAAACGGAATTACCTAAAATATATAAATCATCATAAATATTAATTTTCAATGCTGTGCCATTGCCAAGTGTAGGTATTCTTTTTTTAAGATATTCTACCTGTTCATTGATTAGGTTTGAAAGTGATAGTCTTTCCAATGGTGAATGGGATGCCATTTGACCAAACCTATCAGAAATTTGCTCTAATCTTGTCATATCTGATCGCATTTCCTTTGCAATTTTTTCTGACTCTTTTGGATGGGTATCCATTCTATCTATCCAGCCTATTAGTGCAGAGATTGGGGTACCAAGCTGATGAGCCGTCTCACGGGCCATTCCAACCCATATTTGACGTTTTTCATTTTCACGAATTGAGTTAAATCCTAAGAAACCAACTAATACAAACATTAAAACTATTATTATTTCTAAATACGGCAACCATTCAAGCCTTCGAACGATAACTGAATCACCAAAATATAAATACCCTAAAACTGTTGAAGCGTTCGTTTCTGGATCGAAAAACTCAATAGATATGGGGTCGTTGTTTTTTCTCATATTTTTAATATGATATCCTAATTTATCTTGATCTGCATCAATATTTCTTGAATACAATGGATTATTCAGCTTATCTGTATAAATGATTGGGAATTGAACTTTTTTTATTATTTCATCAAACACAAACCCGAGGTTAGCATCATTTTCTTCATTTATGGTATTGGCGATTATTCTCGAATAAACAGTCACTATTTGCCTATTATCTTCTCGAAGTTGCGAAACAATAGAATTTGAATAAAAGATAGTTCCAGCGATTAATACTAGTCCAAAAAAAAGAATACCGATCTTTATTTTTGCACTATTTGCATATCTTTTCATTTTCTTCTTTCTTTGTAAAAGCCAGACCCAATTAGTGCAATCGAAATCATAAAGCTCAGCAGAGAAATAGAATATCCAAAATTGAAAGATGATTTGTCATAAACAAACTCAATAGTATGAGCTCCTTTAGGAACTATTACGCCTCTTAATATACCATTAACCTGAAATGTCTTTGTTGGGTTTTTATCAACGAAAGCTTTCCATCTCATCGGGTAAAAGATCTCACTAAGAACAAGAAATTGATCTTCAAATGATTCAGTGGTAATGGTTGTTTTGTGGATAGATTGGTCAATCGATTTTATTTTACCAAGCTTTGTGGGTGTTAAATCAATCTTTTCAAACGTATAAACTTTTTCTTTCGGGTTATAATCTTGGAATGAAATCCTTTGCCAAATTTCTGATTCTTTAACTTTTTCAACCTCATTTACAAACCATGCTCTGGGTAAATAGTTATTCAATTTATAGATAGCTGTAGGTAAATCACCTCTAGAGGTTTTAAGATTACCTTTTTTTTCTAAAGTGAGATCGGGATGGTTGATTATTTGCACATCAGGTACTACTAAATATTTTGTATTCATCATCCTTAGTACAGGTAGTAAGCCTGCGTTTTGCGTATTTTGCAAAAAATCGTTGTAAATATTTAGCTTTGCAGGGTGATATCCACCTATAGACTCTAGCCCAAAGGCTGCAAAGCGTGAATCTCCAAAAAGCTGTCCTGCGGGATATATTCTAAATTTTTCATCATCGCTTGAAAGGTGACCAACAATTTTATCTTCACGATAATAATCTTTTACGAATCTCTTAGAAATTAATTGAGATGCTCTTCCGCTGGATCTATCTGGCTCAATAATCTTTTTATCTACTATGACGATATCAATAAGTGCTATTGCAATCAAACAAAGAGCAAATATCCTTTTTGAAACTTTATTGTTATACCACATCCATAGCAACGCAAAAGATAGGAAAACAAAAAAAATCATTCCCCAAGCATCTGAAATCCACAGATCCCATCTAACTGCGTTGATGGCCTCAATTTGTGATGGGTCATTTGTCCGAGGCATTGTAAATCGCCCCATCAGGAACTGCCTGATTGAATTAGAACTAAAAACAAGCGATAAGAAAAATACGACAAAAGGCGCTATTGAAATGTAGAGCCATTTTGGTGTGCATTTATTTTTTGCTTGAAGAATTTTATCAATTCCAAATGCAGCGAAGATAGCAACGTTAAATTGCACTAAAATCAAGATCATATGTGGAACTCTGAACTTATCAAAGTAAGGGAAAAAATTAAAAAATAAATTGTAAACGATATTAAAATGTCTGCCAAAAGAAATAAACAATGCCAGAATCGTTGCAGAAAGTAAATACCATTTAAATAATCCTTTTTTATGAACCATACCAAAAAGCGCAAGACCCAGAACAACTACACCCATGTAATTAGGGTAATCGGTAAAAGGCATATAGCCCCAATACACTTGACCCCCAAAGCCAAAAGAGGAAGGTATAAGAAATGTTAATATTTCGTATGGGTGAAAAGACCATCCTGTTGCATAATTATAATCCGAACCGCCACTCGAAGATCCGCCTCTAACTGAAAACGGTGTATACTCTATAGCAGGAATATAAATTAGGGCTGAAATACCTATACCAAGTACACAAGCAATCAATATGAAAAGTAGTTTTTTAGATAAAATCTGTTTATCATTTTTCTTTCTAATATTATCAATTAGCAAAATTAAAAAATATAAACCAATTAAAAGCCAGGTATAGTATGCTATTTGAGCATGTGCGCGCTGCAACTGAAAACCAAGAATCAACGCAAGAGATCCTGTATTTTTTATAGATGGATTATTCCATGACTTAATCGATAGCCAAAGTGCCCATGGAATATATGCAGCGGTCATAAGCTGACTTCCATGACCGTACACTGCCATAGTTATCATAAAGGGCGTAGTCATAAATGCTGTCGCTCCAAAAAATGAAGCTGTTTTTGAGCACTTAAGCTCACGCAACAATATCATACACCCTAAACCGGAAAAAATAAGATGTATAAATTGAATGGTAGAACCTGAAAGAGAAAAGATTTTAAATATATATTCTGGAAAATAAAGTTTAGAAAGATAAGAAAATGATTCTGCGGTTGGCATTCCACTAAAAACCCAAGGTTGCCAAAGAGGATACCCTCCGATGCTTTCAGAAGCTTTATTTAAAGCCATGGCTACAGACCTTGGACTTAAACTATCAGGAGATCCAAAAAGTTTTGCTCCAAAGATTATTGGGTCAAAAAGAAAAATGGTTATCAATGTAAAGGCAACGACAGACAAGAAGAATACGTTTTTAAAATTAAAATTCATTTATTAATTCTTAATCCTTTCTTTATAACGCCAAAACCCGCGATGAAGCTTTTATCTTCTTCTTCAATTTTCATTATCCAGATCAGCAGTGAATAAATCGCTATACAGCTTAAGCACCCAATAATTAGTTCAATAAAATAATGAAAATTTTCAAAATATACCTTTACATGAATCAAACAAAAATAAGTGGCTATACCTGCAAATAACGGCTTGACCATCTTTAGGGATAGAAAATTCATTTTTAAATAAAGTCTAACCTGAATAGATCGCAATAAACCTACAGAAGTCATTGTTGCAAGTGTTGCGTAAGCTGCTCCTAGGTTACCATATGATGGTATTAAATAGTAGTTTAAAGCAAAGTTTAATGCGAACGCAATTGCGGTGTTAGTTAATACCAGTTTAGCAAATCCAGACATTCCAAGAGTTGGTGATGCTGCACCGAAAAAGGCTTGAATTAAGGTTGAAACTGTTAGGACAACTAATACATAATTACTTACCCGATACTCATTACCAAATAAAGAAAGGATATTTTCTGGAAAAACGAATAACATGATTGATATTGGTATAGAAAATACCAGTAGCCACCGGCTCACAAGTTTGTATATTTCATTCATTTTTGAAATATTGTTTTCACTATGAAATTGTGAAATTAGGGGAGCATATATTCCAATAAATGACATTAATAATGATTGCAATAAACCCGCTGTGCGAGCTGCCGGATGATATAAACCAACAGTGGTTGAATCAGTAAAAAATCCAAGCATTAGTATGTCCATCCAGTGCATTAATGTTTGTAAAATTATTACAAACATAAACGGATAGGAAAATTTTAATAAATCATAATTAAATCTTGATGATATGATTTGGGCTAATCTCACTTTTGATAAATAACGTAAGGGTTGAAATATAGAAATTAACCCAACTATTCCAGTGATCAGCATCGGATACATCAATGCTGATTCTTGAGATAAAAAGTTAAAACAAAGAATCATACTCAATAACAAAGTAGATGGATTTATAAATTGGGTTACTATTGCCTTGTATTTAAGTTTTTTGTAGCCTTGTGTGGCTGCAGCTGCAATAAAAGTGGTAGAATTAAATGGAATTGTGATTGAAAAAACCACAAGAACGCTTATCATTAATGATTGTTCAGACAAGATACTATTTACTATATAAGAAGAAGAAAAAAGTAATATAACCATTATTATCAACGAAAATACCGTACACATCTTCATCGCAGATGCTACTATCATTGAGATCTCAGCTCTATCATTTTTAGGATCTAATCTACTTATAAACCTCATGACTCCCGTTTCCATACCCATCTTAGATAAAACTTCACTTATCAACATGATCGCGTTAGCCATAGAATAAATACCCAGATATTCTGGACCTACCCATCTAGCCAATAAAGCGGAATAAAGATATCGATTTAAGCTACCGTAGAATATTCCCGTAAATGATATGATTGACTCTTTTGCAATTTTTTGAGCAGTATTCATTACGTCTTTGTTAATATTCCTTTAATTATTCCTAATTGTGACCATACGATTGCCAGGGGGCCGTGCCTTCCTTTTAAAAGATCGTTTAATGTAACAGCAGCTAAATAAAAAATTGCAGGGAATATTCTTAATTTCAATTTATGCTTTCTTAAAAAATAAATTGTATTGTGAGACCTATAGTACATTCCTCTAGACGCAGATTCTTTTCGAGTTCCACCTGAGGGCACTCTTAAGTGCTCCATTACAGGACTGGGTTCGTATATTACGTGCCCACCGTTCTCAATGATATTAAAACCAAAATCTGCATCCTCGAGCATTGCATTGCCAATGTAATTAGTATCAAAACCGCCTAGCTCTAGGTAGCGTTTTTTTCGTATTGCAAAATTACCTCCAGGAGCCCATTGACAGATCCCTCTATTATCAGTATCAAAATTTTTTAATGTTTTACCATACCAGGTTATCCATCCACCAACTATTTTATTACTTTGTCTGAATATATTAGTGTTTTTTTCTATCACGCGACCAGCAACGCACCATATCTTAGAATCTAATTTTTTAAAAATTAACTTATATGAATTAACAAGATTTGGGTTTGGTATGCAATCATCGTCAATATAAACTAAAATCTCATTTGAGGCTATCTTAGCACCTATATTCCTTGCATTAGGCAACCCAATCTCTTCAATATGTAAATATTTGTATTTTATTGAACTATCCTCAAATTTAAAATTCAATAGCTGGGGATGAGCTGATTTTGTTTGATCTATAACGACAAGCTCATAATCCTCGCAATTCTGCAGTTTTAAATAATTAAGTATCTGAATTACAGTTTCTTGTCTATTATAGGTAGGAATTATCAGTGAAATGTTGGACATGAATCAATCAATTCTAATCTTATATTTAACTTTTTTGCTTAACCATATTTTTTCAAAAACTTTTCTTATGCTTTGAGGCAATAGTGTAAAAAAAATAAAAATGATATTTTTTAATCCTAATGGAAATAGGTACAGAGAATTAAAAAAATATTTTCTCGCTAATCTCATTTTTCCATGTGAAAAGAGTTTTCTCCCAC
>Ga0163110_10000945_pt1 | contig 14351 bp, 12 predicted proteins | sample CRUFie1St17metaG_FD_108703 | JGI IMG/M metagenome (GOLD analysis project Ga0163110, IMG submission 108703) | Marine microbial communities from the Costa Rica Dome - CRUD Field 142mm St17 metaG | ecosystem: Environmental > Aquatic > Marine > Oceanic > Photic zone | place: Costa Rica: the Eastern...
AGATTTACTTCTATGCAGATATCAACTGGATGTTCGGTTTCTATTTGTTCTCCGTTTACAGTTACGTGCATTGATAGATCGCCATCCAAGAAAAATCTATTCACAAACGGTATATCGCCAGAAAGTATAGTCCATGATTGAAGATCCTTCCTTAGTTTGGGAACAGCAAATGGTTGAGTCACATACACTTTCCAGACAGGTTTCATTCCTAAATTAGTCCATTTAGTGGTGCTTTCTGTTACCTCTACAACATTTTCCATCTGTCGAACCGATTCGATATTCCCTTCTGTTATTCCAATTCCTGATGGAGTGATTTCAAACCAAGGCCTCAATCCCTTGACGCGCATCAAAACGGATTCACCGCTTCTCGCTCTTGCCCAGAGTTCAATAATCGTCAAATCGCCTTCAGAAACGTAGCGGCCTGTGATGATTGCCAAGTCACCACTCCATCGCATGGTGTGCTCTAAGAGTCAATAGGACAACAACTTGTCGAATCTAGGTATTTTTGCAAATATCACACAATAATTGAATACCGGCGAGCGCTGGTCTCCCATAATGGGCGAAGACTTGGTCGATTGGGACAAACTTACATTTTCTATGACCGAAACCGACTTCATGTATATTGCTAAGACAAAAATGAATGATGCGTGGATGCCAGGCGATATTAGACCCTATGGAAATATCTCAATATCTCCTGCTGCTGGTGTAATCAATTATGGTCAAGGATTATTCGAGGGAATGAAAGCATACAGAACCTCAAAGGGAAGAGTTGTTCTTTTCCGTCCAGAAGAAAACGCCAGAAGAATGCAAAGAGGTGCTGACAGACTAAAAATGCCGCCCGTGCCTGAATCGATATTCATAGATGCTGTAGAACAGTGTGTTCAACGTAATTCACGTTGGATTCCTCCAATGGGAAAAGGCGCTTTGTATGTGAGACCTTTACTGAATGGAAGTGGTCCTGTGTTGGGTGTTGCACCAGCTCCGGAATACACATTTATGGTATACGTAACTCCAGTTGGACCATATTTCAAAGGCGGAATGACTTGCATCAAGCTCCTGATAAGTGACCATCACCATAGAGCAGCACCCGGCGGCTCAGGTGGAGTGAAAGCTATTGGAAACTATGCTCCTGGAATGCTACCCTCAAAAGAAGCAAAGGCCGCTGGATATTCTGAAGTAATTTACTTAGATGCAGAAAATCATCAGTATATCGAAGAAGTAGGTGCTGCTAACTTCTTCTGTTTGAAAGGAAATACTCTATACACTCCAGAATTAACCGGCACAATTCTTCCAGGAATTACAAGAGATTCAATTATTCAACTTGCGAGACATAAGGGCTACGAGGTTGTTGAAACAAAAGTTGATGCGCATTTTGCAATGGATGCGGATGAAGCATTCTGTTGTGGCACGGCAGCGGTAATTTCTCCTATTGGTTCGATCACCTTCGGGGACAAGGTCGCTACATATGGTGACGGAAATACTCCAGGAAAAGTTACACTCGAACTATATGATGCCCTGACAAATATTCAAAATGAAAAGGACGAAGATTTCCTTGGATGGCTACATCCAGTACCTGGGCTTGATTAGTTCAAAGCGGTGTAAATGTAATTTACTCCACCAGATAAAATTAAGATTCCGCAAATATTTTCAAAAATATTTTGGAAATACGCCCGTAGAATGATAACGTCGAGTAAAATGTTATATTTATAATTAAAAATCTAAATTCTTTTTTATATTATCAGAATTTTGAGCACATTACATGCCAGCACCAACAAGACAGGTAGTGCCCGTAAAACCAATTGCTCAAACCTCCGTAATGGCAGTTGATGAAGAACAAAAACCTCTGATTATAACTCCGCCCGGAGTTAGTCAATCTGGGGATTTCCTTTCAAGATTTACAGAAGTATTGATGTTCGGTGGAGCATTAATTGGAATCTGGACAGGATTGCTTGGTATCGCATTTAGCGATGACGCTACGAATTACAATTACCTTGTTTTATTCGTAGGGGGATTCATTTCTGCAGGAATTGCATTAGCAATGGTTGAATTTCACGGAAAGAAAAATGAATATTTGTTGATGCCGTCGCAAAATTATCTCCTAGGTATGTCGTTTTTCTTTATGGCAGTTGGGCTTCTATGGGGAGTTAGATTCCTTTCAGGGTGGCTAACTTATGATTCGCCGTTTGACAATTTCGACTTATTCGGGCCACGTATTGCTGATGAATCTAGTTGGATTCCTGATGCGACGATAATATATTTCCAAGCCTTAGGTGCAGGAATATTAGTATTAGTCCAACAAAGAATTTTATCCCGATACAAAGGTGAATTGACCTTCTCATGGACAATAACATGTATCGTTCCTCTGGCTTTGTTATTGGTAGGAATAGGACCATGGATCGATTATTCCGGCAATGTAGTATCTTACGAAATTGGAAGTGCCATCGTTTGTCTTACAGCCATTGCAATGATATCTGCTGTAAATTCCAACAAATCAATTACTTTCACAATCATTGCAGCAGTTTGTGGATTAATTCCATTTATTTATGAAATCGCTAACACAAAAGCCCCTGAAGAGGGCGTAGGAGGAGCACTATCGCTTCTTGTTTTCATTATCATTATTCAAGGATACTTAGCAACCAATTCTAAATTAAATCAGAAACTAATGGAAAAGACCTCTTTCATACTAATTGGTGAAATTGTTATTGCGATGCTTGTTGCAAACGCTATCGAAGCAAAAGCTATATTGGGTCCAATCGAATTTGCAGATACGGCATTCGCTAACACACTGACTCTCCCCGTTGTTTTCTGGTTTGTAACCTTGGCAGCATTCTTCCCGGCTGTTTTGAACAATAGAGTACCTGCTATGCCAATTGGATTAGCGTTTGCATTGTGGACACTTGATGGCGATGAAGCGATTCTTCCGTGGGTCACAGCGCTGATAATGATCTTTTACATGTTATTCTTTGCAAAAGCAACAAGAAAGTGGGTAGCAAACCTGACTATTAGTGCCCTAGCGATATCTTACCTATTGGCTGATAGAATCGGGTATGGAATAGAAACTGAAAGTATCAATCTTGGAATAGCCTTCGCGATTATTGCAATGTCATGGATGGCATTAAAATTAGAAAAGATTTCATTTTCTAATGGAATTCAAGCAGTTGTTTTCATCCTACTATCAAGTACGATTATGGAATCTGAATACTGGTTTACCTCTTGGATTATCGTACTATTCTTAATTTCAATAGTATATGATAAATTAAAATCAGTAGATGCTAATGATTTCATAGAAAGAAGAAACGCTACGCTTGGGCTAATCACTTCACTATCTTTTGCAGCAGGAATGATGCTGACTGGTAAAATGGATATCCCATATGAAGTCGATGCTCTGAGTGGAGCCAATATTGAATTTGTTTTGTTTGGTTTAATTGTCCATTTCGTGTTTTTCCAAACTCGAAAAATGGAAATGGACCTTGGTGAATTTTTGTGGGTTATCGAAGACAAATCTGATTCCAAGTGGACATTCGATAGCAACATAAATGCGTGGGTGATGAAAGAAGATGGAGAAAACGAATTATCTATTGATGATAAGCAAGTTAGATGGGGAGAGCTTTCTAGATTCTCACTAGCATTTTCCATCTTCTCGGTGTGTCTTGGTTTATCTGGAATTAATATCGAAAATCCATCGTACCAATTTTTACTGCCTCTATTGATGGCTTTACCAATTAGTTTGCTGATGCATCAATTGTTTGAATTGAAAGAAATATCTTCTCAAACGAGATTTGTTGGAGTTCTTCATCTGATTATTGTAGCAGCCTTTACAAGACCGCTGATCGAATCAATAACTGAAACTGCTACACAAAAAGATTCTCTGATAGCAGGAATTATCCATGACTTGATTCTTTTGTCTGCCCCATTATATGTTAACTACGTAATAAGCAAGAAGGGACTTGATGAACATGCATTGAACAGATTCGCTGACAATTTGATGTTCGCAGGATTGGTTATATTGGGTGTGTTCGACCAATCAGGTGGATTGATGTTCTTCAGTCTATTCATGCTCGTAGCTTTGCAAAGCATGAAGTATAGAATGGGAGTTATTAACTGCATTCCATTTGTATTCATATTAACACAAGGACTTGATACATTTTCTCCTGAATATGGACTTGCATACCAACTTATGGATATGCTTACGACTTCACCAGAATCCTACTTCGATACAGGCTCTTCAGATGTTCTTTGGTTCACTAAATTTACAGGAATAATAACATGCACATTCATGGCATGTGTATTAGGCATGAGTATCTATGATTCTAAGAATGATGAATTGGATTACAAGTTATCATGGTTTGTGCCACTGGTATGGTTCTTCTTTGCAGCGTTGGCTGCTCTTCCAAATGCGGCTTGGCTCCCATTATTCATAGTGATTTTTGGTATAACGAACGCTTGGTATCGTGGCGAATTGAGATACATGCAATTCTTTTGCTTCGGCCTGATTATGTCTTGGTTGTTAGGATTCTCTGAAGGATTTGATGAGATGAGCGGAGAAGTATTTGGAAACTCAATGCTATTTGGCGGAATAAGCGTAGCAATCCTAACTATTCTAACATCAGCGAAAATCATGACGAAATACGTAGAGGATTTTGGTGGATTAGATGAAGATGAATACATTGAAAAAATCCACAATGACCTAAAATTCTTCAGCTTAGTTCCACTTATGTTGTCCTTCAATGTTTACTACGGAATTGGTATGTTAATAGCAAGCGTATGGGCGACTGTAGAAGTGGATAAGCCAACACTGTTGCTAATGCCATTAATCCATGCCCTTACCCTTGGAAATCAATTGTCGGAATTAAACATCTCTGACGAAGAAATGAGAGGGTTTATTGTTGGATTGCTGCTCGTCGCTGAAGGACTTGGTCTGCTATATATCTCAAGTAGAGATGACATGGTGTATGATGCTAAAGTTTTCACTTGGAGGGATGATGATGAATTCTTCCTATACGTAGAACGTATGGGATTAGCAGGAACACTTTCAGCGATTGCAGGTGTTGGATATGCATTCAATTCAGATTTACAACTCGCATTCTTTTTCATGACTGTGATTTTGAGTGGCATTGCTATAACTGGATTCAACGAAAAATACCAGAATGTAAGGTGGAGAAGAGCATTAGGAGTATATGGTTCAATGATTTCTGGTCTATGTTTATACAACATGATTGACAATGATTTATTTGCAGGCCTAACTATAGTTGGACTGAGTTTACTTGCTATGGGATTCGGATTCATATATCTCCAGCAACGATCAAGTTATGCGCAACAAACACCAAGTTTCATACAGCCTGCATTGACTCAAGAACAAATTGTTTCGTCCATTCCTGAACCGGTTACAGCCGAATCTGTCGAAGAAGGAGAAGATGACTTTGAGGCAGAACTAGACGAACTAGATGAAGAACTAGATGACCTAGATGAAGAACTAGACGAACTAGATGCAGAACTAGATGACCTAGATGAACCGGACGAGGAATACGACGATGATGAAGAGAATCTACAGCCATTACCTGATAAGAAAATCGAAAAGATTGTTCAGAAACAAGTCGAACCTAGTACAATATCTACAGTGTCAGGCTTGGAAATAAGATTCCCTCCTGGTGTCCTTGAAAATATAACCAAGACGATACAGTTGACGCCTCACGATGGTTTCAATCCAGTATTGGAATTAGGGGAGAACGGAAAACTAAGACTTGTATTTGACCCAAGTCAATGATTTTTAGCGCCTGCGCTTTTTCTGGCTCCTTTGAGCCCTGGCTTGTGCTGCTCTAGCCTTATTTGCGCCCTTTCTCTGAGAGCGAGCGCTTTTGTCACCAACCCTTGGACCTCTGATTTGAGCTTCTTTCTCATTATTTCTCTGGTCTTTTTGCATCTGGCGCCACTGTCCGCCAATCAACTGCATAATTTCTTCTTTCGTTGAAGCACCAATAGATTCTGAGGCTCCTCTTTTTGAAACCCAAAGTCGCCCCTCTTTGGCATGTGGTCTTTTTGGATGAGAAACTAATTCTTCTCTTTTCACCTTTCGGAGTCCTAATGCCCTTGAAGCAATGAATAAACCTTCAAGATCAGGTTTTAGAACGCTGGAATCTTTTGGTACTCTTCGACCTGCTCTTCTGCTGGTTTTAGCGTCAAAGTACCCCGGCCAAACTGCTATTCGGTCAGGATTATGGTCCATAGGCGAGCCTCAGTTGGCTTCCTTTTCAAATCATTCGACGATTACGCCGTTCAGAATTCCGTCATGTCCAGGTCTTGAAGTAATCTTCACGTTACCCTTGTCTGTTTCTACGACAGCGCCTTTTGTCAGTATGTTTCTTCGAATGTAGTTTGGATTTGCATCATTTGCTATAACTGTGTTAATCGTTGCAACACTGGTTTTACCATTTTTATCGTTAACGTTACACTTGTTATCAGATAGAACACGAACTAGTACGTTTCCGCCAGTAGTTCTGTAGATTTTTCTCTTGGGGTCTCCGATCAAAGCGAATTGCTTTTCTGAGGATATCTCAGTTGAACGCTTTCCTCGAGCAGGAACGCGTCGACCACCAGTTGCTTTTCTTTTTGAAATTCCATGCCACTGTGCCATAATAATGTCTCCAGCGCCTTGGCGACCAGCCGTTCATATTTGAAGGGTGTGCATCATAAACACACTGCTTTTTCTGAAGAAATTAATTCATTTCCGATGTACAGAGAGGCTGTTAATTGGTCACTTTTGTTAAGTGGCCCAACACCTGAAGGGGTTCCTGTGAACAAAACATCACCTTCCTTCATTTCAGCCCAGCCTTGCAGTTTCTGAAGGAGTTCTTCAACTGTCCAACTCATTTCTTTTAACGAACCAGATTGAACCACTGTCCCATTCTTTTCTAATGTATATCTTGCGTTTGAATCAAAATTTACCCATTCTCCGATTACTGCCGCTCCTTTGAATGCTTTAGCCTCAGCCCATGGTAGGCTATTCAACTTCAATCGATCCTGTATACTTCGCTTTGTGAGGTCTAATCCTAAGGCCATTTTGTGGGGTTTTAATTCAGAATTAAGACGGATTACTAACTCTATTTCATGGTGAACATCTCCATCGCAGGTATCTATTTCACCAAAGGCTGTAACAGAAGATGTAGGTTTCAAGAAAAAAACCGGTTCCTGAGGAATTGGATTACCCAGTTCTTGTGCGTGTTTCGGATATGTTCTGATTGCACACCAAACGTCCATGATTATCCCAATATGCACTCATTCATCAATCCGAAGGGTCAAACGCTGGATTCACCTCGCTGAATGCGTGGCGAGAGATTGGCAAATCAAGAAAAGACGACCGATAAGGAGGAAGAATATCGCACCCCTATTGAAGGATCTTGAGTCTGCACTAAATATCGACCTAAATGTTGATGGCGCTTTCTTAGAAATGGCTCAGTATGGCCCATGGAATCTTGTTTTGGTCGATAGAGTACCATTGGCAATAGAATTACAAAACCCGGAGGATGAAAGGGTGGTTTTTCTCACGCTTAGAGGATTTATGGACTACCCTACTGAGCATCGATATGTAGACGTTGACCATGGAGCAATACCATTTTTGATGAATGGTGCTGATTGTATGGTGGCAGGAATTCACGGAGCTGATCAAAATATATCGGAAGGTGACCTAGTTTTGGTTCGAGACCAAACCCACAAACGACCGCTGGCAATTGGTTGGGCAAAAATGGATGGAACAAAACTTGTAGAAGAATTAAAAGGAAAAGGACTAAAGAATATCCATTGGGTTGGAGATGAGTTATGGGAGATGGAATTATGAAGTCTAAAATTGCAATACTATGTTCGCTAATTTTACTTGTATCTTCGAATGCAACGGCTGCTGATGCAGAAGGTGGAGTGAATATTGAACCAAATATCGAAGATACTATTTTTTCTTCAATCACACACACGGAAACAACTACTGATTTGCAAACATGGGACATCACAATGACGCTCAACCAAGAGGCTCTTGCTAACAATACAACATTCGAGTTAATTACACAAATTTGTAATAACGAAGGAGTCTGTTTGGCACCTCAAGATGCAGAAGTAACAACTGAAGATAATGAAACCTTTACATCATCAGTTATGACTATCGAAGACCACAGTTACGTCAATTGGAGAATAACTGCAACCTATCCTTCTGACAATGATACACAGGAAAAATTCCCATCCACAGGGTTCTACAAGACATGGTCTGATTGCTATTATCACCAAGGTGAATGGGGAGGAGATAACTGCCCTGATGCAAACGATGGTGAATCTTCTGATGAAGTGCCATTTGTTGGTTTTTATGCCACAATCGCATGTCTAATCGCTGCTGCCTTCATTCGTTTTGAATGAATTCAACTAAGCGCTCAATAAACCGCTTCTGCTCTGGACCAAAGTCAGTAATTACAACCTTAACTCCTTGTTTTGAAAGATTACCGTGAACAAAACCACGTCGCTTCAAATCAGATGGAACTAGAGGTAAATTTTCACCGGACACCTCCAATAACACTCCTTCTTCATGTACTGTTAAATCCATGTCAGAGATTATGGCCTCTGAAATTAATTTCATTAATTCCTCTGGAGTTTCTCCTCCACCATATGCAGAAAGGAAACCAAGTTCGGTTTGGTTTTGTTCAATTAGATGGTCAAGGCCTCTTCCAGTCAATTCACTCACCTATTATTGGTGTTGTAAGATAATTCCAACCTACGACTTGGCCATTTGTAGCGTCCATTATCATATTCAGAGAATTATCCCAATCAGTTGAGGTTTGAGTCTTGGGATCGAAAATTGTAGTCTCCCACGACCGAGACATGTCAATTGTTGTTGTACCTGTATCTCCACTGTTCAATCTGTTTATCCAATCTGTCAAATCACCGTCTGGAGTAACAACAAGATATCCAATTCGAGTTTCAGGATGATATTCTCCTGCGGATGTGAAGAATCCATCGGGGCCAGAAAATACTGGGTATCTGTACTGGTCAGTCAAGTCTTCTTCTATCATTGTCAAATTCAATGCTGCTGGAATGTCATTTCTACTATGTTGAACTGTTTCGTCATTGCTTCCGTGACCAACATAAGTACAATTCGAGTTACTTGGCTCTCCACTAACATCTATTTCGACCCACCCAGAATTCGGGTCTCCACTTACCCAAGATAGATTCCAAAGTGTGGAGTCTGTTTGGTTGCCATCATCATCAACTGCTCGCCAGATGTACCCATCATCATTCAATGCAGCATTGGCTGCAACAGCCTCAGATACGAAACCACCAGTCAAGCATTGGACTGCATGTTCTAATGTGTTATCTCGTAAAACAGAATTATCTGGAAGATGTAACCCATTTGCACCCCAATCAGACAATTCATCTGATTTTGGTACATAGGCACCAGGGTTAGGCATTGAATCGTAATTTCTTCCAAGTGTGAGTAATTTACTGCCTCTCTTTATTGATTTTTCAGACATCTCAACAGAGAACTTCAGTTCTCCTTCTGGAAGAACAAGATCTGCTAATTGTTCTGTCAAAGTGCTACAACTTGATTGTGAACTACCACTATCAGATATTTCGATATCGACATTCTGTTTAACAGCCCACGGTGAATCTTCATTAACCCACATAACAATCCTAGCAAAGCCTAGACAATTGTCTCTAATCTCTCTGTGTTCCATGGTGACTTTCCACAATTCTTCATCATCGATCTCATCTGTCCCAACTACTCGCCACTCCCATCCGAGATGGGTACCATTGGCATCTGTATCTATCAATTTTCCACCCATCATTTCCCTTAGTTCTACAGGAGAAATTACCATAGCAACTCCTGGAGCAAGGTCATCTAGTACACCCAAGATTCCTCCTACTCCAAAAGAAAATGTTGTTCCTTTCCAATAATCTCCATCCAAGTTCAGATTCCAATCTGCTTGAGTTGAGATTACGTCTCTTTCTGCTATTTCTGTCCAAGAAGTAGTGTTGAATTGCATTGACCCGCCTACTCCTGCACCTTGAGAGATACAGTTTGAAGGGCTAAGTGGATTGTACTTGTATCGAGTTACAGAAAATGAATCGAAATCCTTTGTTTGTTTCTTTTCTACTGCTAACCAATTAGCGCCATAAGCACCTTTTGCTTGTACGTTGCCTAACAGAGAATTATCTGATTCAAACAAAATATCTTCAGATGTGCCCTTAGTTACAGAAGTCGTCCCATCACCAGCAAACTCAACCTGTAAACGACATATGTCTTCGTCTTCTAATTCGACGTTATCTAGAACCAAATCGATGTAACCACCAGTGGCTTCCATATTTCCTCCTATAACAGAATAATCCATTGAATCTCCATATCTTAAATCATCAGCTACGAATGGTTGTAATTGACTAGTAGTATACCAATACCATCCGCCTGATGCTACAAGGATTGTAAGTAAGACTGCGATGACCTTAGGATTTTGTAATTGATCTTTCAGTGTTGGTAAAGTAGCCTCTTTTTGTGCCACGGGGGTTATCTCTTGCACTGCTTCTTCTTCGTCAATAACCTCAGCGTCGAGTACCTCAGCATCGAGGACTTCCTCTTCGTCTGGTACATCTTCTTCTTCTACATCAGGAAGAGGGACTGATATTACCTCTTCTAGGGAAATTGATTCCTCATTAAAATGCGAGTCCAATCTGTCAACTAAATCAGCCTTTTTACCAGACACAGACAAACCGTTTTCTTTGCAGAATTCCTTTAATTCAGCCACCGTCAAGGTGGAGAAATCTTCAGGCAAGGCTTGACCCATTGAATAACACCAGCACTTAATCCTCTTTCAAGGGTAGGTATGTTTGATACAACATTGTGTAGATATTCTCACTCTGTTGGCTCGTACGGGATGTATTGTCCTTCATGTAGCATATACACGGTCTGGTCGTAAGAACCATCTGGGAGTTTTCTGAAATACCATCCATCACCGTTAGCCTCATACACATCTTCAGAATGAACCTGTGGTGGTTCCTCAGCCACTTCGGCTGAGGATGTAGGTGGGCCTGTTGGGCCAGTTGGAGGACCGGTTGGACCTGAAGGAGGACCGGTTGGACCTGACGGTGGACCTGTCGGGCCTGTTGGAGGGCCTGTTGGACCTGCACTGGATAGAATTTGGTCTTCAATAGTAGGCATATCTTTTGGTTCTGTTAGACTCTTGACGTACTTACCTTCTTTCTGCGCTCCAATAAATGCAAAACCAGATAGTAACAAACAAACTATTCCAACACATGCAAGTGGTATCTGGGTTGGATAGATATCGACATCAGCTTGAACGTTTGTTCCAGCGAAATTTTGGCTATCTGTATTTACAACTAATTGTACACAATACAGCCCGGGATCAATTGAAAATTCCAAATCATAGGTTTTAGATTCAACTGGATTTTCAATCGTTTGCATTGTATTAGGATGTTCGGCCTCTCCTGTCAGTAAATCATTGCGCATCATTTCTATCGAGCCGTCTGTAGCGTCACACATTTTTGGATTTTCAATAATAAAAACTTGAATCGTGTTTACGTCGGATGGTAATGACTGAACCACTACTTCTATCTCTACAGGAATATCTGTAAAATCTTCTCCTGCGACAGGTATTCCCCAAACTTGTAGAGGAAAATCGGTTGAACCAATACCTTCATCCACTGTCATTGCAAATCCCATGAAGGGGTATAAAGCGAAACCAAAAAAGAGTGCTGCAAGACCGAGATACATGAAAACATTCCATCTTGTTTTCTTTAGCTTTTCTTGCCTCTCTTCCAATGTTAATTCGGCGTTTTCGTGTTTTTCGACCTCTTGAGTTTCTTCAATCTCTTCGTCGGTCATGATACTCCCATTACAAATCAGAACTTGAAGTAAACGATTGATGAATTTAGCAAAGGACTCAAAAACCATGGGGTTTGAGATGTAACCATGTCGATAAGGCTGGCTGTATTATCACGGGGTCCCCGTTTGTATAGTACCAGACGCCTTGTAGAAGAGGCTAGATTGAGAGATGTTGATGTTGCTGTCTTAGATCCAATGCAATTCTCATTATTCGTCGCTGAACAGGACATTGGAATCCTTCACGAAGGTCAAAAATTCGATTATGATGCTGTCATTCCAAGGATAGGTCACTCGATTACAAAACACGGTGTCTCGGTTCTAAGACACCTCGAACAACTAGAAGTTTGGACTGCGAATTCCAGTACTGGTATTCTTCAAAGCAGAGATAAACTGAATTCTTCCCAAATACTTGGGAGAAATAAAATTCCAACCCCAAAAACTGCTTATGTCAGAGATATGAAAGACGTAGGTAGGGCTATAGAGACTGTTGGAGGATTACCTGTTGTAGTCAAAGTCACACAAGGTACTCAAGGGCAAGGTGTTTTCCTAAGACATACTATTCACGAGACAAGAAACCTTGTACAAGGACTACTAGTATCTGGAAAGGCTGTTTTAATTCAAGAATACATTGCTGAAAGCCACGGTAAAGACATTCGAGCCTTAGTTGTGGGCGGCAAGGTGGTTGCTGCTATGAGAAGGAAGGCTAGGGGCAGAGAATTCCGTTCGAATTACCACCTCAATGGAACAGTAGAGCCTGTTCAGATTTCAGATGAGTACGCTGCGATAGCTTGTAGGGCAGCGAGACTACTGGGACTAAACATTGCAGGTGTCGACCTTTTGGAGGGGAATGATGGACCTCTTGTTCTCGAAGTCAATTCATCTCCAGGACTTGAAGGGATTGAGAAAGCCAGTGGAGTCAATGTTGCAGGCGCAATTATTGACTACGTTGTCTCAGAATCCGATTTTACTGAAGTAAATGTAGACCAGTTGCTGAAAACAATACCAGGCCAAGGTGTTGTTTCTCTTCACATGAAAAATCACCCACATTTGGCTGGGTCAAAAATCTCAGACCTATTCACTGGTGATGTGCCTGTTTTTGCGATTTCTCGTGATGGTGATTTGATATGGAACCCGGGGATAGATCTACAATTAAGATTCCACGACATACTGCTTTGTTATGGCGATATGGAGCAAATGAGATTGAACATTAAAGAGAAATTAATCAGTTTTGATACCATTGTTGAATCTGAATCAGATGAAATCAGCCTTTGATTTGTATCAAAGTTACTTGATTTTTGTTCGTGGTTGAACTTTTTCGGGGTTTTACGCGAAGGTTTCATATGATTCTGCACTAAGGGATGGTTGTCCTTCGGGACACGGGATGCACTTCCGCCTCGGCGGAAATGGTGGTGACACCAATGAGAACAGGGCCATACAGCGCAAGACAGGAACCAGTACAGCGAAGGCTATACAGTGATGGCCCAGGCCTGCCTCCTAGACTAATGCAAAGAGCGCATCTACCATGGCTGACGATTTACACAACTCAGATGCAAGCAGAAGGAAAATCTGCTAACACACAAAAGTCGTACATGTTGAGTCTTAGACAATTACTCGAAACGACACTGCCTGGAGAAAGCATAATCACCGAGACCGAAAGAGACTCGATGACAATAGAAGAACTCCTTGAGCGCGTAGACCCTTTGAATGGCAGATTGGACATGTGGGTACATTCACTAATTGATAGAGCGCCGTCTACAGTAAAAGCAAGACTAGCAGCAGCAAATCATCTAATCAATTGGTTAGGACAAAGGTGGCCCGAACATCTGGTTCGTCCAAAAAGTGGTAAAAAGTTACCTAGAACACTGACAAGTAGAGAACTAACTTTGGTGAAAGAAGCCGCATCTTGTAGCGAAGACCCCGTCGCAAACCTTGTTGTAACAATGATATTGGAGACTGGTTTGAGAGTAAGTGAGTTGTGTGACCTAAAATTATCCGATGTGGATATGGAAGATAACTCTGCTATGGTAATAGACGGAAAGGGAGGCAAGGATAGGCTGGTATTATTCACCAAATCTACTGTTGATAGAATCACTGCTTGGTTACCAATAAGAGAGTCAAGAAACCCGTCTGAAGACAACTTGCTAATCACGAAAAATGGCACAGTTTACCAACCTAGGACTGTTCAAAGAATGATGGACAAATTGGCTGATCAATCAAAAATACCAAGAGGTCGATTAACTCCTCACGTATTGAGGCATAATTTTGCAACAGGTTTGTTGGAAAGAGGTGCTGATTTAGTGAGTATCCAAAGATTGCTTGGTCACGCTAGTATCGCAACTACAAGAGTATATCTCGATATTAGTGACCAAACCCTCAGAGAAATTTACAAACGTGCTCAGAGCGCAGAAATTGAAAACGAAGGTTCATGATTTTGATTTCTTTCGTTTCGCAATTTTTGCAGGACCCGTCCAATCTCTATGACTTG
>Ga0163110_10000951_pt1 | contig 14329 bp, 10 predicted proteins | sample CRUFie1St17metaG_FD_108703 | JGI IMG/M metagenome (GOLD analysis project Ga0163110, IMG submission 108703) | Marine microbial communities from the Costa Rica Dome - CRUD Field 142mm St17 metaG | ecosystem: Environmental > Aquatic > Marine > Oceanic > Photic zone | place: Costa Rica: the Eastern...
AGCTACCTACTCTGGCGGAAATTATGCTGCGCAAGCTTCATCTTGGATTGCACATGCAGACTCCTCAGGAAATTGGCTATGGGCAGAAAATGTGACAACAGAAAGATCCAGTTCATCACAAAGTTACGAACATTACTTTACAATGGACAAGTATAGTGATGATACTCTATTCTTCGCATATGTGGGTACACGTAACTATTGTACGGATCTAGAATTTGCAGGAAACTCATCCGGTTCGCTGACAACTGCCTCTAACAGATATTGCTTGCACATAGCAACAATGAACCACACCACGAGTGACGTTATTTCACTCGAAACTCGAGTTGGATATGATTCAAGTACAAATACCTTTGAGAGTGATTCGATCTATTCTGCAGTTGATTCTAATGATATTGCACACGTATTAATCGACATGAGAGCAGGTAACGACTTGAGGACTACTGGGTTTGACAAAGACCTAAACCTCGCATATGATGTTGTTTCTAATTATTGGTCTACCAGCCACTATACTACCGACTTTGGTCTCGATAATTCGGATTCTATTTACTTCACAGGTTATCATGGTTCTATATTCATGCACATGACAGCAGCATTGCTGAATGTATGCAGCAGTGAAAATACTAATTGTGCCGGAGCTGGTTCTTGGACATCAGGTCAAACAAGCATGCAGACTTCTTACCAACATCAACTCTACAGATTCTGGGGAGATTTCGACCACGAGATAAACTATAACAGTCCATCAGAAGGTACAAGTTTTTCTTCTAGTGTAATAGGTAACCATGGCGGCAATATTCCAGGTTATCAGTTGAATGATAGTGCAGGGAATCTCAATTCCGCAGCTCTGCCATGTAATCTAAATTTCAACACAGGATCTGGAGCCATTACAGGTACTCCTGCCAACGGTTGTACAGACACTGCAAATGAGACTTACACAATCACTGTAAGTTACGGTTCAACATCATATGACTGGAATAGAAGTCAATCATTTGAGATTACGTTCGGAATTAGCCCTGCATTACCTGTTGTTTCATACAACCCTGCAGACACTACTCAGACATACACAAGAGGAGTTGCAATTACGCCAATTGCACCAGTAGCAGTTACAAACCAAGCAAATCTGAACCACTTCACTACATATCCGCCTCTACCGGCCGGATTATCGGTGAACAGCACAGGACACATAATTGGTACACCTCTCGTTAACCAAAGTACTGCAATCTTCAAGGTGAAGTCGTGTAATAGTTGGAATGTATGTAGTGCAGGTGTTCCGTTTACAATCACTATAAACGAACCGGCACCAGCAATTAGCTACGCTGATCCAGATTATGAATTTTACAAGGATGTACCAATCACTCCAGTCATACCAACAAGTACTGGTGGAGTTCCTTCCTCATGGGAGATCTCACCAGCCCTACCAACCGGTCTGAGTTTGAGAGGAGACGGTGCTATTGTTGGTATTCCGTTCGTTGACTCACCTGCAACAAATTACACAATTTGGGCTAACAATACAGGGGGCTCAAGTACAGTTGTTCTTGAAATTACGGTTAATGGAACTGGTATCTTCATCGACTACCCATACAAAACCGCAGAATTAGCACAGTATTCACCGATGATGGCTTTGTATCCATCTACATCAGGTGCGGCTGTTGTCTCATGGAGCATTGAACCAACTCTTCCAAATGGTATCTTCTTTGGAACCAACAATGGTACCATCTGGGGGACTCCAAGTACTCTAACAGATAGCGAAGTCTACACAATCAATGCAACAGGAGTAGAAGATTATGGAACTGCAACTGTTACCATTTCTGTTCTAACTGATACTGATTTGGACAGCATACCTGACATCAATGATGACGATATTGATGGAGATGGCTGGTCTAATGTAGACGAGACAAATTGTCAGACCGATGAGACGGACGTAAATGATTACCCAAGTGATATCGACCAAGACCGAATCTGTGATTTGCTAGATACAAGTGATGATAGAGCAATTATCGTCATTTACCTGAGCGATAATGTCGAATTGGCAAATCACACTGCAATGAGTTCACTAATTCCGGTTACAGCTGGTGGAGACATCACAAGTTGGGAGATATACCCTGCATTGCCGCTTGGATTAGAGTTCAACGGAACAATGCCTGGTCGCTCAACAAGTGATACTGGAGCGATTACTGGAACACCTACTGAATTGAGCGATGCAACAGTTTACACAATTTGGGCTAACAACTCAAACTCTGGCCATAGTGGTTCTTTCCAAATAACTCTCAGTGTATTGCTAGATACTGACGGTGATGGAACACCGGATGTTTACGACGATGACATGGACGGTGACGGTTGGTCAAACGAGATGGAAGACCTCTGTGGCAACTCCTCGCTCGATCCATCTGATACTCCTATAGACACAGACGGAGATTCCGTGTGTGATTTCATAGATGATGACGACGACGGTGATGGATACAGTGATGAGGATGAAAATCTGTGTCTATCTGATAAGTTTGATGACACTTCAATACCAATAGATTCGGACAATGATGGTATCTGTGACGCTCTTACATCCGATACAGACGGTGATGGATGGGCTGATGGTCCAGAGGAGAACTGTGGTACAGATGCAAATGACACCTCTAGCATACCTACTGACACTGATGGTGATGGCATCTGTGATCCAGTAGACACTGATGATGACGGTGATGGTTGGAGTGATACTTCCGAACAGGCATGCGGTTCCATTTCAAATGATAATTCAAGCATTCCTATTGACTCTGATGGTGACATGATATGTGATTCACAAGACGATGACAGAGATGGTGATGGAGTTGACAATAATGTTGATGACTTCCCTGATGACCGCTCTGCATCTAAAGACTCAGACATTGATGGAAAGCCTGATTCACTATCCGGTCCATCTACATCAGTTCCAGCACTTGTTGAAGACTTTGACGACGATGGCGATTCTTGGTATGATTATGATGAGATAATGTGTGGCACTGACCCACTTGACGGAGATGATAAGCCAATAGACTCTGATGGAGATAAAATCTGTGATGTACTAGAAGATGACATCGATGGAGACGGTGTTACTGATTTAGAAGATGCATTCCCGAATGACCCTGACGAATGGCTAGACACAGATGAAGACGGTATTGGCAATAACGCCGACAATGATGATGATAACGACGACTGGTCTGATGCCGACGAAAACAGATGTGGCTCTGACCCACTAAATTCACTTATTATCCCTGAAATCATCGAGGATGATGGCAATTGTGTAAAATCAAAATCTGAAACTAAGGAACAGAAAGACGACAGCAATGAAATTTCAGACTTTATGTGGTGTCTATGTTTCCCACTTCTACTTCTGTTACTCTTGTTATTGTTAGGAATAATTGCAAGAGGAAGGGGTGATTCAGTTCTAGTGGTAGTAGGAATGAGAAATGGACCTGAACCCGAATATACCACGTCCAAGCCTGATTTCGTAAGTGGTTCAGGAACCAAGAGTGATCCATTTGTTCTTCAGCCAGCCCATGTTGAAAACTTCGGAGACAGTGCAACAAGCAAAGAGACAATTACAATCTCGAGACTTGACCCTAAATTGTTAGTCACGATAACAGATATGGCGGCAAGCACTAACCGTGGCCGCTTCAATATGGATTCAATAGTCGTAGAAGGAGATATGGACGAGAAAGGTTCTGGCTCGGTAGTCTTCCAATTACAATTCGATGACAATGTCACAGAGGAAGATATCAGTGGCGTTTACACTGGTCAAATCCGTGTCGGAAGCGCTTCCGTCTATCTGCAATGGGAAGTTACTGTAGGTGACCCTGAAGCAGATGAATTAGCTGCTGCTGACGCTCGTGCCGCTGAATTGAAAGCCGAAGAAGAAGCAAAGGCAAAAGCTGAAGCGGAGGCTGCTGAAGCAAAAGCAAAGGCCGAAGCAGAGGCTGCTGAAGCAAAGGCTAAGGCCGAAGCAGAGGCTGCTGAAGCAAAGGCAAAGGCGGAGGCTGAAGCCAAAGTAATTGCTGAGAAAGAAGCTGCTGAAGCAATGGCAAAAGCAGATGCTGAAGCTAAGGCCAAGGCTGAGAAAGAGGCTGCAGAGAAGAAAACTAAGGAAGAGGCCGATGCAAAGGCAAAGGCGGAAGCCGATGAAAAACTCAGGATAGCAGAAGAAAAGGTTGCGGCTGCTGAGGCTAAGGCTGCGGCTGCTGAAAAGAAGGCTGCTGCTGAAAAGAAGGCCAAAGAAGATGCTGAAGATGCTGCTCGTGTTGCTGCTGAAAAGGCTGCTCAGGAAAGACTTGAGCAGATGGAGAAGGAGATGGAAGAGCGTCGTAAGAAACTCGAACAAATGGACGAGGCTGCTAGAAAGAAGGAGGAAGAACTCCTACGTATTTCTGAGAAGGCTAAGAGCATCGACTTCACTACTCTGGGTGTAGCGGCAAGAAGTGTCGCATCTAAGCCAGTGGAGAAGGGTGCAACGGAAGTCTCCATCGGAGACACATCTGACTTCGATGAAGCCGGTTCTGCTTGGGTTCAGGATGACGAAGGTGGCATGAACATATCGTGGACTGGAAAGACTGCAACCGCATTGACTGGTGTCAAGGGCTTGAAGAGAGGCTTCGCAGCTGCTGCAACCGTAACGGCTAGTGACGACTTACAGAGAATCAAGGGTGTTGGGCCTTTCATTGAAGACAAGTTGAACGCTTTGGGAATATACACTTTCGAGCAGGTTGGAAACATGACTGCTGAGATTGAAGAGCAAGTTAACATCGCAATCGAATTCTTCCCAGGAAGAATCAAGCGTGACAAGTGGGCAAATCAAGCCCGTAAGTTTGCCAAAGAAAAGTGAAATTTGCTAGCTAGTTGACAATTGATCGCGCTTTGCCATCTTTATTGCCGCAGTTATTCTACTTTAATCACGGTAAGCAGTTCCATGATAACTTCATGGACGAGATACTCTTCGAGGTTAACGATGAGACACCTGTTGGCTCTGATTGTTGTGGTATTGTGCCTAACACCAACAACTGCTTCTCTAGCAAAAGAAAGTACTGAGGAGTATTATCTAAAACGTACTGTTCTCGTTGAAGAGAGAACTGCTATTTGGTGTCCGTCATGTGCAGAAATCGATCCTGAACTGGAAATTGTAGCAGAATCTCATGGTGCAAGAACAGCCATAGTAGGAATTCACATTTCAGATGAATTTGAGAATGAGGCAAGCCTAGCTCGCATCGAATATCAAAAGCAAATTGATGATACTGAATATGGTACACCAACCTTCTTTGTCGATGGTGTAAAAACAGCAGAAGGTTATGATGCATGGAATGATGTACAAAGTAGAATTCTTACTCAAGAAAATAATAGAGTTGCACCTGAAGAAATGGCACTAAAGTTAATTGGAGAAGACATAGAATTGCCTACTCCGGAATATGGGCAAATCACACTTATGTTATTAGAGCATGAAAAAACGGTTCCAGAAGATGCAGATAATCCTGGAAAGGATACTAGAGACCGTGTTCTCATTGGTATGAAAGTTGTCGATTCAAATGGCACTAGTATCGAATATGGAGATTTGGAAATGCCCGAGATTTGGTCTCTAATTATGATTCATGAGCCTGTCGAAGGTGGAACGCCATATGGTGTTGTAGAAATCTCAAACATCGAATACACTTCTGATGAAGATAGTAATTTGTTGTCTATTTTGATTATTGGCACTTTTATTGGAACTTTGTTAATATTTATGCCAAACAAAATATCCCCTATAGCGGAAGAAGAGTGATTAATCCCTTCATCTTTACAGCCGTAATTTAACAAAAACAGCCGTTTTCCGGTTGATTTGATGCATTTTTACCAAATCTTTGATAAGGTTTGAGCATAATGTATTATCATGGAGCCCACACACGACGCCTCGGGAGATTGGCAGGAGAAGAGTGTTAAATCCTGGATGGTAGAATATACCGTTGAGGTTGGAGGAGATGTAAACAGACATCTCTCAATGATAAATGCAGATGATATAAGTGATGTTCATCATCATCTGCTTGCAGAATTGAGAAAGATGTATGAAACTAGCGAAAGAGTTGATGTAACAGTCCACAGAATCGAACCGGTTAGCACCAACACAGATGCGTTATACTTCGAGGGGATTTACTCACCCTGATTTGAAGTATAGATGATCACGATATTTTGCTTATCTGCTAAAATGTGATTTTGGTATTCTTGACTTATTGTGCCATCGACTGTCATTTCTATTGAGCCGTCTCTATACTCGAAAATCCCAGTTTCATCGAAATGCTTGCCCCACACATCGAAGAACACCTCAAGTGGAACATCTTCCAAAGTGTAATTTTCAACGTGTAATTTTCCAGATTCATCATGCGTGTGAGTCATGTGCATTGCATTAGGACAGGTTTGTGTGCCTATGCCCGCATTAGAGGGGATTGCAAATTCTTTACCATCAATGATTATTGTCAGATAAGGGTGTATGTGCATTTGCATTGAACTATTGTGGTCTGTGAGACAGTATTGGCCAAGAGGATGCATTTCATCAGCAGTGCTGCTTAGAGGTTCTTCAATTGACGATTCAGATTTTTCTGATTCTTCGTCATCAAAGAGATCAATCATGCCTCTGTATTCCATTAGCCCAAGTAATGAAATGACGCATACAATAGTGAAAACTCTCCACCAACCATTCTCACTCAGGAATCATTCCTCCTCAGAACTTTGCTTTGGCGCAACATAACCGCCGCGCTTTCTTCTTTCCTTTGCGGCTAAGTTTGTTGGTTTGGAACTACCAATTACTTCCCAGTCAGCGGTTCCATACATTTTCGCTAATCTAAAGAAACCAATTGTCACAGCTACATGGGAAATGTGTGCAACAGTACAGAATTGGCAAATGTTTCCAATTTGATATTCAGCATACATCAGATATAGAACTACAAACAAGCCAAGAATTCCTAGGTTAGTTCCAATTTTTATGTTTGTTAATACCCACTGAGCGGTTGGCTCTTTTGCCATGCTAATTATCAACCACATGAATATACAAAACACCAGCATTCCCATCAGACCCCAAGGAAGTCCAATAAACGGGGCTGTATTCCATTCCGCATTGCCAATTACACTAGCACAGTCACAAACTGCTCCAGCAGTACAGAATGAACCTCCGCCCATTTCCTGTGCCTTGTTATGCATCCAAAGGGTGTGTGCTGAAATTGTGAATCCGCTAAAGCAAATTAACAACATTCCCGCAAATGATTGTCCCAATTTTGTATCCAATGATTTCCATTTATCACGAAGTTTTTGAGTTGCGAGAAAATCTACAAGAGGAGTAAACATTGCTACACCTAGAGCGAAAATCGCAAGGTGTGGAAGCAAGTTTGGATCAAAACATTCTAAACCAGCCACCATAATTAATCACGCTCCCAAGATTTCTCTATCCATAACTTCCCAAACGCTATCTGAATTGCCTTCAGGAGATGCGAATTTGATTATTCCATTAGGTGCGATTAGGAAATACGTAGGAGTTCCAAAGTTCCCCCATTTTTCTTGATGTGAGTTATCTTGCATGTCCACATAAGCAAAATCATGATTGTATTCATCTTTGAAAGAAGATATCTCATCTCTCCCATAATCTTTCCCAGCGGTATCTTCATCCCACAATGATATTGAAACTGCGACAAATTCAACAGTTATATTTTCTGGAATTGGTTTTGTTGGATTATCTCCTGTCCACATTCTTGCATAATCAGTTATTTTAGGAGCGGCATTAATGCATGCTCCACAATTTGTATCCATGAATTCCAACATTGTCCATATCCCTGGTTCCCCTTCAGACCACATTTCATCATAGTTGTCACTGAGGTCAAAATCGGTCCATGTGACACCATCGGTTGTCATTTGCCCTTTCAGTTCTTCAACTCGGTCTCCAACTCCGATTCCCGTATAAACCGGATTTGTTGTCCAAGCAATAAAAGTGAATGCTGCAATAAACATCACTGCAACTATCATCATTCCATCAGTTCTTGCTGAGCCTTCATTTGAAGTATTTCTTCGTATCATTTCTTCACCCCATAATCTCCTTGATTAGAACTCTCGCAGTGTGGGCCACCGCCTCCTCACTATCATAGTTGACGTTGAAACCTATTTTCTTTAGTCGATTAATCGATAACATCGCTTTAGGAATGTCACCTGCCCAGCCACGATCTCCTCCTGTATATTCTATGCTAGCATCATGACATCCTGTTTCTCTAACAACTATTGCTGCTATTTTTCTGACACTACATGTGTCATTTGAACCAAGATTGTAAAGGTTGATTCTATCATCAGTGTTTTTGATCACATGTAGAATTGCGTCTACACAATCTCCTACTTCCATGTATGACTTCTCTTGAAGACCGTTGCCCAGCACTTCAAGACGGCTTGGGTCAGCTTTGAGTTTGTGAATGAAGTCAAAGATTACTCCATGAGTTCCTCTTTCTCCAATTATATTTGCAAATCTGAAAATCCAGGCTTGCAACCCAAAAGTGCCTACCCAAGCGCCAATCAAGCCTTCTCCAGCTTGCTTAGAAGCACCGTATAATGAAATGGGCAGGCATGGACCGTGATTTTCAGGAGTTGGCATTGGGGCATTTTCCCCATATACTACAGAAGATGATGCAAATGCGATTTTCTCGACACCTGCTAATCGCATAGATTCTAGAACATTGTAGGTAGCAATTGTCCCTTCATTCAGGTCGGTGTCGGTAATCCTGGTGCCAAGTCTAATATCGGGGTTAGCAGCAAGATGGTATACCATCTCTACACCTTGCATCAAAGGCTTCAATGAATCCAATTCTTTGAGGTCGATTTCATGGAATTTGACGTTTCCTGAATCAATATGTCCTTGGATGAATTCTATTACTCCAGATGAGAGATTATCGACTACAATAACCTCATCTCCTTGTGAAACCAGTCTATCGATTAGGTGTGAACCAATGAAACCAGCACCACCGGTAACCAATGCTCGCATGATGTTGCGGTAACATTCAATCGTTTTAATCCTCAGTATCGGAGTCTAAACTCAGTATCTATGTCTATATTCACTTTTATTCAACCTCTCAAGGAAATTGACATGACCTTTTGCCGTTAGAGTTGGAATTGTTACGAGAGGAACGGCGTAGCGAAAACCAAGAAGTTCCAGGAGTTGAAAAATATGCCAAAAACACAACAAAATATTGAGCCTGAAAACGAGCAAAACACAAACAGCACCCTAGTAGGATTTGTAAGAAAATCAAATGCGGGAAGAGCTGTAAAGTTGTCAATAAACACTAGTTCGTTTCAGGATTGTGCAACCTACGTTACAAGTGATGGCCAAACTTATGTGCAGTTAGTAGTAAGTTTGAACGCACTTTCAGGAATTATTGATGGCAGCCGTGCTGTCACATCGATCAATCACCTAAACGATTGATTTGTTATCGCCAGCCCGTTTTTTTCGAAAGACGGGCTGGCACCTATCTAACTGCCATTTGGCTTTGATTCGTAGCCGAATCACATATATTGGACCTCGAAGCGCGTGAATCTATGGAGGACGCGCGTGATAAGCCATTATTTATCGTTGCAGGCCTACCAATGTACAATGAAGAAGAAACCATTGGAAGCGTAATTACCAATGTTATTGAACACGTTGACAAAGTGATATGTGTTGACGATGGTTCTTCAGATTCTAGTGCACGCATAGCAGAATCTTGTGGAGCAATTGTACATAGACACCGTGTCAACAGAGGGTATGGTGGTGCGCTGAAGTCCTTGTTTGCGAAAGCTATCGAAATGGAGGCTGATTGTTTAGTTGTGCTCGATAGTGATGGCCAACACAATTGCGATGATATTCCTAAATTGCTTGAACCGATTTTATCAGGCGAAGCAGACTTCGTAATAGGAAGCAGATTCATCGAGGGTGGTGGAAGTGAGGATATGCCTGCCTATCGCAGACTGGGAATCAAGGTTATTACAGCAGCATCCAACCTATCAAGCGACCTAGCGATTCAAGATACTCAATCAGGATTTAGAGCATTTTCTAAACTCGCAATAGAGAGATTAAGATTTGATTCCGAAGGCATGGAATTGTCGCTAGAAATGCTTGAAGATGCCCACGAAAAGGATTTGAATATCAAAGAAGTACCAACCGTGATCCGCTACGATGTTCCAAAAGGAAGTAATTTCACTGCATTGAGTCATGGATTTACGGTTCTTGCTTGGGCCATGATTTCCTTATCCCAGAAAAAGCCACTACTCGTTTTGGGTCTGCCTGGACTGGGATTATTTGCAGCAGGTGCTGCAATGGGATTGAATGCTGTAAATGGCATATCAGATTCTGTGGATTCATTGGTAGGTCCTGGTTTAACCGCAGTATGGATAGGAGTTCTTGGCCTCGCTATGATGGCAACGGGATTAGTTCTTCAATCTGCAAGAAATTTCTTGCGCCACCTATTGATCAGAGAATTTGGAATGGCCTAATCTTTGAACCAATAAGCATAGCCTTCATGGGTTGAATGTGCACCCAGCGTTTCATGGGGGCAGCGAAGGAGACTTTTGCTGAGTATTCCCAAATTGCAAAAGAAAAGGTAGAATCTGGTTTGGATAGCGCCTATGCACAGATTTTATCGCAGCCAAAAACAACATTCATTTTGTTAGCAATTGTTTCTATCTGGCTTGGAAATATAGGAACAAATTTCCAAGAACAAATTGTCGACGACGTCGAAGTTTTCTTACCAGAAGGAGCTGAATCCACTGATTTACTACTAGAAGTAAGAGAGGAATGGTCTACAGATGTTGCATTCATTTACATCAAAACCCCTAATGCAGAAGACCCTGATATATTTGGAAATGATTACAATATTACAAGCATGTCAATATTGCACGAAATTTCTTGGATAGAGGGAGATGATGAGTGGAGAGCGCCAGGGATTAAACAAAATGGACTTGATTGGGACAAAGAGGATCATGGTAAAAAAGACGGCGTTTTATGGATAATATCTATCGCTCAAGTAATCAAAGAAGTCAACTCCAGCAATGTTAGATTCAATGAAGCAATGTGTAGACATGTGGCTGAAAACCGAACTGACGATTTCTTCTTTGGAAATTATTGTACTCCAATTGGAGATAACAATGGGTTTGGTCAAGGATTATATGCAATTCCGGACCAACAAGAGAGAATAGATGAAATTGTGAACCAATCAAATGGTTCACTTGGCGCACTTGCTAAAGATACCAATGGAGATGGAGTTTGGGATACCACTGCGGTGCTTGTGGGTATGATTTCTGCAAACCAGATTAACCAAACCGGAGTATGGAATGACTACAAAGAGTTCTTTTCTCACATAGATGAAGTGATTGCTGAAGACAACAGGCCAGTCCAGTATAGGACTAATCAATTGAATATGACACAAACTGGTTTATCGAAAATTCTTGAAGATGTCTCGGATGCAATCTACTTAGATTTACTAAATATGATGCCAATTTCACTATTTTTGACAGTATTGATCATTACACTTTTACATCGTTCTTGGAAGGTAGTAATTATTTCAGGAACTCCTATTGTCATGGCTTTAGCGGTTACATTTGGAGCAACGGTTTTGTTTGAAATGACACTGACTCCAATGATTATTGCAACATTCCCAATTTTGATTGGTTTGGGTGTTGATTATGCGTTACACATGGTAAACCGTATTGAAGAAGTGCGGCGTAAACGTATTGATGCTGCTGTTGAAGAAAATGAAAGACGTAGAAGGAAAGGGCTGGTTCCAAATGAAGTTCCGGATATGTGGGACCCTGATTTCTATCGTTCCTGTGTTATGGAGATGTCAAGAACAACTGGAGTTGCAGTAATGGTTTCTGCAGTCACTACAATAATTGGATTCTCCGTTCTAATCCTCCCAAACATTGTATCAATTATTCCAATAAGGTCAGTTGGTATGACATTGGTTGCTGGAATTGTTGCTACACTAATATTCTCAATGATATTAGTACCTGTTCTTACTTGGCTATTGAGGTTCAATAAACGGACAAACCCTCCAATGTGGGGAACTATATCTCGATTCCCTGTGAAAAATTTCGCCGTTGTAATATTGATCGCTGGAGCAATTACCTTTGCTGGATTGAGTAATTTGGACGAATTGGATAAGCCAATCACCGGCTCAGACCAAACTCCTGACAATATCCCTTCAATGGAAGCTATGGTAGAATATTCCAACACTTTCTCTGGAGGACAGACCTCTCTTTTCATATTCGATGCTTCGAAGCACATCAATGACGACAGCATAAATGACCAAGATATGAAAATACGTTCGCTTGAGGTATTGGATGCAATGGATGCTCTAGAAAAGAGAATCGCAGATGTTCCTTACACTAATACTACGAGTTTGATTACATTCTTGGAATCAGTTCCTGTTGTATTCCAAGAACCTACAACTGGTGTAACATTGTATGACGGGACTCTTTGGGGACTATTGCATGAGGAATGCTGGGAATCAGATAGCCTAGAATGCGCTGCATGGATTGCATTAGACGCAACATCAAGTGATGGTGAAGGGAGGAAACATCTTCGCAAGGATATGGTAAACGTCGCATACGACACACTTTCCAAAGAAGTCCAATGGATGCTGACGAATGTAGAAGGAAACAAAGCGTTGGTTTACGTAACACAGCCTTACATGAATTTAGACAATGCAAGCCTATTGCGTGACGACATTGATGTTATGCTCGGAGAGCCAATGGAAGAGGAAGGAATTAGAGTATCTCCACTCACAGGCGGACTACCAGTTAGCCTCGACATCAATGAAGGAATTCATGAAACCCAAAGTTACACCACTTTGCTTACTCTTCTAATTTTGACAATTGTATTGTGTATTGTATTCAGATCGGTAAGAATTGGAATTCTGACCATGATTCCAGTTGCTACAATCATTATTTGGCAACCGTTACTGATGAGTTCCGGCGATGTTAATGTTAACATATTCACTGCCATGATAGGAACAATTGTCTTTGGAATAGGAGTTGATGATGCGATTCACGTGATGCACAGAATACAGGAAGAAGGAGAGACTGCAATAGGAATGTCTCGTGCTGTAGAGAGTACTGGACAGACAATCTTCGAAACTACTGCTACTACAGTTGCAGGATTAGGAGCTGGTTTCTTCGTAGCATTCCCTGGATTGGTGAATTTCTTCATTCTGATGATGCTATTGATTGGATTCGCTTTCCTGACCAGTGTATTCTTACTTCCTGCATGTATAACGATGGAAAAGTATGCCATAAGACGGTTCAAAGGTAAGTCAAATTTCATTGATTTCGGTGACGGAGTTGTCTTAACTGATGAAAATATGAAGCCTGTCGATGCTATTTTGGATTAAATCCGGAATAATACATATTAATTCACTTCTGTTAATAGATTCGTGGAAGAAAGCCCAACTGAGTTCATACATGAGCATTATTACAATGTTGTTCAAATCGCAATATTCATATTAATTGCAAATGTAATTGGAACTAATATTTTCATTCCACAACATTTCACATTAGAGTTCGCTTGGAGAATTTGGACATGGAGTTTATTCGCAAATTTAGTGTTCATAGTTACTATGTCATTTTCGCTAATCCTTCCTCTAAAATGGCACTCAGAAAATGGGAAAATTTTCTCAAATGGATTGATTTGTGGTGGTATGGTTTATGCCGGATACATGATTAGTTGGTTTTTTGTTTGCAACCTATCAGACGAAATTGACATGGAATATTATTCGTTTGTATTCCATGGTTACTGGGGAGCAATAGCTTGTATGATAACATCCATGATTATGATGTCTGCCAAAGATCCTGAAAGTATAACTTCTAATCAAAAGAACAAAATCAGATGTCCTTCATGTAATACTACCCAAAGAGTTCCAAAAAACGTTTCTGGGGTATACAAGTGCACTGATTGTGGTTCGGAATTCAATGTTCTAGGCATGGGGGTATTATCTGTTGCTACAGAGTTGCCACCTATCGTTACCAGCGAGAATTAGAATGGAGAATGCAGGGAGTAAGCCCCTTTCTGTTCCCTTTCGGTGACTGCATTCAACTAAGCATCCTACCTGTCCCTGTGCGTGCAACATTAACGGGACTGTTTGGACTTGCTCCAGCGGGGTTGCTCGTCTCATCGACAACGTGGCAATCTCGTCCTTCCAGATTCATCGTACACACCACACATCGTTCGTTTCTGCACCATTGACCGACCCATTTCTGTGTCTCGACTTGTGTCGACCGCCTGCACTATGGAGAGGGGACTTTCCTCAGACTCGAAGTCTGTCAGCAGTCCTCCTGCATCCTCCGCAAC